>LSQX01051595.1_pt1 | contig 15717 bp, 15 predicted proteins | sample 654561 | NCBI WGS metagenome assembly LSQX01 (sample SAMN04489861, study PRJNA283612) | anaerobic digester metagenome | isolation source: 4 biogas reactors fed with cattle manure at either 37C or 55C with and... | place: Denmark: Kongens Lyngby | collected 2014 | reverse complement strand
GTGTTATACCCATCCGGCAGATCCACAATAAACTGGTGGATGTTTGCGGCTTGAGCCGCCTGCATCAGATCGTCGTCGCTGGCCTGGGGGTTGGCATACTGCAGATTCGCCCGGATCGTATCGTGAAATAGGTAGGTCTCCTGGGTGACCATTCCAATGGAATCGGCCAGGTCGTCCAGACGCAAATCACGCAGGTCATGACCATCAATGCGAATAAGTCCCTCATCCGGGTCATACAGCCGCGGGATCAGGTAAGTCAGCGTGGTCTTTCCGGCGCCGCTGGGGCCGACCAGGGCCACCAAATCACCGGGATTAGCGCAAAAGGAAATATCCCTGAGTGCCAGCTCGCGTGCCTGGCTGGAAACTGGTTGGGCGGGGTCGCTGGGCTGATGTGCTTCATCCGAAAGAACGCCGCCCACCTTCTCGATGGAATAAGGACGGTCAACATAACTGAGCAGGCCGTCATTTGAATCGCGGTATTTGAAGGTTACGTTCTCAAATTCAAGCTTGCCCCGGGGTGATTCCAGGGGCAGGGCATCCGGTCGCTCCTCGATATCCACCGGCAGGTCGAGCACTTCAAAGACTCGTTCAAAACTGACCATCGAGGTGGCAAATTCCACCGGTGCGTTAATGAAACCCTGGAAGGAATTATATAGGCGCGAGAGGTAATCACCGAAGGCCACGATGGTACCGAGGGTGAACATCTCTAAAATCACCAGGTAACCCCCGACGCCGTACACCAGCGCCGAGCCCACAGCAGTCAGCAAGTGGACGATGACCATGAAGACGATCGCCATGGTTGCCCGCCTGATGCCCAGGTTTTTCACCTCCTCAGCGCGGTTGCTGAAGCGCTCGACCTCGGCTTCGCGCTGACCAAAGAGCTTGACCAACAATGCCCCGCCGATATTAAGGGTTTCGTTCATCGTGGCGTTCATGCGAGCGTTCATCTCCATCTGCTGCCGGGCAATCTCGCGGAAAACACGACCCAACCGGCGGGCGGTGATGATGAACAGGGGCAGGATGATGATGCCCATCAGCGTCAGGCGCCATTCAAGCGTCAGCATGACCGTCAGGGTGATCAACACCTCGATAAAGCTGGTGACCAGCGTCACCAGTGTGCGGCTGATGGCGGTTTGCGCTCCGATCACATCGTTGTTCAGGCGGCTGATCAGCTCACCCAGTTGGGTATGGGTGAAAAAGCGCAGCGACATACGCTGGAGATGGGTATACAGAGACACCCGCAAATCGAAAATGACACCTTCGCCCACCTGTGAGACCAGACGCCGCGTGATAATTTGAAAAAAGCCACTGATGATCGGCAGGAGTAGCAAAGCCACCGCCGCCAAAACCAGGCGCTGCAGGTCTTTTTCAGGGATGGCATAATCGATCAGGTGCCTGAGGATCAGTGGCGAAAGCAGCGCCACCCCCGTATAGGCCAAAATCGAAAGCAAACTCCCGATCACCCGCCAGGTATAGGGTTTGCCATAGCGTAATACGCGTTTAATTTGCACCCAGGTGAGGCGCGGTTGCTCTTTAGACGCATGAATATAACTGTGCCAATTTCTTCCTCGCATTGCCAAGGTAAATCAGTCCTTTCTATAGGTTCAATGCCATATTTAATACGTAAGCATCAAGCTTACTAAAGGGTCACAACGGGAGCCAGGATCTGAACAAAACCGGGCTATCAAATCAATCTCTGGGCAGAGAAAAACACACCCGCGCACCAGTATCAGTTTTTGCATCCGCCCACATGCGCCCACCATGCGCTTCGACGATCGCCCGCGCCAGGTACAATCCCAGGCCGGCGCCTTTGGTCTTTCGGCTGGTATCCTGTGCCCGGTAAAAGCGGTCGAAGATGTGCGGTAGGTCGCCAGTGGCAATTCCCGGGCCGGCGTCAATCACACAGATCACCACCTGGTCGGGCAGGGTTTGCCCGCTGATGCGAATTTCACCCGCGGGCGCGTATTTGATCGCATTCGAGATCAGGTTGCTCAATACCTGCTCGATGCGCGATTCGTCCGCCAGTACGATGGGAAAATTCTGGTCAATATCGATCACAATGCGGTGCACATCCGACTGCACCTGGAAGCGCTCGGCCAGGCGCTGCGCCAGCAGGTAGAGATTCGCGTCCGCCTTTTTCATCTGCACACCGTTCATCTGCAGCCGGTTAGCTTCCAGCAGGTTTTCAATCAAATCTGTCAGGCGATCGGTCTCTTCTTCAATCACCTGCAAGCTGCTGTTCATGACCTCACTACCCCACTGCACATCGTCACGCCGTAAGGTGCTGACATAGCCTTTGATCAACGCCACCGGCGTTTTCAGCTCATGGCTGATGATGGAGACGAACTCGCTTTTAAGTTCATCTGCCTGCCGGAAACGGGTGATGTCTCGCACCGTGACAATTGTGCTGATCAGGGTACCATCCATCGAGATGAGCGGGGCATAGGTAATGCCCACCGGCAGAGGCGGCTGTCCACCGGAGCGTTCAAGATCGCCCTCCACATACAGGTGAGCCTGCGGTGAGAGCGGCCAGCCCCCAGCCTCGGCCTTCTCGAGGGTGATCCCGTTAGGCGGTTTGGCCCAGCGGATTACGTCTTCATGGCTCAGGGCCTGCAGTTGGGCCTGCGTCAGACCGAACAGGCGGGCAAAGGCCGCATTGGTGCGTTCGATAGCGCGGTCGGGGCTGAGGATCAGGATCCCGTCTGCCGCTGAATCGAGCATCGCGTCGGTGCGCTGTTTTTCCCGGTTAACCTCGGTATACAGCCTTGCATTGCGCACCGCGATGGCAGCCTGATTGGCAAAACTGGAGAGCAGCGAGCGGTCATTGGCTGAAAAAACGCCCTGGTAATTACGGAAGATGTAGATAAAGCCAGTCACCTCACGCTGGGCAATCAACGGCAGCCCAACAGCCGAAAGCGTGCCCATGCTGATCTGATGCAGCAGCTGGTTAAGCTCGGAGAGCTGTAAGTTCGACGGTTCCTGGGTAGGTGGAATTTTCTCAAGCCAGGTGTTCAGATAGCGCTGAATAGCTTCCGGTAACCCATCGGCGACAGCTAAAAACCAGCGCGCCTGTTGGTTGCTGAGGGCAATAAAACCGGCGTGCCCGGCCAGCATTTCAATAGCATATTTCAGGATGCGTCCTAAAAGCTTGTCGAGGTCCAGCTCTTCGGTCAGCGCACGCGAGATTTCCAGTAGATAATCGCGCTGGCGTACACGGATGTCGGGTAACATGGTTTCATTTTAACGCAGTTTCTTCAGAATGTAAGGGAAGGGGGCAGGAGTATTGTGTTGATGACCCTGCCAGCAGTAATTTTTACAAATTAATGTCGTTTTTAAGCTTGGAGACAACTCGTATCGCGCCGCGCAGCCAGGGTTTGACATGACCTATGAAACCGCCCAATAATTATTTGTAGCTTGCATGGCCCGTACGGACGAACCTCTCCATCCACCCATATGCTGCTTCCCGGCAGGAAAAGAGCTTCATGCTGGTCTCGTGGTCACTGCATGATCTGCAGCCATTCACCACTCATCACAAGTATAATCAACCCCATGCCAGACCTGCCGTCTATCTCGCAGATCATTCGCTCCAAGCGCAAATCCTTCAGCCTGGAAGTCCAGCCCGACGGTCAGCTGATTGTACGCGCGCCGCGCGCCGCCACTCAGGCAGATATTAACACCATCGTCGCCCAAAAAGCCAGCTGGATTGCCAGAGCACGGGCGCGCCAGGCGTCTCACGCACAACTTTACCCGCCCAAAACCTTCACTCCCGGTGAAAAATTCTGGTACCTGGGGCAGCAGTATCCTTTGCACCTGGTTGAGCGCCGCCATCCCCTGCTAAGCCTGAACGGGGCCTTCACCCTCGCCCATCACGCACAGGCAGGGGCTAAAAAAGCCTTCATCGCCTGGTACCGGGCGCAAACCCGCCAGAACGTCCAGCGTCTGATTGCAAAATATCAAGCGCAACACGGCTTCAAGGTCAACGCGCTGCGCATCACCAGCGCCCGTACCCGTTGGGGGAGCTGTTCGGGCAAGGGCAACCTGAACTTCACCTACCGACTGTGCATGGCCCCGCCCGAGGTGATGGAATACGTCGTCGTCCACGAACTGGCCCACCTGCGCGTTCCCAATCACAGCCGCACCTTTTGGGCCGAGGTCGCCCGGCTCTACCCGCGCTATCAGCATGCCCGCGCCTGGCTTAAGCAACACGGACATCTGCTTACGCTGGACTGATAGCCTATCTCAGGAAATCAAATTAAAATCGCAGCGACGCTCAATTGGGCGTCGCTGCCTGCTAGAATAATATGTCGCCTGATGACTGCGTCTAAAGTTCGCAATAGCGGTCTACCCGCTGCGCAACCACCGCCAGGCTGTTTGTCCAGAAATCTTTCGAGCGCAGATCAATGCCAAAGCGGGCGGCCAGGTCAGCAGCCGGCGCTTCGCCCGTGCTGGCCAGCAGTTGCTTATAATCCGGAATAAAGTCCGCACCCCGCTGCTGGTAGATGGCGTACAAACCCACCCCAAACAACATTCCAAAGGCATAAGGGAAGTTATAAAACGAGAGCCCAGCCGAATAATAGTGCGGTTTCCAGGTCCACATGAATTTATGCCGATAAGCCGGGTCCAAACCCTCGCCATAGGTCTGTGCCTGTGCATCTTCCATGATCTCGCAAAGCTCGTCGGCGCTCAATTCGGCATTAACGCGGCGATCGAAAACCTCTTTTTCAAACAAAAAGCGCGAGTAAATATCCACAATCACCTGCGAATCGCCGATCAGCGCGGTCTCCAGCAGCGCCAGTTCCTCCTGCGGGTCTTTGATCGTCTCCATAATCGCGTTAAACATGATCGTCTCACACATAATCGACGCGGTCTCCGCCATGGTCATCGGCGTCTGCGCCTGCAGCAACGTCTTGCCAGCCTGATACATATTATAGGTGTGATACCCATGACCCAGCTCATGTGCCAGGGTCATCACCTGGTCCAACGAGCCATCAAAATTTAATAAGATACGCGATTCCTTCACCCCTGGCACAGGCATACAGAACGCACCGCCCCGTTTGCCCTCGCGTTGTTCGGCATCGATCCAGCGGTTTTCAAAGGCCGTGCGGGCAAAATCTTTCAGGTCAGGCGAGAATTTTTCGAAATTCTTCTGGATGAACGCCGCTGCGTCATCAAAACTGAAATTTTTTTCCAGCTTGCCAACCGGCGCAAACAGGTTCCACCACGGCAGTGCCTCGCTCCCAAAACGGGCTGCCTTGGCTTTAAAATAACGTCTGAAGGTGGGGAAAGAATCTTGCATGGCCACCATCATCACATCGAGGGTTTCACGGTCGATGCGCGCCTGGTCTATCGGCGCGTGCAGGGCGTCGACACGGCCGCGATGCTTATTGAGCGTGTTCACCCAGCCCTTAATCCCGTTCATGCTGGCTGCCAAGGGCTCTTTGACGGATTCCCAGGCCCCAAACTCGGCGTCGTAAGCCCGTTTGCGCACATCCTCATCGGGGTGAAAGTACAGGTTAATCAGAGCCGGCATCGGTAAGGTCTGGGACTCACCATCAAGTTCGAACTCAACCGATTTTTGCGAGGTCACCGTCCCTTGCAGTTTCGACCACGCTCCCGCTGACGAAAGGTGTAGTTCGCTGGTCAGGATCTCTTTTTCTTCACTCATCAAGTATTGGCTTTGATCCGCAATTTCCATCAAAGGAAAGGCATGCTCGCCGGCGCTGTGGCCCAGCTCTAACACTTCGGGCAAAACCGAACGCAGCCGGCCCAGCTTGCTTTCCAGAACCACATTCACCTTCTGAAACTCAACCATCACCTGGTCAAATTGTGAATCCATCCGCATGGCCGTCTGGTTATAGGAATCCGTGGCAATAAAGGAATGCAAATAAGCACCGATGGTGCTGCCTTTTTCAAGCAGAAGATTAACCTGATCCACCAGGGCGCTGATGGCTACGTTGAGCGTTTCTGCCGGGCTGTGCTCATCCAGTGCAGATAGTTCCTGCTCAAAAAACAGGCGCAACGCTTCTATCTTCTCTTTTACCCACTCGATATCTCTGGCCAATTCTGGTGAATCGAGTCCGGGGTAAACATTTGTAAGGTCCCAACGTGGGGGTGTCATAAGGTCTCCTTTCGAGTCAATCAAAAAAATAAGGTTGGTTTTTCCAGATTCAAAAATGTCATCAGGCACGGTTGATTCAGTTGAATTTCCTATTTCATCCAGTTACCCTCTGTTTCTAACAGCTCCATACCTTGATGGGAACGATTATATCACAAACTAAATAAAAATACGTATAATATCATAATATCTTAATAACTCACCAATATTTATAAAGAATATCAAATGAATCTTTATAATAATTGATGATCAATATTATGAAAGCAGAAGAGGGAGAGCCGTCTGCGATTATTCAGCAGGCAGGTAAATTAAATGCTCCCAAACCGATTTCGCCCAGGCCAGGTCGTCTGGGTTATCCAAATAGAAGGCGATTTGCAGGCAGGAGTCATCACTGGCGGTAAAGGTATATAGCGAGAGGCGCTTTTTGTCATCCCGGGTGGTGTGAATGTGGGTGTATCCTAAACCAACAATCCCTCCCTTGGTTGAGACCAGGGTCTCCAGGGCGTCTGCGGGCATTTTTTCCTGAATCTGAGCCAACAAGGTGAGTTTGTCCGTTTCTGCTGGCAATCGAAAGGGCACCGTGATAATTGTGATCCCCGTTTTCCAAAAGATGAGCTCGCCTTCTTCCACCCTGCTGTCGAAATCTTCGGGAAGGTCAATCAGCCATTCTTTTGTGATTTGAAACGCCATAAGTTCCTTTCTGAGCGCGGATCGGATGTGTTTGCATCCTGCGGCAGGTTCATACTATAATCAGGTGGTGTTTATTATACCTGCAGGGCTGACTGCTGATGAACGCTCTATGGACTATGGAAGAAGGCCTGAAATGTTTACCGACCCTGACGGGTCGATCGAGCACTTTGAATGGGGTTTATTTCAGGTCAACGGCCAATCTCACCGCGCCGATGGAGAGGGTATCGGTAAAGATATTGGCATCATCGCAGGAGCTGTATACCCGTGGAAAGGACGTCAGAGCTTTAACCACCTGACGCGCCAGGGTGTGGCGGTAAGTTTTTGGGCATGGCACGTGTTAAATGCCGTAAAGTGGACGATGCGTTCCTGATAGAAACGAAGCGAAAAGAAAAAGGAAATTTGAGGTACTATGGCGACAATTGATTTACACATTCATTCCAATTACAGTTCTGATGGAGAATTTCCACCGGCACAACTGGTTGAATTTTGTCTGGCAGCCGGGTTAACACATGCGGCCGTCGCAGATCATAACACCGCGAGGGCAGTCGACGAGACGCTTCAGGCTGCCACAGGGACACCGCTGATCATCATCCCGGCAATTGAAATGAATGTTGTTTACAACGGGCTTGGCTTGCACATGCTTGGCTATGGCATTGACCACCATGCCGAGATTTTTAATGAAATTGCAGAGGATATTCGCCTTCAGGATCAGGCGAACTCTGCAAAAATGTTGCGCTTGGTACGGCAATTGGGGATTGAATTTGACGATGCGCTGATTGAAAGCCTGGCAGTTGATGGGATCGTGATTGCTGAAACAATCGCTGAGGCAGCCTTGCAGTTTGACGCCAAAGGTGAGAATCCGCTTTTGGACCCCTACCGCGCCGGTGGGCACCGGAGCGATAATCCTTATGTAAATTTCTACTGGGATTACTGTGCGCAGGGGAAGCCTGCCCACGTGCCCGTGGACTATATTACGCTTGAACAGGGGCTTGAGGTCATCCGCGCCAATCACGGCGTTCCTATCCTGGCGCATCCTGGTCAGCAGTTGAATGAAAACAAATCTCTGCTGGAGGAAATCGTTGCGCAGGGCGTTGATGGGCTGGAGGTTTACAGCAGTTATCACACCCGTGAGCAGGAGCATTTCTATCGTGATGCCGCCCTGGAACTGGGGATTTTGATGACCTGCGGCAGCGATTTTCATGGAAAGACCAAGAAAAGCATTCTGGTGGGTGGGACGGAGTGTGAAGGTCAGGAAGCACAAATTATTGACGCATTGCTGGAAAAAATCAACCGTGCCTGATGGCGCTTTTGAATCAGGAAAAACCAGCCCTATTTTCCGATTGACGCGAAAAGAGGCTTTATAACACCCCCTCGTTGGGGCCCTGCAAGTGTTTAGTGTTTACCCCGAGCTCGATTCGCCAGGATTGGCTCGGGGCATCAAGTGGGCAAAAGAGAAAATAGAAACATTGCACCTGTTTTCTTGAGCACAAACGACCCGCCCGGGATAACAAAAAACGCCTCTCGCCAGATGCCTTTGCCGCCAGCAAAGCCCCCTGCCTGCAAATTACCTTTCATTTGGATAACTCGCGCGACCAGCCGAATAACCGCAGGCAGCTCCCCTCTTCAACTTTCATAATATCGGTTATTAATTATTACAAAGAACTATTTGATATTCTTTATAAATTCTGAGGAGTTATTGAGATATTATGATATTATACGTGTTTTTATTTAATTTTATGGTATAATCGTTTCCATAAAGGTATAGGCGACTAGAAACAGAGGACAACCGGATGAGACAAGAAATTCAACTGAATCAACCTTTTTCCAAAGTCAGATGCAGGGATATCGGCACGCTGATCTTGACCCAGGGCGATCAACCCTCACTGACCGTAGAAGCCGATGAGGAGCTTCTCGCAAAGCTGGTCGCAGAAGTGCGCGGCGACAGCCTGTTCTTAGGCCTTGATGAGGACTGGTTCGCCCAGTTCGGAAAGATGTTTTCATCAATCTTTACCGAGCCCGATCGGAAAATCACCTATCATCTCACCGTGACTGATTTAGACCAAATCCACATCAGCGGGAAAATGGACCTGGCATGCGATACCTTCAAAGCCAGGGATCCCAAACTGCAGATCTCGGGGTTGGGCCAATTGAGCTTTGGTCATTTAGAGTGCACCAACCTTAAAGTGTCCATCAGCGGTCGGGGTGAATTTTCAGGGGCGGGTTGGGCTGAACATCAATCTATCCATATTTCAGGCTCCGGTGAGTATAAAACCCCGCATCTTGCCAGCCAAACCGCCCAAATTGTAATTTCTGGCCAGGGCAACGCCACCTTGCGGGTTGAGGAGAGCCTCGATATTACCATCTCTGGTATGGGCAAGGTGCATTACTACGGGCAGCCGAAAATGCGCCAGGTGATCAGCGGCATGGGAAAAACAAAAAGGTTGAATGATCAATGAAAATTCGATAAAATAATAAGGGAGGCGTTATGAGACAGGAAATAAAAATCGAAAAGAAGGCTTCAGAAGTCATCCAACCCCGCTCCGTTGAAGAAGCCCAGGAGGCTATCCGCACCCGGCAGGACCTTTCCGGCGCGGATTTGCGCGGCATGGCGCTGAAGAGCATCAGCGCGGTTAGCGCAGTTTTACGCGAAACTGACCTCACCAAAGCGGACCTCTCGTATGGGCTGTTAATCAACCCCAATTTTTATAAAGCTTCGCTGCACGATGCCGCGGCGCATAACACCATCATCTTGGGGGGCGACCTGGTCAAAACCAGCCTTATTCAGGCCGACCTCAGTCATTCAGCCATTATCGGCACGGATGCCAGCGAATCCGACTTCGAGGGTGCCAATTTACGCAGCGCTGCCCTGGTGGGCACAAACTTCACCAACGCCAACTTCATCCAAGCCAATCTGACGAATGCTCGCCTGGCCGGGTTGGATGTCACCGGTGCAGATTTCACCGACACAGACCTGACCGGAACGCGGGCGTATAACGTCAACTGGGAAAAGGCGAAGATCCAACCTCCCAGCCTGCCAGGTCCGCTCATTCAACTCTCCGCCTGGACCTGGTCGGTTATTTTGGGCGGGTTCCTGGGCGTTTTCGCGCTGCTGATTTATTCACGAACCCGGAAGAAACGAAAACCTCTCTAATTCGTCGGGGATTGTCCAAGGGTCCAAAATGATGCTCACAGTCTGTCAAAATCAATGATCAGTCTTTTTTATAACAGCTCGCAATTTAAATCGTAATACCACCGAATAAAAATAGCATCCCCCTTTTTAACTGGCTTTACTTCCTTGCGCTCCAAGCATGGCGCATGAACAAGAAAGGACCGCCATATTTAGCTATCATATTTTTTGTTCGAGGCATCAAAGGCGAGCGCGCTGATATCAGCAACACTTACTGGCCGACTTCGACCTTGTTTTCAGCGTCCTTTTCGCCGTACCAATCATTGCGATAACGCTCCAGTCTGGTCAGGTGAGACAAATTCAGTTCCGTCTGGCAAACCAATTCTTTCAAAACCCCCTCATTGCCACCGGCCATCTTGCGCACCAAATCACATTCAAAATCACGCGCTTCTGCCCAGGCAATCTGGCTTTCAATCAGGGCGACCTGGCGTGCTGTGTCGGTCTCCATATCGACAAGTGCATCTTCTAATGTCATTACCAGCGATTCAGAAACCTGAGCCGCCTCATTGAAACAAATAATCGCCTCCTGAATGGTTAATTCGCCCGAGCAGTCTGGCATATCCTCCAGCGAAGTATACTTGGCGCGAGGCGTGACGATTAACCCGGGCTGTTTCTCGCCCGATTGCGTCTGCTGGGAAATTAAAAAAGCGGTCACCAGCAGAAAGCCCGCCAGGGCTAAAAGGGTGATCGATTGCATATGATTCCGAATTTTACTCATCGAATCGCGGTGACCTGCCTCATTAAGAAAGAAAAGCGCTGTTCATTTTGTTCAAACCCCAGTTTTGTCCTGCGGTATTAATTGATTATAACCCCAAGAAAGCCTCAAGGGAAATCCTTACCACCCGATCATTAATATTAAGATTAATTTCTGCTGATTAAATTTCCTTTTGAATGCCATCCTGCCTGCATAAAAATAACAGCAGCCAGAGGTCGGGCGATAGGCAACCCAACCTGAGCTTAAAGTGTGCAAAACGGGTAAAATCAAAGCAGGAGAGTCAACAATGAAGCAAGTTGAACGTATGCGTACTGTTCTTGCTGGTCGGGTCCCAGACCGCGTGCCAGCAAGTTTTTGGTTTCACTTCCCCGATGATCAAGCCCACGGGGAAGCTTCGGTTAAGGCTCATATTGAATATTACCGTCAGGTTCAACCCGATTTTCTAAAAATCATGAACGAGCACCCCTACCGGTCGGAAATTCAGCTTAAAAACCCAACGGATTGGCGCAAGCTAAAACCGGCGCCCCTGAAGAGTGAATTTTTCCAAGCACAACTCGATGAGATCAAACAAATCAGCGATATTCTCCAGGGGGAATGCCTGACCACAACCACGATCTTCAATCCTTTTTCCTCCGGCAACCACGCCTCAGGCCACAGAGTGACGCAACACCTCAAGGCAGACCCGCAATCCGTGAGTATTGGTCTGGCGGTCATCGCAGAAAGTCTGGCTGAATTCGCCCTGGCTTGCCTGGACGCTGGCGCTGATGGTATTTATTTTTCCGCCCAGGGTGGCGAAGCGGACCGCTTCAGTGAGCATGAATTCCTCCAATTTATCAAACCTCACGATCTGGCCGTGCTGAAGGGGATTAATGAAAAGGGTGAGCTGAATATTCTCCACATCTGCGGTGATAATATCCGCTTGCACCTGTACTGTGATTATCCCGGGCACGTGATCAACTGGGCGGAAACCTCACCATCAAATCTATCTTTAAAGGCAGGCAAACGCTTATTTAACCGCCCCATCCTGGGCGGGCTTGACAATCGCGGCGTGATCGTCAATGGAAAGCCGACAGAGATTGAGAGCGCGATTCACGCGATTATCCGCTCCTTTGGCCCCGAAAACCTGATCATCGGCGCAGATTGCACCCTGCCAACGGACATCGACAGGGAGAAAATCCGCCTGGCTATCGAAGCACCAGGCACTTACCCGATGCCGGCATAGGGTTTTTCCAGATGTTTATTCAATCGCTAAACCGGCTGGCACCGATATTTTCTGCTGTTATTCATCTTCAACCATTTAACCAGGAGGTCTATAGATGAAAACGCTATTGCTGATGCGCCATGCAGAAGCAAGCTGGGAGCGCCCTGGACTTACCGATCATGAACGCCCGTTGCATAAACGCGGTCGCAAAGACGCTAAATTGATCGCCAAAGTCATGGACGCGAACCATCTTTTTCCTAATTTAATCCTTTCATCCACTGCCAGACGAGCGGTTGAAACGGTTGAGGTACTGGTTGAAAATCTGGGTTATACAAACGAGATCATTTATTCCGACGCCCTCTACATGGCTGAACCCGACGATTTCATTGACACCCTGCAGAAGCTTGGGGACGAGATCGACAACGTGCTGATCGTTGCCCACAACCCCGGTCTGGAAACCTTCTTGCAGATCATCGTTGGTGAGATTACGTCGATGCCCACCGGCAGCCTGGGACACCTGGTACTCAATCTGGAAGGTTGGTGCGAGATCTCCTTCGACACCATGGGCAAACTGGCAGGCTGCTGGACACCGAAAACGCTGGTATAAAAAAGCTAACGCTCACCGATTGTTTACATCACAACGGGTATTAAACAAAAATCAGCAGAGACAGCTTGTTTTGCGTCCCTGCTGATTGATAGGCCTTGGAAAGCTTACACGATTCCCGAAACCAGGGCTAACAGCAACCCCCCGGCGATGACGCTGCCTAACTGTCCGGCGGTATTGGCGCCCATGGCATGCATGAGAATAAAGTTTTCAAAATCCTCGTCCTGAGCCATTTTAGCCGCCAAACGTCCCGCCATTGGAAAGGCGCTGATCCCCGATGCGCCGATCAACGGGTTGATCTTGCCGCGGCTGATAACCGCCATCAGTTTGCCAAACAACAACCCGGCTACCGTGTCCAGGATGAAAGCAAACAATCCCAAACCCAAAATCATCAAAGTCTGCAAGTTCAGGAAGGCTTCTGCGCGCATTGTGGCGCCAATCGCCAGCCCGAGAAACAATGTGGCAATGTTAATCAACTCATTTTGAGCGCTCTGGCTTAAGCGATCCACCACCAGGCTCTCGCGCAGCAGGTTGCCTAACATTAACGAAGCAATCAAGGGGGCGGCATCCGGCGCCACCAGGCTGACCACAACCGTCACAAAAATCGGGAAGATCACCAGAGTTAACCGCGAGACCTCTCGGGGAGCATAGTCCATGCGGATCATCCGCTCTTTGCGCGTTGTGAGGGCCTTCATAATCGGCGGCTGGATGATCGGTATCAGGCTCATATACGAGTAAGCCGCCACGGCGATGGGGGCCAACAGCTCTGGCGCCAGCCGAGCGCTAACAAAAATCGCCGTCGGGCCGTCAATCGCGCCGATCACCCCAATCGAAGCCGCCTGATTTATTGGAAAGCCCAGCAGCAGCGCCAGCAAAAGGGTGCCGTAAATGCCAAATTGTCCGGCGGCCCCCAAAAGAACCATCTTGGGCTGCGAGAGCAGGGGGCTGAAGTCAATCATCGCTCCCACACCGATGAAAATCAACAGCGGGAAAAGCTCCGAGGCGATCCCAGCTTCATAAATCACCTTCATAAATCCTGCATCAGTAGACATCCCAACATTGGCCATGATGCAGCCAAAGCCAATCGGCAACAATAGAACCGGTTCATACTCTTTGACCACCGCCAGGTAAACCAACACCACCCCTGCCAGTATCATGACCGCATTGCCCCAGGTGAAGGCCGTGAATCCCTTGGTGATCTCACGTAAAAGGAAAGAATAGTCCATCGGCTGGCTCCCTTATTCTGCAAAGGTAATCAGCAACTGCCCGTGGTTAACCCGATCACCAAGATTGATCTCAACGGATTGGATCACGCCCTCACGGCTGGAACGGATCGCATTTTTCATTTTCATCGCCTCCAGCGTGCATAGCTCCTGGCCGCGCGTCACAGCGTCACCGGGTTTTACCAAAATCGCCACAATCACGCCGGGCAGTGGTGAGGTCACATCGGCAACATTAGCGGCCCCCGCTGGCGCAGCCGGGCCGCTAAAGCTCGGAGTCGCATCCGGCACCGAGGTTACCGGCACAAACGCCTGTTCTGGCGCTATCGGCGCTGAAACTTCCGGCCATACCTCAAAGCGTTCACCCTGCACCCTGGCAATCACCGGGCGGGCATGGATATCTTCAATTTCAACCGTGTATATCTGGCTGTCAATCTGAACTTCGAGTTTCATTAATCTATCCTCTTTTTTGCTGTGGTTGCAACTGCCGGCTGCGATGGACGCTCTGCCAGGGGTTAATCGTCCCTGCGCCAACGTGCGGTTCAAAACCCAGGGGATGTGAATGCCCCTGTTCCATAGCCAGCCCAACCGCCACCGCGGCTGCCGCAGCACGGCGTTGTTTTTCAATATCCGCCAATACAGGCGGCGGGGGCACTTCCTGGCCTTTTTCTGCCTGCATTTCAAGTGCTGCCTTGGGCGTCGTCACCCGCACCAGCAAACCCATCAGCCACCATAAAAAGATAATCACGACAAACACCAACCCCATACCGATCAGCGTAATCATCAATCCTTGCAAGATAACTTCATTCATCGCAAAACCTCTCAGACGGGCATATTGCCATGTTTGCGGGGTGGACGTTGCTCAACTTTGTGCTGAATCGCCCGCAGGGCAGTGATTATTTTCAGGCGTGTTTCTGCAGGTTCAATCACCTCATCGATGTAACCGGCGTGAGCAGCAGCATAAGGCGTCAGAAAGCGCTGGCGATAATCATCTTCCAGGCGTGCTCGCTCTGCTGCCGGGTCTTCCGCCCGGGCCAGGTCTTTCCCATAGAGAATGTTGGTGGCGCCTTCCGGCCCCATCACGGCAATTTCAGCGCTGGGCCAGGCATAGTTGATGTCCGTGCCCAGGTATTTGCTGCTCATCACCACATAAGCACCGCCATAAGCTTTGCGGGTAACCACGCTGATCTTCGGTACGGTCGCCTCGGAGTAAGCGAATAAGACCTTGGCGCCGTGGCGGATGATGCCGCGATGCTCCTGCCCCACACCTGGCAAAAAGCCGGGAGAATCTACAAAGGTGATCAGGGGAATGTTGAACGCGTCGCAGAAGCGCACCGTCCGGCACAGCTTGTCAGCGGCGTCGATGTCGATCACCCCGGCCATCACACCCGGTTCCTGCGCCAGAATGCCCACCGTCATCCCATCGAAGCGCGCCAGCCCTACCAGGGCATTGCGGGCGAAGCCAGCTTGCAATTCCAGAAAGGAACCCCGGTCCACCACGGCTTCGATCACCGTGCGCATGTTATAGGGTTCGCTGGGATCCATCGGCACCAGGTTATTAAGCACATCAGCCAAGCGTTGCGGGTCATCACCTGCGGGCTTATGCGGTGGGTTTTCAACGTTGTTGGCCGGTAGATAACTCAACACGTGGCGCGCTAGGACTAGGGCAGAACCCTCATCTTCTGTGATCAGGTGTGCAATCCCACTTTGGGTCAGGTGCACCTGTGCGCCGCCCAGCGATTCAAAATCCGTCTCTTCACCGGTAACGGTCTTGATCACCTGCGGGCCGGTCAGAAACATAAAGCTCTGCTTTTCAACCATGATGATCATGTCGGTCAGCGCTGGGGAATAGGCTGCGCCGCCAGCACAAGGCCCCAAAACCAGGCTGATCTGCGGCACCACTCCGGAATACTGGGCATTGCGCTTGAAGATTTCGGCATAACCGCCCAGGCTCCGCACACCTTCCTGGATGCGCGCGCCGCCCG
>LSQX01164782.1_pt1 | contig 15719 bp, 15 predicted proteins | sample 654561 | NCBI WGS metagenome assembly LSQX01 (sample SAMN04489861, study PRJNA283612) | anaerobic digester metagenome | isolation source: 4 biogas reactors fed with cattle manure at either 37C or 55C with and... | place: Denmark: Kongens Lyngby | collected 2014 | reverse complement strand
GATGATATCCTGATATACAGACTCGATCAAAGAGTTGTGAGTGGAGATGGACGATGCCGCATTGTTTGCTGCAGTGATGTAGTTCTGGATTGAAAAGAACACAACAGCTGCCAGGATAACAATAATTGCGATAACGATGATCATCTCAATCAGGGTAAAACCTTTCTTGCTCTTCATAATCTTCTTCATGATAATGTCCTCCTTTTGGTGGTTAAGTTGCTGTTTATGGTCTTATTATAGCACGGTTGTGACTAAATGCAATACTAATTTTGAAGTTTCTTCACATTTATGTGTCAAAAAAGAAAACACAAATGAAAATGTGAATATAAATTTACGGGGCTTCGGGCGTGGGTGTCTCCTCAATAACTTGCTCCAGCGCGAAAGGACGGTAGGTTTTCTCTTCTATGAGAGATTCTGGAATAAGCTCGAAAGGAATTCCGATCAGGCCATCCTTTGTGATCTCGTCAATCGGAGTACCGTTCCAATTCATATACTCGTTATCCTTGTAGGTGTTACCCTCATAGGACGGCAGTACGAAGGAATATACGACAACAGAGACGTTATAGAACATGAATCCTTGGCCCGAGTCTTCCAATTTGATCGATTTGATCTTAATCGAGGCCGGCAGATCGTCTTCAATGTCCTTAACTGCGTTGATAAATTCGTCATACCCGACAATCTTATACGGCTTGACTACAGCATTGGGAGTTGCGGGATTTGTAGTGACGGGAGGTGTTGTTCCCTCGTCAAGGATCGAGCGGTTGACTCCGTCCGTGCCGCAAACCTGAATGTTGAATCGAACGGATTTCAAATAGTTGGGACTTTCCGTTACACCATCCGGCTGAAGAACATGATCTTCCACTGCGGGATCCGTGTTAGTAATCGTGATAAAAGGAATGCCGTGCTCGATAAACTTCGACTGAAGTTTCTGAGCGATGACCTGCGTCTGGATTTCAGGAATAAGCTTCTGCTCCAGCTCTTGAATCTGCTTGCCGTAAGCATCCAATTCAGCATTCAAGGAATCGCCGGCTAACAATGTCTCGGCAATCTGAGTTCTCTTAGCCTGAACAGTTTTATACTCCTGCTGTTTCTTGATCAGTGTTGCGGATTCGGGATTCTGAATGAAAACGATATACGCCAACAGAATCAACGCAATGATTACAATAAAGAGTAAGGTTGATTGTTTTCCTGCCATTTTCATTTAGCATCACCCTCTTTCTCTGCGTAGTAGAGCTGGATATCAATCTTAGAGGTGACGCGTGTAGCATACTCGTTCGCGGCGATGAAACGCTCCATATCCTCGTTGCTCGGGCGCTTGCCGTTGATCAGCATCCGGGTCAAAGTGTATTCTTTATCGCCCATCTCGAAGGAGTTGATATCCATGAGCAAGAATTCCTCACCGGCGGCCAAGGTGGCGGATGTCGGCGTAGAGATCGGAGTCTGAGCGGCATTATCCATGATCCTGGAATATGTGACGCTGTATGTGGATTCCAGAGCTCCGGTAAAGGTGAAGTAGAAGCGATTGATGGTTGCTAATTCTTCGGGTGTCAGCCCTTGAATATCCGCTACGGTAATTGTATCGATCTTATCGATCGAAACGTAATAGAACGTCTTCTTATCCTGGAGCAGTTGAGCCATCTCGAGCGGTGCGGAAGCGGTGAAAGCATTACCGCTGATCACGACTTGGCCGTCCTCATACTCCAGTCCGGTAATCGTGATGTCGGTCGGGATGACCTCATTAATGGTATCCATCATGGATGTTGAAGCGTGCAGGTACTCACCGTAACGAATGTCTAATTGCTTCAAGGTATACAGGTAGGTGCGGCTGTCTTCGACCGACCGCATCGTATCACTGTATTTCTGGAGTTCCGCAATCGTTTCCGGTTTGTTCATGTACGCGACCACGGAGTCGATTTGTTTCTGTTTCTCGTTAATCTGGATCTTATAGTACAGGAAAGATCCGAGAACATATGCCAGCATTACGGCAAAAGCCAATAGAATGATGGCAAAGGACGAAACAAGTTGAGTCCCCGAAGTGGTGAACTCGGAGAAAAAGTTCATGTCCTTTTTATTGAAATCTGTTTTCTGACTTGCAGCCATTATCTATATCCCCCCTCTCAGTTTTCGCGTATCAGTGCGCCGCACGCATTGACATAATCCGAAAGATCGAAATCCTTCGGAGACGCGACGGTACTGAGTGATTCGAGTTTCTCAACTTGAGTGCCAAGCTGACGTGACAGTTCCTTGTCGATTTTTCTGTATTTGGCCCCGCTTCCGTACAGGAAGCATGTGCTGATGCTGTTGAGGCGATACTTTGAAATCGAGAATTGCGCCGTTCTGGATACTGCATCCGTAAGGCTCTTGAAGTAGGCGGATACGGCACTGCTGAGCGACGGCTCGTCCTTGACGGATTCGTTCCAGACGTCGATATCGGAGATGTCCAGCTGCTTGACGCCTTCGCCTTTGACAATTTGGAGACGGCGGGTGAGGATGGACGTCTTATCCGCGGCGTTGGTCTGAATCTTCTTGACGGTCTCGGCGACTTGCCGGATGTTAGAGTGTCCGAACTGAAGGCGTCTGGTCAGAACCGGGAAGCCGTTATCCAAGACGGTAATATTGGTGGTCTTACTGGCAAGTTCGATCAAAAGGAGGGTGTTGGATTCAAGATTCGTCTTCCCGTTGATAACGCCGGCCCGGAACAGCTTGCGAAGAGCGTTGGGATTGACGTCCAGGATGTCGGGAGTCAGGTTACAGGTCTTCAGCAAATCGCGGAAGTCCGTTACAACCTCTTTGGGGATGGCAGTGGCGCGAACTTTGTATTTCGCCTGCTTGGTTTCCTCATCCATCGCTTTCCCGAAAATCATGTACTCAACGACCATGTCGCGGTTGGTGCTCTGACCGAGAATTTCATAACGCACCATGTCTCGCAACTGCTCGGGGCGAACCGCCGGAAATTCCAGGTCTCTGGTGTGCAAATAACTTCCCTCGACCGTGACGGTTGTTCGCTTCGCCGTGACATCCAGCTTCGCCAAAGCGTTCTTAAGAGCCATGACGACGCCGAATTGATCCGAAACCACACCGTCGGCAATGGTCTCGGGTTCAAGGGGAATGGTGGTGAACTTCTCGATTTCCACGATTCCCGACTTGCGGTTGTATCCTCCGACAACCAAACGCAAGTTGGAGCTGGAAGCGTCAATCGAAACGTTTGAGCCTCCGAATTTACCTAATGGACTTCCCATAACTTCTCTCCTTTCGGGTGAACAAAATATGCCTTACATGATACCGGCAGTCATTGACAGGATCGGTGCTCCGCACGCTCCGACGACCAGAAAAACCACAACCGCCATGATGATGATCATAACCGGCTCCATGGCCGCGGTCAGTTTCGTGGTCGCCGCGTCTGCTTCTTCCTCAAAATAGTCCGCCGCCTTATCCAAAATCGCATCCAAGGTTCCGGATTCCTCTCCGATTGCCGTCATGGCATAAATCATCGGGGGGAATTCGGATATTCCGCGGATTGATCTCGATATGGAGGAACCTTTGCGGATATCGTTGCGTGATTCGTAAAGTTTCTTCTCCAAAAAGCGATTGCCGAGCGTTCTGCTGGTAATCTCCATGGATTCCAAAACATTGATACCGCTTCTCAGAAGAGTAGACATCGTGCGCGTAAAGCGCGCAGACGCGGTCGCCTTAACGGACTTCCCGAGAACCGGAACCTTGAGCTTGAAGCGATCCCACATCAGGCCGCCTTTCTCAGATTTCTTGAAAGAACGGAAGAAGAGGACCAGCGCGACGATCAGCGCCACAAAAATGTACCAATAATTCACTAAGGTATTACTCATGCCCATAACTACCTGCGTAATCGCCGGGAGCTTGGTATCCATTTGCTCAAGAGTCTTTGCAAACTGAGGTACGACGAAGACCATGAGGCCGATCGTGATGGCAAACGTTACGAAAGCGAGAATCGCGGGGTAAATCATTGCCGCGGCGACTTTGTTCTTAAGTTTGGCTTCCTTCTCGAAGTGGGTCGCGAGACGAGACATGACCTCGTCGAGACGACCGGATTCTTCACCGGCCGCGATCATACTGATCATGATGTCGGGCAATGCCTTCTTCTGGTCGCGAAAAGCCTCGGACAATGTCTTACCGGCCTGGATTCCTTCATAGATCGATCCGATCACATCCTTGGCCTTGCGGCTGGTCATTTGCTGGTACAACATGTCCAGTGCGCGGATGATCGTGATACCGGCTCCCAACAGAGAAGACAACTGTCTGCAAATCATGAGAAGGTCTTTAACCTTGAGTTTGGGACTGCCGATACTCTTGTTCAGAATGCTGGCTCCCGTGTCTTGAGCTAGAGAAGAAACAAATTTGCCGTCGGCACGCAACATCTTGGTCGCGTCCGCTACGGATGCGGCCTCGATGATACCTTTTGTCATTCTTCCCTGGGCATCAACAACTTCATACTTGAAATTTGGCATGAATCATGACCTCCTGACGTTCGATTAGTACTCCAAAGAGTCGAATAATCCCTTGGTTCCTCCGCTGGATGCGCTTCCCGTATTGGACAGGAAACGGCGGAAGTCCTCGGGATTGCGGCAACGGCTCAACGCGACCTCGCGTGTGATCAGGGATTTCTTGACCAGCTCGGCCAGATAATAATCCATAGAGCACATTCCGGATTTGAGGTTGGTAGAAATGGTGTTGTCGATTTGATATGTCTTGCCCTCGCGAATCAGGTTGCGAACCGCATCATTGGCCAAGAGAATCTCGAAAGCCGCGATACGTCCGGTTCCGTCGGCACGCGGTACCAAGGTCTGCGAGATGACGGCGACCAAAACGGTTCCGAGCTGAACACGGATCTGATCTTGTTGATGAGGGGGGAAAACATCGATGATACGGTTGATGGTGTCGGCGGCGCCGCTGGTGTGAAGCGTGGACATGACAAGGTGACCGGTTTCGGATGCCGTGATCGCCGTGGCGATGGTATCCAGGTCACGCATTTCACCGACCATGATTACGTCGGGGTCTTCACGAAGGGCGGCGCGAAGAGCGTTTGCGAATGACAGTGTGTCCTCGTGAATCTCTCGTTGATTGATCATGGATTCCGAGTGACGGTGAAGATACTCGATCGGCTCCTCCAAGGTAAGAACGTGACAGCGGCGATTCTGGTTGATATGTCCGACCATCGCGGCCAACGTCGTGGATTTACCGGAACCGGTCGGTCCGGTAACGAGGATCAGTCCTCTCGGACGAAGAGACAATTCCTTGAAGAGTTCGGGAAGTCCCAGGCGTTCGCAGGTGGGAATCTCCGTTGTGATCGTTCTGGCGGCGAGTGTGTAACTTCCGCGCTGTTTAAAGATGTTGCATCTGAAGCGGCTGTAGTCCTTGACTACGTATGAAAAGTCGATTTCACCGCGTTCGTTCAAGTACTGCAGGCGGGATTTATCCAGCATTGATTTGCACAGGAACTCGGAATCGCTCTGTGTGAGGATGTTCGAGTTCATAGGCATCAAATCTCCGTTTACGCGTATCATTGGCGGAAGGCCGACGGTAATGTGCGTGTCGGATGCTTGACGTCGAACCGCCTCGGTGAGAATTGCGTCCATGGACAATGAAAATGCTTCCATTAGGGTCCTCCTTGTCAGTCGACCGAGTAGGTGACTTTATTCATTTCGCGAACGGTGGTTATTCCTTCAAGTACAAGCTGGGCCGCGGAATCGGCAAGCATCTGAGTGCCTTCCTTAATCGCGAGCTGTCGCATTTCTTCTTCGGTAGCCCGTTTGTCGATCAGTGCCTTCATCGCCTTGGTTATTATGACGATCTCGTGGATGGCGATACGGCCTTTATAACCGGTGCCGGAGCACTCCGAGCATCCTTCACCCTGATAAAGTTTCTGGCCGGGCTTGAGCTTGAGAAGTTCTGCTTCCAGCGGGTCGGGGACATACTCCATTCTGCAATTTGTGCATATTCTGCGAACAAGTCGCTGAGATATGACGCCGATGAGAGCGGAGGAGACCATGAAGGGTTCCAGGCCCATATCGATCAGACGGTTAATGGAGGACACCGCATCGTTGGTGTGGATCGTGCTGAAAACCAAGTGACCGGTAATGGCGGCACGCATCGCGATCTCCGCAGTCTCCGCGTCACGAATTTCACCGACGAGTATGATATCCGGGTCTTGACGGAGAATCGAGCGAAGTCCGCCGGCGAACGTCATTCCGGCCTTAACATTGACCTGGACCTGATTGATGCCGGGGATCTGGATTTCAACCGGATCCTCGACGGTGACGATATTGGTCTCCGGCTCATTCTTCTCGGAAAGAAGGGTGTAAAGTGTGGTCGTCTTACCGGAACCGGTAGGTCCCGAAATCAGGCAGATTCCTTGAGGAACCTTGACGATGCGGTCGATCATCACGTTGTTATGGGCGTTGATGCCCAGATACTTACGATTCAGGTTGGCATCGTTCTTCGCGAGGATACGAATAACCGTCTTCTCGCCGTGAACCGTCGGCAGAACAGAGACACGCATGTCAACGGCCTGGCCGTTGATGATGGTCTGGATACGACCGTCCTGCGGGACTCTCTTCTCGGCAATGTTCAATCCGGCGAGAATCTTCAATCGGGTGATGATCGCATCACGCGCGGCGATCGGATTGCTCATGATCTCCGAGAGAACTCCGTCGATACGGATTCGGACGCGGACGCGATCCTCCATCGGCTCGACGTGAATATCGGAAGAACTGGCGCGGATCGCGAAGTCGATCATCGAGTTGACGAGTTTGACGACCGGTGCCTGGTTGACTTCGTCGGTGATCTGCTCCCCGAGGGTCTTCATCGCCTCAATGTCCAGATCCTCGGCCAAATCGGCGGCGGCCTTCTGAGCCACTTCCTTACCGAAGTTCTTCTTGATCGCCTCATAGATGGCATTCTTGGGCGCGAGCATCGCGATGACCTCGTTGCCCGTACGGAAACGAAGGTCATCGGTAACCAGAATATTGAGCGGGTCATATAGAGCGATAACTAATTTGCCTTCGTCATAACCGATCGGAATGACCAGGTTCTCCTCGCAATACTGCTCGGTAACCGTCTTGGTCGCCTCCGGATCGATGTCAACGTTCTGGAGATCAATAATAGGAATGTCATATTGACTGGATATCGCCCTTAGGATGTCTAATTCCGACAGCAGTCCCATGTCGACAATCACTTCGCCGAGCCTCTTATCCGTTCCTTGCTGAGCGGATAAAGCCTCGGCCAGTTCAGCTGCGGTCAGAAACCCGCTGTCAATTAAAATGTCACCCAGTCGCTTCATTGTACCCTCCGTAATACTGCAGTTGAGCCGTAAACTCCGAAAATGGCGCCCCCTGAATCGGAAGAACGCCCTAAACATAATTTACACCAGAATGCGGGTATTTGTATAGTGTCCGGGGTTGCCGGGCACCGACAAACAGTGGTTGAGTTACTCAAACGGGACCCAGATATAAGAGTAAAATTCATCAAACCCGCATCCATCAACATATTATACGCAAAATAGTTTCTAAATAATACACCATAACGCCCCGTTTTGCAAAAAATTTTTAACATTTTGTAAACTGAACGGCGTCGAATCGTTTTGCGTTGAGAGATGTCGCGGCGAGGAGAAGCAAAAAATATGCTAATATGATTTCAATCAAAAGAATCGGAGGCATAACCCATGGGTACAGAGGCGATTTTCACCGTTTTTTGGAGTGTATATTTCGGTATCCTGGGGCTCTTGATCGGAAGTTTTCTGAACGTTTGTATTTATCGAATACCCGAGGGAAGAACGGTCGTGAAGGGGCACTCGATGTGCATGAGTTGCTCGCATAAACTGTCGGCGTTGGATTTGGTCCCGCTTTTCAGCTGGCTTTTTCTGCGGGGAAAGTGCCGTTATTGCGGGGCTCCGGTCGCTTCCCGTTACGCGAAAATCGAAGCGTTGACGGCGGCGGTCTTTGCGGCGATCGCCTTTCTGCGCACGGCGTGGTTGCCCGGTCCGGTTTTCTCGCTCCGGGACGTGCCGGATTTGATCAATTTAATTCTTCTTGCGGTTCTGGCTTCGGTCCTGATCGTGGAAATGATGATACAGAAGGATCGGTCGGTCGGCCGGCCGGGCGTGATCCCGGTGATCCTGGGCGTACTTGCGGTACGTCTTGCCCTGCTGGTTTTCGAGCCGGAGCGGGTGTTGGATACGCTTCTGGTCTCCGCGGCGGGGGCGGCGGCCGCGATTGCCGTGCTGGTTGCGGCGATTTGGTTTTCTCCGGATAAGCAGTGTTCCCGGCTGTTTTGGGGCGCGGTGATCCGCTTCGAAGGCATAAGAGAATACTTTTCGACCGAGAATCGTGCGTTGCGGATTTCGGACGGCGTTCAGGCGGCGGTTTCGATTACACTCGGATTTTGGCCGGCGCTTCCGGGACTTGCGATTTACGGATTGATTCGCGTTTTTGTGCCGGCGGAGAAGTCGGTGCGTTTTTTGGGTATCGTTACGGCCGCGTCTGCATTGATCGGATTCGCGATTCCGTGGCCCGGAGTTTTCTGATCGGAAGTCGCTTCCCGAATGCCCCGGTCGACGATGAGATATGATTTTGGCGCGGGGATTTCTTCGCGTGTTATAATGATTTTATATTTTCTTTTCATCAATGGAGGTATTTATGTCGGGTCATTCCAAATGGAGCAATATCAAACGTAAGAAAGAGGCTTCCGACGCCGTGAAGGGCGCCGTTTTTACGAAGGTCGCCAAAGAGATCGCCGTGGCGGTGAAGCAGGGAGGAGCGGACCCCGAGACCAATTTTCGCCTGAAGGACGTCGTATCGAAGGCCAAGAGCGCCAATATGCCGAATGACAGCATCCTTCGCGCGATCAAGAAGGCCGCCGGATCCGAGGATGCCGACGATTACGAGGAAATCATCTATGAGGGCTACGGCCCGGGCGGTGTGGCGGTCATGGTCCGAACGCTGACCAACAATCGCAATCGGACCGCCGGAGACGTTCGCCATCTTTTCGATAAACATGGCGGAAACATGGGCGTTTCCGGATCGGTCGCGTTTCTGTTTCAACAGAAAGGAACGCTGGTCGTCGATGCGGAAGCGTATGAAGACGAGGATGCGGTGATGCTGGATGCGTTGGAGGCGGGCGCGGAGGATTTTACTTCCACCGACGAATACTACGAAATCATCACCTCCTACGAGAATTATTATCCGGTCAAGGAAGCGCTTGAGAAGAAGAATTACGCTTTTGCCGACTCGTCGCAGGGGCCGGTTCCGATTACCTGGATGAAGATTGAGGATGAGGATACGGTATCCCAGCTCGAGAAGATGCTCGAAAAGATGGACGAGAACGACGATATCCAAGAGGTCTTCCACAACTGGGAGACCGAGTAGGTCTTCGCCCGGAGGATTTATTGTTGGAACAGTCGAAACTGCCGAATAAAAAGGATATTCCGAAGGAATCCGCCCGGGAAGCCGGGGGCGGAAACGACGCGGATGCGCCGGAGAACGGTCGTCCGCAGGCTCAGTTGCGCCGCGGAGTTCTGATCCCCGAATTGATGGCGACATTGAAGCGTTTCGAGAAAATCGGCGACACGCTGGTACATCAGCGGGCCGAGAAACAGATCGAGGAGGCCGCCGGAAACGAGAAACTGATGCGCGAGATCCTCGCGCAGATCACCGTGATCGCATTTATCGGGCCGTCCGGATCCGGCAAGAGCACACGGGCGATCCAGGTGGCGCGGGATAACGCAATATATTTCATTATAGACGACGGGCTCCTGATCAACGGAAGCCGAATCATCGCCGGCGCATCGGCCAAGAAAGCGAAGACGAAGCTGGACTCCGTACGACAGGCGCTTTTCGCGGATAAGAGCCGGTCCGAGATGATGCGGCGCGCACTGGCCGAACACCTTCCGACGACGATTATGATCCTCGGTACGTCCGACGCGATGCTCGAGAAAATCTGCGACAACCTTTGGTTGCCGCAGCCGGCGATGCTGATCCGGATTGAGGACATCAGCACCGAAGACGAGATGCAACAGGCAAAACAAACCCGTTTGGCGGAAGGGCTTCATACGATCCCGGTGCCGAGCATGGAAATCAAGCATGAATTTTCGGGCTATTTTTCGGATCCGCTCAACCGGATCCGGCGGAGACTGGACCGCGAGCGCGGAGTACCCACGATCGCCCCGGAAATTGAGCGAACGATGGTACGCCCGACCTTTTCGAGTCTGGGCTCCTACTCGATTTCGGACGAAGCGCTACTGGATCTGGTTCGTATCATTCTGCGGAAGATCCCGGGTGTGCACGACGTCATTCGTTTTCGGACGGAGAAGCGTGTGTACGGGTTTGCGCTGAGCGTCGACCTGGAGCTGATTTACGGATATAACGCGCAAGATACGCTTCTGGCGGCTCAGGAGCGCATCGGAAGATATATTGAGGAGTATTCCTCAATCAATACGGTCGCCGTGGATGTTCGGGCGAGGCGACTCGTCCATGAACGCGCGGATACGGACACCGGTGAAAAAGACATGAGGAAAGCGACGGAGACACGACGGCGCACTTCGGAAAGACGGAGGACCTGAGATGAAGGAGAAAATCTACACGATTCCGGTTAACGACGCGTATCGATCGGACACCGCCTGCCCGCTCTGCAAATTGCGTGCGGACGTGGAGAAATCTACACTGGATTTCTATCTCGGCGCGTCGCTGATGGAGCCGGATACACGTGTGGCGACTAATAAGCTCGGGTTCTGTCGCGACCATCTGAGCAAGATGTACGGACGTGAGATCAACCGGCTCGGTGTCGGACTGATGCTTCACACGCATATGAAACAGCTCCGAAGTGATCTGGAAGTACCGGTCGGCAAGGCGTGCCCGGACAAACGGACGCTTCTTCGCGGGCGTGACGGTGATTACGGGAAGAGGCTTACGGAACTTGCCTGCCTTCTCGAAAAACGCGCGGCCGACTGTATCGTCTGCGATAAAATCGCATTTACGATGGATCGCTATCTGGATGTTTTATTGTGGATGTATTTTGAGGATGAGGCTTTTCGCGAGGCGTTCGTCGCCAAGAAGGGTCATTGCGTCGAGCATTTGGCGTTCCTGCTCCGCGGTGCCGCGAAGTACCTCAATCAGAATCAATGCTCCGAATTTGTCGGCGTGCTTCTGGCGATGCACCGGGAGGCCTTTGACAAGCTGATCGACGACGTCGAATGGTTCACGCTCAAATTTGATTACCGCAATAAGGATAAGCCGTGGGGCGACAGCAAGGACGCGATCCCGCGCGCGATGAATATGCTGACCGGGGAGGAGATTGGCGCAAATGACACGAAATGATTCGGGCGGCAGAGAAGAATCGGGCGGTGCACTAGCAACGGAACCGATCCTGATTTACGGTTCGGACGGCCCGTCTCCGCAAACCTCATACACATTCGCGGATTCGCCGATCCGCCCGGATCGGGTGGTCGTGGCGATTTCTTCGGACGTGATCGGAACGGATGATATCGAACACGGGGCGGCACTTCTGCGAATTTTTCTGGAAAACCTGTGCGAACGAAGCAATCTTCCCGATGAGGTCCTCCTTTATCACCGCGGGGTTCTACTGTCTTCTGCGGACCACCCGGCCTCCGGGTACATCCGGCTCCTCTGCCGGCGCGAGGTTACGGTTCTGGCTTGCTCCGAGAGTCTGGATATTTACAATATAAAACCGGCCGAGACAGACGTCCGACCGGTTCCGATGTGCGATATTACGAAAAGTCTCCTGCGCGCCGATCGGGTGATCCGGCCGTAGCCGGGATCCGGATCAGGTACGCCTCAAATTCTCTGCAATCGAAATTACTTAAGGATCTTGATCTTTCCGATCAGAGGCAGTTCTTTTTGCTGATTGTTCACGGCATTGATAATTCCCATGATGGCTAAAACCAGGACAGCGATACCGCCGACCGGTGCGATAATAAACCAACCGAGGATCGGAATCACGGAACCCAAAACCGAGACGATCGCAGCAGCGATGCTTAATACGATACCCTGATTGACATGAAAGCGGACATCCGGATCATTCGGCATCTGGATGAGACCGACGAGCCAAAGAATGAAAAAATAAGAGAGAACACAGTATAACTTCTTGTTACCGTCACCTTGTTCGTTTGTAGACATAAACATACCTCCTCAAAAATCTATATAAGTGATATGTACATTTTATCACAGCATTCGTGTAAATGTACCAGAGATCAGGCTGTTTTTTTAATAAATCAATGATTTTTTGAATCCCACAGCCCTTCACAGGTGTATAATGTCGCTCATATGAAATTTTGATGATCGCCGGCGACGGATCCGGCGTTACGGGAGATTTTCGAGCATGAATGAAGAGCGGGAGCGGATGAAAGAGATGAGCGGGAACGGGGAGTCAACCGAGGCGGGAAAATCGGTCCATCACGAGCGGGAGCGCCTCCTGGCGACGAAGCCGATCGTTCCGCTGCTGCTTTCGTTTTCGATCCCGACCATTCTTTCGATGATGGTCCACGCGCTCTATACCGTCGTCGACCGGATGTGGATCGGAAGAATGCCCGGAGGAGACATTGCGATGGCCGGCGTCGGCGTGACGATGCCGCTGACGACGGTATCGTTCGCGTTCATGGCTTTGGTCGGTATCGGTTCAACCGCGTTGATCTCGATCAAACTCGGACAGAAAAATTACGAAGACACGAAACTTGCGCTCGGGAACTGCCTTTCTTTTTCCCTGATTGTCGGACTGATCGTCGGCGCCGTGTTCTATATTTTCGCGGAGCGGCTCCTGCCGCTTTTCGGAGCGGACGGGGAGTCCCTGCCGCACGCGTTGGCTTATATACGGATTCTGATGATTTTCAATGCCGTCAATTCGGTCCAGTTTGCGATGTCGAGCACGATGCGCGGTGTCGGGCATCCGATGTGGTCGGTCGCGACTCAGATCGTCGGTGCCGTCGTCAATATGATCCTGGATCCCATCTTTGTTTTAAAGGAATATACATTTAAGATATTCGACCTGAAGTGGACGATGGATTTCGGCCTCGGGATGGGTGTCAAAGGCGGCGCGGTCGCGACCGGGATCGCGCAGTGCGTTTCGCTTCTGATCGTTATTATTTTCTTTGCCGGCGGTTCGTCGCCGGTGCCTCTGCTCCTGCGCGCACTGCGCCCGAGATGGAGCGTCCTGCGCAAGGCGTTCGCGATCGGGATGTCCGCTTTTGCGATGCAGAGCGTCGCATCGATCGTACAGATGATCTCGACGCGTCAGTTGGCTTCACTCGGCGGAAACCTGGCGATATCGGCAATGACGGTGATCAACTCCGTTATGATGTTCGCGCTGATGCCGGTCATCGGTGTCGGCCAGGGTGTCCAGCCGATCATCGGTTACAACTACGGAGCACGAAATTACCGACGGGTGCGAAGCGCGTTTTTTGCGGCGTCCGCGCTCGCGACCGTCTTCACGATCGTCGGTGCGTTGATCATTCAACTGAATTCGCGCGAGATCGTGGCGCTTTTCGGGGAGAATCACGCGGAGCTGATCGAACTCACGGCTCCGGCCATGCGTATGGTCCTGCTTATGCTGCCGATCATCGGCTTTCAGATCATGGGCGGACACTACTATCAGTTCATCGGACGTTCTATCATATCGCTGGTCCTGACATTGATGCGTCAGGCGATCGTTCTGATCCCGCTATACTTTATTCTGCCGTATTTCTTCGGCCTTAAGGGGATCTTTATCGCCAATCCCGTGGCCGATTCAATGACGATGGTCCTGACGGTGCTGGTCTTCTTCTACGAGATGAACCGGCTGTCGAAACTGATCAAGGGAGAAAAGATCTCTGCTTCGGCGATTGCGGCCGGGTGATCTCAGATACGAGATGAACCGGCTGTCGAAACTGATCAAGGGAGAAAAGATCTCTGCTTCGGCGATTGCGGCCGGGTGATCTCAGAGCTCCCGGTCTTTGTTTTTGCGCACGAAAAGAATCGGTCCCGGCGGATGGCCGGAACCGATTTTCTTTATCAAAAGTGTGTTTGCGATTATTTCCCGTCTTTCTTCGGTGGGGCGGAAACGGTCGGAGAAACCGGTCCGTCCGGAGACGGCTGTCCGATTGAAGGAGCCTGTATCGTCGGAGGTGTATAGCCCCGCGGGGAAGCTTTCTTCGAGACCTTGCCAAAGCGCTTCCGAATGCGCTTGACGATAAACACGATCGCGAAAACGATCGCACCGAAGATCAGAAGCGGTACGAGGATGTTGCTTATCAGGATAAAGAGGAATCCGAATGCGTTGACCACGAAGGTCAGGCTGTTGCGGAATCCCTTGGATATACCGGTACCGATATAACTCAAATCCCAACGCGCCAGCAGACCTTCATCCGCGTCGGCTTCCGGAGACTTCGGAACATAGGTCTGGGTCAGCGCAACGGTAACGGTCGAAAAGTCGACCATATTGTCGAGGTAGCGAAGCTGTCCTTTCAGGACCTCGATTTCCTGCTGGACTCTTCCGAGTTCCGAGCGAACGGCAAGAATATCCTCGATCAGAGTGGCTTGCTCCATGATCGCCAGCAGTTGTTTCTCCTGGGCCTGCGCGTTCTTCAGCCGCGCGTCGAGATCCACGTAGTCGTAGGTCACATCCTGAGAGGAGAGGTTGTTGGTCAGAACTTTACCCATATCTTCGATCCGGTCGCTGATCTCGTCGAGTTTCCCGGGCGGGATCCGAACCGTGATGCTTCCGGATACCCGGTCGTCTCTGTCATTAAAATTCGAGCCGGCGACATATCCGCCGAGCGAAGCGACCGCGTCGGATATCTGTTCGATGGAGGCGCGTACGTCACTGACCTCGATCGAGATATTAGCGGTGTAGATGATCTTCTTGCCGGAGGGTTCCGCGCTTCCCGGATCGACATCCGGCGCGAAGCTTCCGGCCTCATCGGCCGTGGGCTTCGCGACATCCCCCGGCGACTGCGCGAAATTCGAGTCGGTATCCGTCCGAACTTCCGTTTTGTCGGAGCTCGCGCACCCGGCGATCATGCCCAAAGACAGAACGATTGAGATCAGTACCGTAAGAAATTTCTTAATCATATTCATTTCCTCCTCGCACCCCGATAACATCATTATCAACGCCCTTTGACGGGGTGTCAAATAATAGACGATTCGTTCCTCCGAAGTATTGCATCGGCTCGTAAATCATGGTAGAATCTCTTAGTCTGTAAGAAAAAAGATGGAGGTGAAAGGAATGCCGAATATCAAATCAGCGATCAAGCGCGTTCGTACAAGCGAGAAGAAGAACGCAGAAAACAAGATGTTGAAGAGCGAACTGCGCACGGTGATCAAGAAGGCGAAGGCCTCCGTAGCCTCGTCCGACGAGAAGGCTGAGGTTCTGGTCAAGGCTACACAGAAGGCGATTGATCAGGCCGCCGCGAAGAATCTGATGCACAAGAATGCCGCCGCTCGCAAGAAGTCGCGCATGACGAAGGCCGCAAACGCCGCGAAGAAGGCCGAGTAATCTGACCCGATATAATCCGATTAATAACAAGAGGCTGTCTCAAACGAACGGAGACGGCCTCTTTTTCGTGCCCGGAAACGTCTGCAACGGCAGAATCCGTTAAATGGCTCTTCACTTGATTCCGTGAAACACAGAATCAGTGCTTTTCTGCAACGAGAGCGATGATGCGTGCGAAAAGCGATATTCCGGCAACGAGAGCGATGATGCGT
>LSQX01162491.1_pt1 | contig 15720 bp, 9 predicted proteins | sample 654561 | NCBI WGS metagenome assembly LSQX01 (sample SAMN04489861, study PRJNA283612) | anaerobic digester metagenome | isolation source: 4 biogas reactors fed with cattle manure at either 37C or 55C with and... | place: Denmark: Kongens Lyngby | collected 2014 | reverse complement strand
ACAAGCTTTTCACTGTGAACAACAATCTGATTTGGATCTGTTTTTTGCCGCACTGCTGGAGTTTGGGCTGGAGCTTACAACGAATTATATTCAGGAAGAAATAGAAGGTTCAGTTGTTTTCAGGACATTACGCCAAATGGAAGACAACGATGCAGAAACTGTGGAGATCAGACAACAAACACTTTTCGATATGGACATTTCTGATGGGACACTACCGACGCGTGAAAAAAACCATAAAAAACTGATCGCTTGTTTTGACACTGAAGTATCAGAGCGTGTAATACTGAGAATCGCAAAAAAACAACCGAATTATGTTGCTTTCAGAGAATGTGTTTTTGGTTCTGTAGATAAAAAACGGATAGAAGAAATTTTCCATGAAAATGCACCGGAAACCATCATGAAAGTAATCGGATAGGGGAATATTTCCTGTTCAATAAGTGACGATCAGCTTAGAGTAATAAGCTATGTGAAGGTTATATCAATATTGAATACGATTTGGCGATTGTGTAATAAAGTGAAATATTACATAATATGTGATAAAATATTGTATAAACAAACGAGAAAGTGTGTATTTGGAGGGAAAAATGCTACAGAAAACTTACTATCCCTTAACGTCACCTCAAATGTCGATCTGGTACACAGAAAAAATGTTTCCGGGTACCAGCATTTCAAATGTTGCAGGGACATTGCGCATCCAGGAAAATGTTGACTTTAACCTGCTTGAAAAGGCGATACAGCTTTTTATCAAAAACAATGATGGTATACGCTTACGAATGAGCCTTGATGAAAATGGAAGCCCCCAACAGTACGTTTCAGAATATGTGGAAAACCCAATTCCCTTTATTGATTTTACAGTTCATCAGGATTCTGCAAAAGCTTTTTACGAATGGAACCATGAAATGACCCTCAAACCCTTCGAGCTTCTCGATCAGGATCTCTATAGCTTTACCATGGTAAAAATAAGCGATTCAGACGGAGGAATTTATATCATCACCCACCATTTAGTTTCCGATGCATGGAACATGAGTTTAAGCGGGAGTTTTATCGTCGACTACTACTGCAAGCTGAAAAACAATATCACCGAAGCGTCTGCATATCTTCCAAAACCCTCTTATCTTTCTTTTATTGAAAACGATATGGCTTACCATCATTCAAACAGATATGAAAAAGACAAAATTTTCTGGGAACAAAAATTTGATACGATTCCCGATGCAACTGTTCTCAAAACAAGAAAAACCAATCTGATCACGGCAAAGTCAAAAAGAAAAGCATTTGTAGCCCCTGAAAAGTTTACGAGTAAACTCAAAGAATACTGTCTGAGATACAAGGTCACCCCTTACCCCTTGTTTTTGTCGGCTTTGTGTATGTATATCTACAGAGTAGCCGCAAAGGAAGATATTGTTCTGGGGACCCCCATATTAAACCGTTTAAACCATTCAGACAAGAATACGTCTGGAATGTTTATCAGTACAATTCCACTCAGGATAAACCTAAATGCAGAAGAGTCCTTTTATACTTTATCTGAACGGGTTCGGGAGGTTTGCTCATCAGCTTACAGGCACCAGCGTTTTCCATACGAGCAGATTTTAAGGTATGCGCGTGACAAGCACGGAATAAAAGAAAACTTATACGATATCGTTTTGTCCTATCAAAACACCAAATTTGATAAATCATACGAGGTTGATTACATTACCCGTTGGCATTTTAACGGATATCAACCAAATTCGCTGACCGTCCACATAAACGACAGGGATGATGAAGGCACCATCATTATTGATTATGATTATCACGAGGATTTGTATTATGATACGGAGATCGATTTTCTGCACCAGCATTTATTAAACCTGTTGTGGCACGCACTGGACAACCCCAAGAATATGATTTGTAAAATAGAAATGCTGCCCGAAAGTGAAAAAAGAAAGATACTATACGAGTTTAATGATACAGAAATGGATTATCCAAAAGAAAAGCTGATTCATCAACTTTTTGAAGAACAGGTAGAGAAAACTCCAGATAATGTGGCCATTGTTTTTGAAGGGAAAACAATGACATATCGTGAATTGAATGAGAAGGCAAACCAACTGGCTACTTTGTTAAGGGATATGAACCTGGGAGTACTCGATGTTGTTGGTTTAATGGTACCGCGATCCTTTGAGATGATAATTGGTATGTTAGCAATATTTAAGTCCGGGGCTGTATATTTACCTATTGATCCGGATTATCCTGATAATCGCATTAAATATGTACTGGAAAACAGTAAAGCAAAAATCCTGCTAACGGTTGATAATGAAATAAATGTCTCTTTTACGATTAGAACGATCAATATTTCAGACGCTACGATTTACCAGGGCAATTGCAGGAACCTTCACTATATCAATACGCACAATGACGTTGCTTATATACTTTATACATCAGGTTCAACTGGAGAACCGAAGGGAGCTGCGATAGAGCATGGAGCTTTAATTAATTGTGTTTATGGCATATTTAAAGTGATCAATTATAACAGAATAAAAAAGATTATGTCCAGCACATCATTTTCATTTGACGTGTTTTTTATTGAAATAATTACAGGCCTTTTTAGAGGCAGTTCTATATACCTGTTAAGCGATCTTGAACGTAAATCACCTGATTTAATGGCATCCATAATCAGAAGGAATCATATCGACCTGGTTGTGTCCACACCTTCTCAAATAACAGCATTCATTACAAATAATGAATTCTATTCTTCCTTAAAAAAAATATATGCATTGGTATTAGCAGGCGAGAATGTACCGGAAACCTTACTGGAAAGGTTACAGAAGGAACAAATTCTAGTCTATAATGGCTATGGTCCAACAGAGACAACAGTAATTGTTACAATGAAGGATTTATCAAATTCCAAAAAAATCTTAATCGGAAAACCAATGATCAATACGAAGGTTTTTATCTTTGATAAGAATCTTTTACCTGTGCCGATTGGTACACCAGGTGAAATTTATATTGGAGGACGTGGGCTTGCAAAAGGTTACATTTATAACAATCGTTTAACGGAATCGAAATTTATCCAAAATCCATATCATGCATCAGAAAAAATTTATAAGACAGGTGATTTAGGCAGATGGTACCCCAATGGAGATATAGAATTCTTAGGCAGAACAGATCAACAAGTCAAAATTCGCGGTTTTAGGATTGAATTAGGAGAGATCCAAAGAAAATTATCACAAATAGAGGGTATCTCAAATTCATATGTTACTGTTATCGAGCACGAAGAAAGCAAAAAATTATGTGCTTATTATTTAGCCACGAAAAATTTTAGTGCAAAGAGCTTAAGAAGTCGTTTGATGAAGGAAATACCTTCTTTTATGGTACCTTCATATTTTATACGAGTAGATAAAATCCCGGTAACACATAACGGAAAAGTAAATGTTGGTTTACTTCCTACCCCTGTTCAAAGGAAAAGAAAAAGTAATAAAAGGAATTTACCGAGTAACATCATTGAAAAGGAAATAACCGAAATTTGGGAGAAAGTCTTGAAACAAAAGAACTTGGAAGTAACGGATGAGTTTAGTAGTGTAGGTGGAGATTCACTCAGCGTTATCCAAATAATCTCTAATATATCAAAAAAGTACAATGTAGATATACCAATAGGTTCCATGGAATACACTTCAACCATAAGAAATATGTCGAAATATGTAACTGGGAAAATGAATGAAAAAAAGTCTTCATGTCATTTGAGTGATTCTGCTGTTAAAATCAGAGATGGACAGAACGATAATATATTCCTTGTTCATGCAGGAAACGGCGAAGTAATCTGTTATAAGGAATTAAGTGAAACTCTGAATTCGAGGTTTAATATATGGGGGATAAAGGTTAATGATGGCAATCTTGCTTTAAACGGAAACATTCATCTTTTGGCAAAAGAATATGCTGACCTTATTTTACAGATACAACCGGAAGGCCAGTATTATTTGGGTGGCTGGTGCATAGGTGGCAGTATTTCTTTTGAAATTGCGAGAATCCTTGAACAACAACAGAAAAAGGTTGCTCTTATTGGGCTTATTAACTCTATTGCGCCACAAAGCTGGAAAAACAGCAGTATATTTTCTGAGGAAGATGAAAGGAAATTTCTATATAGAAATTTGATAAACCATATTGATAATTACAGTTCAAATGATATAGGCCTGTTGTGGGATAAACTATTTGAATTACTTAGAAGCGGACGTATAAAAACAGATGAGTTTTTACTTCATGTTCCAGAGTTTATAAAGATAATTCTGCCTTCGTCATGCTATATGGATCCTGAAGAATTAGTAAGATACATAAGAAGAATCGTTATATTGCATAAGTTAAGAGCTGATTATTACCCCGAAAATAAAACCAAAGCAAAAGTTGTTTTCTTTCATGCAACTGAGGATATCCACACGGATGAGCCCGAAGAGAATATTGAAAAATGGAATCAATATTGTTCACATCAAATAGAAAAACAAAGTGTGAAAGGTAACCACTATACGATGTTAACGGAGCCTAATGTTGGGTTATTGGGTTATAAGATGAACCATATCTTAATGTCATTGGAAAATGAGGATTAAACAATGGAGAATATCTTGTTTGTGCTATTACATATATCTACAATATTTGTTTTTCTCATGTTTATTTACCTTTTACGACAAAAACAGAAAGGTCAAATTCAAATCATTTTCCTTGTTAATATTCTGTTATTATTCATATGGAGTATTGGATACATTCTTGAGGTCTATTACACCAATACACACGGCACGCCAATTATGACATATGTTTATGTTTGGAATATAGGGTTATGTTTTATTCCTTCAACCCTATTGTTAACTGGAATAATATATACTAAAACAAAAATAAAATTCTCTATAAAATACATCTTGTTATTTATTCCAGCCCTTATATCTTACATAATTTTAGTCACGAATCAATACCATAAGTTGTTTTTTATACACTTTTCAATGGAAAATGACCAGATCAAATATGGAGCGTATTTCCCGATTCATAGCTTTTTCTCATATGGGTATTTAATCATTGGGTTATTTATTATCATTCGATTTTCTATAAAAAACTCAGGTTTTTTTTCCAAGCAATCAATTCTAATTGTTGTAGGCACTCTTATACCTCTGGTTGCTAACATTGTCATCATCACTAAAGCAGTTGAATTGCCATTATACTCGACGGCCATTGCATTCTCATTAGCAATTATTTGTTTTGCTATTGCCATATTTCGATATCAGTTTTTAAGTATCGCTCCAATAGCCCTGCGCACAGTAGTAGATAGAATCTCAGATGCTTTTATTGTTGTCAATGAGGATAATAAAATAATCGATTACAACCTAACAATGGATATAATCTTTAATGATTTAGTTACAATCAACAGAAAAATCAATATTGGTGAGGTTTTTGAAAACACCTGCCTCATGGAAGATGAAGATGATCTCATTAAACTTATCAATGTTGCGAAAACTTCATCTGCCCCTGTCATTTTTAGTAAACACATTCAACGGGATAAATTTGACAAACATTTTTCAATTGAGATCACACCCATCATCTCAAACAAAAATTATTTAGGAACCATTCTCCTTTTCCGGGATATTACCGCGAATATTAAGAACCAGGCAGCAATGGAAGAGAAACAAAGAATCCTGATGGAACAAGAGCGCCTGGCCTCCTTGGGACAGCTTATCGGGGGAATTGCGCACAACCTGAAAACACCGATTATGAGTATTTCCGGTGCTGTTGAAGGGCTGAAGGACCTGGTTGCCGAATATGAACTGTCTGCCGATGACCAGACCGTTACTGCCGAGGATCACCATGAAATAGCCGCTGAAATGCGCACCTGGCTGAACAAAATTCAACCCCATTGTGGTTATATGGCCGACATCATTGATACGGTTAAGGGACAAGCCATGACCCTTTCGAATACAACAGCGATCAGCTTTTCAATAAATGAGCTTGTAAAGAGAATAGAATTGCTGCTAAAGTATGAGTTAACCAGGTCTGGTTGCACATTAGTTACAGATGTCAAGGTAGATTCTTCTACAGAATTGTTTGGAGATATTAATAGTTTGATTCAAGTATTCGATAATATAATTATAAATGCCATACAAGCGTACGAAGGGAAAAAAGGGAGAATTGAGTTAACCATAGAAGAGGTTGATGAAAGCATCCTGTTTTCAGTAAAAGATTATGCAAAGGGTATTCCATACAGGGTAAGAGACAAGCTCCTTAAAGAAATGGTTACAACAAAGGGAATAGCCGGTACCGGCCTTGGGTTGTATATGTCCTGCTCTACTATTAAAGCGCGCTTTGAAGGGAAAATGTGGTTCAAGACTGCAGAAGGAAAAGGAACCACCTTTTATATACAGATACCTCACCAAAAATAGTATAAAGCAATCCGAAAGAAGAAACAGGGGGAGTATCCATGAGAAAACGGTTACCAGTATCGTCGAATAACATGAAAATCCTGCTCGTTGATGATGAACAGGGGATCATCGATTCTTTGTCCATCATGCTAAAGAGAAGTGGATATTATCATGAAGGAATTTTAAACCCCCTTGATGCGATTGAAAAAGTAAAAAACGAACATTTTGACCTGATGATCCTGGACTATTTAATGGTTCCCATCCACGGAGATGAGGTTGTAAAAAGAATCAGAGCATTCAACTCGGAATTATATATCTTACTGCTCACCGGTCACAAAGATTTGGCACCTCCACTGGAAACAATCAAGGCGCTGGATATTCAGGGATATTGCGAAAAAAGCGATCGGTTTGATCAACTGCAGCTTCTGGTGGAATCGGGCTTCAAATCGATCATGATGATGAACACCATCAAGCAGTTTCGTGACGGCTTGAATAAAATTTTACAGGCAGTTCCAAGAATATATCAACTGCAACCCCTTGGCAGCATCCTCGAAGATATCCTCATGGAACTGCTGCCGCTTTTAAGCAGCGAAAACGCTTTCATTTTAGTCGATAATATCCCTGACCAATTTGATTCCAGGAAGAGTATTTTCCGTGGTATTGGGAAGTTTAAGGCTGAAATCTCCGATTTCATGCCGATGCTGGACTCACTGCTGTTGGAAAGCATCGGAAAGGCAAAAATCACCAAACAGGTTATCCGCAAGGATACAGGGGTGATTCTGCCCTTAATCAATGAGTATACCGAATGTATTGGTATCATTTATGTTGAAGGCACTAAAAGCTCCGCCACCGAAATATCCGATGCCTACAAGCTGTTGGAAATCTATACGGCACAGGCGGCTTCTTCGCTGACAAATGCGTTCCTGCATTCCATGGTCAATATGAAAAACGAAGAATTGAACCGTACCTATGATCAGTTAAGAATCCGGTATATGGATACAATCGAGGCATTGCGGCAGGTGGTTGATGCGAAGGATGAATATACGCGGGGTCACTCCGACCGGGTGTCCTATTACTGTGTCAGAATCGGAAAAGCATTGGGCCTCACCGATGAAGAACTGGAAACCATCCGGGTTGCCGGGTTGTTCCATGATGTCGGGAAAATGGGGATAACCGACGACATTCTGTTTAAGAGCGAGAAACTGAACGTGCGGGAGTTTGAAGAAATTAAAAAGCATCCGATGAAGGGTGCCAGAATTTTATCCGTCATCTCCATGTTTAAAGATGTGGTTCCGATTGTGAAATGCCATCATGAAAGAATTGACGGGAAAGGGTATCCGGAAGGGCTTAAGGGCAATGAAATTCCGTACCTGGCGAGGATTGTATCCGTTGCCGATGCATTTGACGCCATGATGTCTGACCGGCATTACCGTTCCAAGCTGGATCTGAAATCGGCAATCAATCAGCTGATAGAAGGGGCGGGAACCCAGTTTGATGCGGAAGTTGTGAAAAAGTTCGTGTCCATGCTGGAGCAGTTCTCTACTATACAAAGAGAACTGATGGTTACCTACGAATAAGATATTCTCTTGTATGGAATAACATGATATAATATGGGCAGTTAAAAAACAGAAATAGATGCCAGGTACTGGGGAACGCTGCAATGCAGGCACTTGGGAACGGCTGGGTTTGGTCTGAACCTGGGCGAACCTTCTAAATAAGAGGGCCGTACCAGGACATAACTCTGAAAAGCTAACGGAAAGCTAGAACCGAAGGAGCAATACCCATAGGGAGCATCGCTCAGGTTATGAACAGAGGAAGATGACAGCTTTTTTTGTTATCTTCCTTTTTTACGGAAAGGTCAATACATCAGGCTTCATCCGGAGCTCATTATGGGTTCGCGGGGTTTCCAGGAGGTAACGCACAGGAGGTATTTCTATGAAGAGGACACCACTCTATGAAAAACATTGTTTGTTGGGCGGAAAAATGATTGACTTCGGAGGTTGGGAACTGCCCGTACAATACACCGGAATTCTTGAAGAACACCGGCAGGTAAGAAAAGCGGGAGGCTTGTTTGATGTATCCCATATGGGTGAAATTCATGTGAGCGGGTCGGACAGTGAAAATTATATTCAGCGTCTGATTACAAACAATATTGTCGGAGCCAAAGAATACAAGGTGATTTATTCGCCCCTGTGCTACCCTGATGGTGGTGTAGTGGATGATCTGCTGGTCTACAAATATTCTGACACCGATTTTCTGATCATCGTCAATGCAGGCAATACCGACAAGGATTTTGAATGGTTCTTGCAAAACGCAGCTGGAAAGGTCACCATCGAGAATGTTTCCAGCCAGTATGCCCAACTGGCCATCCAGGGGCCCAAGGCTGAGACTGTTCTTCAAAAACTGACAGGCAGCTCCCTTCAAGCCTTAAAATTTTTCACCTTCGATCCCAATGTTCAGATCTGTACAAAAAAAGCGATTATATCCAGAACAGGCTATACCGGCGAAGACGGTTTTGAGATATACATCAGCCCTGAAGACGCAGGTCTGATATGGGATAGCCTGCTCGAAGCCGGAAAGGACGAAGGATTGATCCCTGTTGGGCTGGGTGCCCGTGATACGCTGCGGTTTGAAGCGGCTCTGCCCCTCTATGGGCACGAAATCTCTGAAAACATCACCCCGTTGGAAGCGGGGTTGGGGAAGTTTGTGAAGCTTGACAAAGAGTTTTTTATTGGCAAGGATGCCCTTGCAAAGCAAGTGGAACAGGGTGTTCCAAGAAAGCTTATCGGTTTCGAAATGACGGAGCGGGGCATTCCAAGAAGCCATTATGAAGTACAGGCAAATGGAAGAGAAATTGGTTTTGTAACGACAGGAAGCTTCTCGCCAAGCCTGGACAAGAATATTGGACTGGCCTTGCTGAATTCAGACAATTGCAGCGAAGGAAACGAGGTAGATATTATTATCCGTGGCAAACCTGTCAGGGCAAAAACCATTGGCATCCCGTTTTATCAGAAGAAATACAAAGGCTGATAAAGGGAAATACGTTCCTGCCAATCAAGAAAAAACATCAGATGAATCAAGGATGATCTGTGGCAAACACGGGAAAGAATAAGCCGGGAAACACCGGGAATCGGTGTTTGGATATAGTGTAGTTCAACCAGATGATAAAGTATTGGAGGATGATGAGAATGAGTGATTTAAAGGGTTTGCGGTTTTCAAAGGATCATGAGTGGGTCAGGCTCGATGGAAACAGAGCTTTCATCGGCATTTCGGATCATGCGCAGCATTCATTGGGAGATATTGTTTTTGTGGAACTGCCTATGCTGGGGTCTGTCCTGAATGCATCGGATGTGCTGGGAGTGGTTGAGTCGGTTAAAGCAGCTTCCGATGTTTATACTCCCATTGCCGGTAAAGTGGTTCAGGTGAATGAAGCTCTTGTGGATCATCCGGAACAGATTAACGAGCAGCCCTATGAAAGCTGGATCGCAGTGTTGGAAACAGAAGATGCGTCCGCCGTGGAAGCATTGATGGATGAAACAGAGTACGAGGCGTTCTGTCAGGAGGAATAAGATGTCGGACTATATTCCGAACACCCATGCACAACAGATGGAAATGCTCGAAGACATAGGCCTTGCCTGCATGGAGGATTTATTCACTTCAATCCCCCAAAATGTGCGGCTGAAAAGAGAGCTAAACCTCCCTGCAGCCTTGTCTGAAATGGAGCTGAAAGCACAAATGCGCCATATGTCGGCTAAGAACAGCAATACCGAAGAGTATGCATGTTTTCTTGGTGCGGGTGCTTACGACCATTACATCCCTGCCGTTGTTTCCAACCTTCTGGGGCGACAGGAATTTTACACGGCATATACGCCGTACCAGCCTGAAATCAGCCAGGGTACGCTGCAAGCTATTTTTGAGTATCAGACGATGATCTGCCGATTAACCGGAATGGATGTGGCTAACGCTTCGATGTATGATGGTTCCTCCGCCTTGGCCGAAGCGGCATCTGCGGCCTGCCATACAACAGGGAGAAAGGAAATCCTTGCAGCCCTGTCGGTTCATCCCGAAAGCAGGGAAGTGCTGTCCACCTATTCCAGGTTCAGCGGGAATAAAGTGACAGAACTGGGCTCCCGGGACGGAAGGCTTGATTTAGCCGATCTGGAAGCGAAATTGTCTGATAAAACGGCGGCGGTTGTCGTTCAAAGCCCCAATTTCTTCGGTGCGATTGAAGACCTGAAAGAAATTGCTTTTATCATCCACAAGGCGAAAGCTTTACTCATCGTCAGTTGTGATCCCATCTCACTTGCCATATTGAAATCGCCCGGAGAGCTGGGAGCGGATATCGCTGTCGGGGAAGGCCAGTCCATGGGGAACCCGCTGAGCTTTGGCGGCCCGTATCTGGGCTTTTTTGCCGCTAAAAAAGAACTGCTTCGAAGAATGCCCGGCAGAATCGTCGGTGAAACCGTTGACAAAGAAGGCCGGAGAGCCTTCGTGCTTACGGTGCAAACACGGGAACAGCATATCCGAAGAGAAAAGGCAACATCTAATATATGCTCCAACCAGGCTTTGAATGCTCTTGCCGCAACCATTTACCTTACGGCCATGGGAAAGCAGGGGCTGAAAAAAGTAGCGCTTCTTTGCACATCAAAAGCGCATTATGCTTATGAACAGCTGCTAAAAACCGGATCATTTCAGCCATGCTTCCAGGCACCATTTTTTAAGGAATTCGCTGTTTATTACAATGGAAATACTACCGAATTGAATCAGAAGCTTTTACAGCATGGTATTATTGGCGGCTATGATCTTGAAAAACAGTACCCGGCGATGAAGAACGGTTATCTGGTGGCTGTGACAGAGAAAAGAACCAGGGAAGAAATTGACCGGTTCTGTGGAAAGGTGGTGGAACTATGCTGAAAAAACCAACACCATTGATTTTCGAAATGAGTGTGCCGGGGCGACAGGCGCATCAGCTGCCCGAATGTGATGTCCCGGAAACGGAGCTTTCCCAGCTTATTCCGCAACAGCTCCTTCGGGAAGCTCCGCCAGATTTGCCCGAAGTGGGGGAAGTAGATGTCATCCGCCATTTCACCGAGCTATCACAAAAAAATTATGGCGTGGATGCCGGTTTTTATCCTCTCGGATCCTGCACAATGAAATACAATCCAAAGGTCAATGAGGTTGTTGCTCAGTTGGATGGGTTTGTAAAGGTTCATCCCTGTCAGCCGGAGGAAACGGTTCAGGGGTGTCTTGAGCTTTTGTATCAAACCGACAGGGCTTTATCTGAGATCACCGGGATGGATCGCGTATCGCTGCAGCCTGCAGCCGGCGCTCATGGAGAGTTGACGGGGCTGATGATTATCAAGGCATATCATGATCATCAGGGAGATTTCAAGCGTACAAAAATCGTCGTCCCCGATTCCGCCCATGGAACAAACCCAGCTTCTGCAGCGGTTGCCGGGTTTCAAGTGGTCGAAGTGAAGTCAAATGAACACGGCGGCGTTGATCTGGAGGCACTGAAAGCCGTCATGAGCGACGAGATCGCCGGCTTGATGCTGACAAACCCTAATACCCTGGGTTTGTTTGATGAAAACATCGACGTCATCGCCCGGATTGTTCATGATGCCGGTGGATTACTTTATTATGACGGCGCAAACGCAAACGCGATTTTGGGAATATCCCGCCCCGGAGACATGGGCTTTGATGTGGTTCATCTGAATCTGCACAAAACCTTCAGCACGCCCCATGGCGGCGGGGGGCCCGGTTCAGGGCCTGTCGGTGTAAAAAAGGAGCTGGTTCCGTTCCTGCCTCGGCCTGTTATTGAACAGAAGGACGGTAAATACCGGCTGGATTATGATCGCCCCTTATCTATCGGGAAGGTGCGTTCCTTCTATGGGAATTTCAATGTTGTCGTAAAGGCTTATGCCTATATCCGGTCACTTGGCCCAAAAGGCCTTCGCATGGTTTCTGAGGCTGCCGTACTGAATGCAAATTATATCATGGCCAGGTTGAAGCCATATTATCATCTGCCCTATGATAAAATCTGCATGCATGAAGTGGTTTTTTCAGGACAGAAGCAAAAAGGCTTTGGAGTGTCGACCCTCGATATCGCCAAGCGGCTGATGGACTATGGTTACCATCCACCGACGGTTTATTTTCCGCTGGTCATCCGAGAAGCTTTGATGATCGAGCCTACTGAAACTGAAAGCAAAGAAACGCTGGATGAGTTCATCCACGCGATGATCCAAATTGCAAAGGAAGCCGAGACAGAACCGGATACCGTAAGGAATGCGCCCCATACGACGGTAATATCCAGGCCTGATGAAGCAAAGGCGGCCCGATCGCCTGTACTAAAGGCGGAAAGCATGGAAACCAAAGCACCGTAAGAGTAAAGGTAAAGAGTATGAAAATGGTTACACTGCAAGGGCAATAGCGGAGAACATGAAATCGCTCTCCCGCAAGAGTAAAAGCAGAGAGAATGAAATCGCTCATGCCGCTAGAGCCCTGCCCCATCCCCGTTTCCGGCCTGTCAGATGAACAGAGGGAAGAGTGAACGCAATGCTTTCATCTTCTGCCCCTGTAAAATCGGGGTCTTCTGGCATAAACAGCAAGGTTGGGGTTTGTTTCTGTTTCAACCGGTGAAACCGGCTCGGGTATCTTGTTCATTTGAACAGGGGAAACCGGTTCAGGCCTTTTGTTCATCTGAACGGGGGAAACAGGCTTGTTACCGGTTTGCACCGGCGACACCTGTTCCATCATCGGGGCCCGAGTTCTTCGGTGCATGTCTCTCCTGATACCATGTCGAGTGAACCTGATAAACATCGTTATTACCTCCGGAGAATGATTTCTACCCTATCATATGTATCATGCAGACGGATTGCTCCAAGTTTGTAACAGGGAGCGTCATCCCCAGTCACATTGTTCCAAGTTTATAACAGGGTAAACCATCTCCGACCACATTGCTCCATGTTTGTAACAGGGCAAACCATCCCAAGCCACATCTGATTCAAAGCTTTACTGATAAGTTTTTGTCGGTTGGAAGTACAAGGCGTTGTAACAATCCTGGTTTGAATTACATAAGCTGAACTGATACTCCATGGGCAACTGGAATGTGTTTCGCAAGCTGCTCTGAAACTGGTTACGTAAAGGGGTGGATCCTGTGGCTGAACACTATTTCAGCTCGACGCAGCTCGCAATTATAGCTGCAATAGTAATAATTATTGCTGATATTATCGGTCTGTTTTCTGCCGTGGCCGCATTCAATGAGGAACAGGAAAGTGCGGATAATAACAAGAAAAAACTTGAAGATATCTGTAAATACATACAGGACAAACTCAACTCGTAAGGGGCTGCCATATAAACCCATGGTCTGTTATTCAGAACTCTACTTGATTTTTCCTATCGTACAGTTTAAAATAGAACCATACTGAAGAAAGGGCAAGGTATTGCATTGATGAAATGGAACTAATTTCAGCGAGTAAATTGAATTGTGACTGCACCTGTTGTAACAATGGGTTGCGTGTTGCGTTGTACCGGTTTATTGACCGGTTGTGCTGGATTGGTTCTATCAATACGACTTACCCTGAAAAGCATGATTTAACGGGTTGATTCCTTTGAACAGGGTCATTCTCTCGGGACAGTGTTCCGTAGAATGCTCCCATGGTATATTCCCGAATTGCTTGACTATGCTTTATAGGATCTCCAATGATGAATCTTTCCGGCACAAAAACTGTGAACAAGGGAGAGATTTTTTTATGCTTATTTTAGAAGCTCAAAAGATAAAAAAGTATTATGGAGATAGATTGATTTTCGCGTTAGATGATCTGAAGGTTTATACTGGTGACAGAATCGGAATTATTGGCCTGAACGGTTCAGGGAAAACCACGTTGCTAAACATCCTGGCTGGGGAAACCGAACCGGATGAGGGTGTCGTCAGGAATTTTTGCAGTATTGCCTATATTCGGCAGTTTTCGCAGGAGGAGATCTGCGCTGATCAAAAACTGATCAGTGAATTCAGCCTTTCAGGCAAAACCGATCAACAGGTATACAGTGGCGGAGAACAGACCCGAATTAAAATTGCCAATGCTTTCAGTGAAGACAATTTATTGGTATTTGCCGACGAGCCAACCTCAAACCTGGATTATAAGGGTGTGGAGTTGTTATCGGGCAAGCTTGCGAAGGTGCCGTCATTCCTGCTCATCAGCCATGACCGGTATCTGCTGGACAGCCTTTGTAACAGAATTATAGAAGTTAAGGACGGAAGTATTCGTACCTTCAGTGGCAATTACAGTGATTATAGCGAACAGAATGAGCTGGAGCGCAGAAATGCCGAAATGGAATATGAAAAATATACATCCGAAAAAGTGAAACTCGTCAGTGCCATCCGCAACAGGAAGGATAGGTCTGCCTCAATGCGTAAAGCGCCAAAGCGCATGGGCAACTCTGAAGCCCGGCTTCATACACGGGAGGCCAATGAAAAACAGGAGAAGGTTAACAATGCTGCAAACAGCCTGAAAACCAGGCTGGAGAAGCTTGATGTTAAGGAGAAACCCAGAGAGCAGCCGACAATCAGGCTGGATTTCTCGCTGACAAGGCCTCCGGCAAATAAAGTTATCCTCTCTGCAACGAACTTGTCCTTCAGTTACGGGACGAGAAAAATATTCGACAACGCCTGCTTTGATATTCCGAACAACACTAAAACGGCTTTGTGGGGAGAAAACGGCACCGGAAAGACTACGCTGCTGAACCTGATATATGGTCAATCCACAGATGCCATTAAAATTGTTCCTCAGGCAGTGATGGGGTATTTCCATCAAAGCTTTGAGAACCTCAATTTTCATCAGTCGATACTGCACAACGTCATGAAAAGCGGTGTTCAGTCTGAAACGGTTGCGAGGTCTATTCTTGCAAGGCTGCTGATAACGAGGGATGCGGTGTATAAGAATGTTGGCGTCCTCAGTGGAGGAGAAAAAATAAAGGTGTCCTTTGCAAAGCTCTTTGTTTCTGATGCCAATGTTCTGCTTTTGGATGAACCCACAAACTATCTGGACATGGCATCGATGAAGGCGTTGGAGGAAGTGTTGAAGTCATACGAAGGAACGGTGGTTTTCGTATCCCATGACAGGGAATTTGTAAATTCAGTCGCAGATCGGCTTCTTATCCTGGAAAATGGCAAAATCACTGCTTTTGAAGGCAAGCTGAATGATTACTATAAAAGTTTGAAACAAGACACAGAATCAGTAGCCTCCGGAATGGAAAAAATGGCTCTGCAGATGAAGCTTTCAGAGATTATTGCCAGAATGTCCGGCCCGAAAGCAGACAAAGATACATTGGAGCAGGAGTACGCTAAAGTGGTTGAGCA
>LSQX01327272.1_pt1 | contig 15721 bp, 7 predicted proteins | sample 654561 | NCBI WGS metagenome assembly LSQX01 (sample SAMN04489861, study PRJNA283612) | anaerobic digester metagenome | isolation source: 4 biogas reactors fed with cattle manure at either 37C or 55C with and... | place: Denmark: Kongens Lyngby | collected 2014 | reverse complement strand
CGAAGGATGAGGGCCCGTATGGAGCGCTTCGGCCAGATGCTCCAAATAGACGCCTCCCCCTTCGACTGGCTCTCCAACGGCTCAATGATCACCCTTCACGGCGCCATCGATGACGCCACGGGCAGCGTCACGGTCCTGAGGTTCGAGCGTACGGAGTGCCTTGACGGCTACTTCCACGTCCTGGAAGAGACCATCCCCCCCTTTTTAGGGACTAACTTCATGATGGGTAATCAAGTAATCATGGACCCTAGAATCTAAAAGAATTGTCCCCGAGGCCGCCTTCAAGGGGGCTAAAAAAGATAAAAAGGTGGAATCAAGGCAGTTATCCCTGTTAAGCTGACAATCTTCTCCAACAAAGAAGGGAACGTATAGGAGGATACGAGATGAGATCATTCCGCCTAGCTATCGCAACGGATAAACGGTGTTATCTTGATGAAAACATTTCCAGTAGATTCATTATCAAGTCAACCTACTTCTATGGCCCGTTCTTTAGCGCTTAACCTGATACATCCAGGCCCGGATATCTGGCTTTTGCCCCCTGTTTGAGGTGTTACCTGAATCTGCGTGCTGATCCGCTCCCTCAAGGCAGTTACGTGTGAAATGACGCCGATCACCTTGCCATCGTGCTGCAAGCCTGCGAGGGTTTCCAAAGCGGTGTCAAGGGCTTCCTCGTCCAGAGTGCCGAAGCCTTCATCAAGAAATAGCGAGTCCACCCGCACCTTCTTGCTGGCCATATGGGACAAACCCAGAGCCAGGGACAGGCTGACGATGAAGCTCTCCCCGCCTGAAAGGTTCTTCGTGGATCGAATCTCACCGGCCTGATAACTATCGACCACGTTGAGATTCAGAGGCTGGGTATCATCACGGATCAGTAAATAGCGGTCGGTCATTTTCTGCAATTGCCGGTTGGCGTGACCAATCATCATTTTGAAGGTCAGCCCCTGAGCAAAATTGCGGTACTTCTTACCGTCTGCGGAGCCGATCAAGTCGTTCAAGTTTTCCCATCTGCGATACTCTTTTTTATGGGCCTCGATAGCCATCTGTTTTTCCTTTATCCGTTCTTTTGCAGCCATATTCTCATTTAACTTGTGTTTGAAACCGGCAATGATGTCCCGGAGTTCTTTCAGAGCCTTCTCGTGCTCCTTGAATTGCGGTTCAAGCTCTTCCAGCGATTTGTCAGTAATCTTGCGGGCCATTTCCGAGGTCAGACGCGCCTTTCGATCCTTCCGGCGGGCGCATAGGTCTGCTTGACGCTCATCCAGATCCTTGGCCGTGGCCGCCAACTCAGCCCGACCTTCAGAAGACAAGATCGCTGCCAGGAACTGTTCTTCATTTGAAAAGCCGACGGGCGCGAGTGCTGCGGCGAATTCATTTTCCAGCTTTGTCAGTCCGGGTTCTCGTTGGCCGATGCGTTTCTTCAGAGATCCGACGTGGATCTTCAAGGCATTCCAGTTTTGTTGGAGCTCATTATGCGGTTCTCTGGCTTGCTTTTCGGCACCTTCGGCATCAGAAATAGCCTTGTTTAAACGGCGCTCCTCATCGTCGGGATTCTTGTCGCCGTAAAGGGCATTACGCTCATCACTTCCGGTGGCGAGTTCCTTTTTCAAGGTCGCTAGGTGCTCCAGCTTTTCGGTCAGGGCGGTGTTTTGAGTTTCGATAACAGCATCCAGCCGCTTCACCTCGCTGTCGATGTCGGCAATCTGTTTCTCGATGTTCCCCTTTTTCTTGACCTGTTCCTGCCACGCCTTTAGCCGCACTCTGAGTGATTCAATCAGTAATGAGATGTCCGTTTTAGGGATGTCCGCAATACCGAGCGGCTGGAGTTTGGTAGTAACGGTCTGCCTACGTTCGGCAAAATCGGCACGGAGTTTCACCAGACCGTCCTTCACCTCAGCCAGAGCTTTCTCGACAGCCTTCTTGTCATTAGCCGCTGCTGACTCCAACTTTTCAGCCTTCGTCAGGTTTTTGCGGGCCAGGCTTTCAGCTTCTTCGAGTTTCTTGATGGCGGCTTCCTGATCCTCGGCCTTACTGATTAGCCTGGTCAAGGCGTCGATCTTCTTTTCAGTTTCATCGGGAACAGGGACATTCCCTTCCGCAAACGGGTGCTCGATTGCACCACAGAGTGGACAGGGCTTACCGTCTTCCAGTTTTGCCCGATGTTCTTCGAGCTCCGCTATTTTCGTCAGAAAGGCCATTTCACGCAGCAGTGTTTCCTTATCAGAGCGGTATTCTCGTAATAAGCGGTCTCCCAGCAATTGGCTCAAAGCATCCTTGCCCTGCTGAAGCTGTTTCGAGGCGTTCTCCAACTCCTGCTTTTGAATGCCTGATTGCTTCTGACAGTCTTCGAGAGAATTTATCGCTAGTCCCAGAGTCGTATTAGCCTTTTCTTGATCGGCCTCCTTTTGAACAATTTCATTTTGCTTTGATATCAGGCCACTCAACTGTTCTTCCACTCCAGCCAGGCCGCTGACCAGCCATTCATCTTGCGCATGCTCTTTGAGGTGGCCGTTTACAAGATCCAGCGTCTCATGAGCCTTGGATCGTTTTTCCTGTTCTTTGAGCCGGGCTTTTTTATCAGCGTCAATCTTGGCCGCATCCTTCTTGCAGCCCTCATCTCCCTCCGAAACAGCTTTTTTCTGATCGTCAAGTTTCTGATCCAGGGAGCGAACCTTCTGCAATGTAGGCACGGCCGCTTTCAGTTCTTCTTTGGCCTGCGCGGTTTGTCCCTCGGCCGATTTCAGTACTCCGGCCTGTTCCTTGGCGGAGGATTCAATTCCAGGAAGAGCATCTTTCTTGGTTTTCAATGCAGCCCTGTCATCTGTCTGCTGCTTACGGTTGGCGGTAAGCGTCGCGTATATACCGTCCAGTGAGGCGGCATTCAAAGCCAGGTTAAGTTTTTCACGATCCGGTTTGAAGATCTCGATATCGCTTAGCAGATTACTCGCCTCGTCAGCCAGGTCGCCGATTTCCTTCTTGAGACCATCGATGGTGGTGAGCCAGGCAATGGCTCTTCTGATCTCAGCGGATTCGGCCGCAAGGTCTGTCTCTTCCTTCTGCCTTGCTTCGAGTGCCTGTCCAATCTTTTGTTCCTTCTCCGGCTCAAGAATCATGATGCCTGCCGTTTCGGCCTGAAGTAAGTTTAGCTTGTCCCGCTCCTCGCGCTGGCGTTCGTGGACACGGATGGATATCTGGCTGTAGATCTCTGTGCCCGTTATCTGCTCCAGAATCGGAGCACGAACATCCGGTGCCGCCTGAAGAAACGCGTCAAAGCCGCCTTGGGCCAGCAACATAGAACGGGTAAAACGTTCAAAATCCATGCCGGTAGCCAACTCGATCTGGTCGGCAACCCCTCTGATCTTGGATTCTAAAATCTCGCCGGAATCGGCATTGGCAATTTCGTGCCTCGGGGCCTGGAGTTCCCCATCCGGCTTCTTGCTTGCCCGATGTTGGCTCCAGTGACAGCGGTAACGCCCAGACTGGGTTTCGAAGGTCACCTCGGCAAAGCATTCGCCGGTCTGGCGGGACATGATTTCGTTTCCACTCTTGGTGACCTTGTTCAGGCGAGGCGTCCGGCCGTAAAGGGCGAGGCAAATAGCATCGAGGATCGTCGTCTTTCCCGAGCCGGTGGGACCAGTGATGGCGAAGATGCCGTCAGACGCGAAGGCCAGGTGTGTCAGGTCGATTTGCCATTCGCCCACCAGTGAGTTTAGATTTTTGAAGCTTACCTGCAGTATTCTCATCGACAGCCTCTCTATTCCGCCCGTACGACATCTTCATCAAGAGACGAGACCGCTTCCCTGTATGTGTGGCGCAATTCATGCCGCTGGCCTTCAAACACATCATGAACGTCAAGGCATCGCTCGAACACGTCGTTCACGTTCAGATCGTCGAGTGTTTCCTCTGCATGGATTTGCCCCAGCACGCGGTCGATGATGCGGTTGTTTTTGATTCGGAGAATTTCCATTTTGGTGTCGAAAATCGCAGCCTCCAGGCGTTCACGCAGATCGCCAATGACCTCAATGCCGTCGTAGATGACTTCGAGCCAACCTTGGAAGTCCGTTGCCGATAATTCAAGGATGCGGTTTGAGATACCGTCCCAGTCACCCTTGACGCGCTCAAGTTTCTGAAAAATTGGCACGTCGACCAGCTGTACCGATGCAGCTGTGCTGTGGAAATCAACCTGGCAAATGCTCTTCTGCTGTTTAGCTTCTCCGAACCCCATGGGCAGTGGAGAACCGCTGTAACGAATGGTTTCAGAGCCGCTTACCTTTTGCGCAACATGCAAATGTCCAAGTGCCATATAGTCAAAACTGACAGGAAAAATCCCGGACTCCACATGAGCCAGAGAGCCGACATAGAGTTCACGCACGCCATCCCCATCGACGGTTTGTCCGCCTGCGGTGAACAGATGTCCCATACCTATGATGGGGATATCGACTCCAAGTTCCTTGCGCTTCTCTTCGGCCACAGCGGCGACAGCAGCGTAATGAGTGCGGATGCCTTCGATCAGCTTTCGCTCCTTGTCCTCGACGCTCTCACCCGCTTCAGTCACGCGGATATCCCTGTCACGGAGGTAGGGTACGGCACAGACAATCAATTCCGGGGCTTTCTGCTCATTGCGAAGCACCAGCACTTCGTCTTCCGGGGAGGAAGTTGCACTGCCGACCACATGGACATCAAGGGCCTTGAGCAGTTCCTTGGGTGCATCGAGAAAGGACGGCGAATCGTGGTTGCCCGCGACGACGACGACATGCCGACAGGATGAGGCCGCCACCCGGCACAGAAAATCGTAATAGAGCTCCTGGGCGCGATTGCTCGGTGTGCTGGTGTCAAAGACATCACCCGCCACCAGTAGCGCGGCGATTTCATTCTCCTGAATCGCCTCCACTAACCAATCCAGAAAGGCCTTGAATTCTTCGTAGCGTTTTCTGCCATAAAGGGTGCGGCCGATGTGCCAGTCGGATGTGTGGAGGATTTTCATTTAGCCTCCTGAAAAACTGATGTTGTCGGTCTGTTTTTAAATTCTTTTTGCCACTCTCTTAATCCATCAAAATCTTCTCTTAACTCATCCGGTTCTGGAATCGTGACTGGCGCCTCAGGTGGTTGTGAATGTCCATATTTCGAATATTTTGTCATCAATTCATCAAAGTATTTACAGTCAGCCTCTGAGATCTTGGCCAGATTGCAAATTTTTCCCATCGTATTTATTGCCCGTCTATACCGCTGGACAACATCCGACATGAGTTCATGCTCAATCATTCTTTCAAGAAGAATTCTGAATTCAATACAGATATTCATCGCTCTTGTTTTATAAGCATCAAAGCCACTTTCATAAAATAGATCCTCCGCTTCGGGAAGATCACTATCGATTAGCGTGTTGAGTGCTTGTAATGGTTTCTGTGCTTCTAGAGGAGTTTTTCCCGGCTCACCCGTCCCCCACGGTTCTTTACGGACACATATTATTTTAGGCTTTATATCAACCTTTCTGGTATAGTCCTGAGCCATCGCCAGAAATGATAGGCGATGGGTGAATATGATAACTTGTCTCTCGGAAGCAATAGAGCAGAGGCGTTGAACAACTGCCTCTTCGTAATTTTGATCAAGTGAAGAAATCGGATCATCAAATACCAAGGGATCCGGATAGGTCTTGCCTGTGACATCAGCAAGAAATGCCGCAATAGAAATGACCCGATTTTCTCCCTCGCTCAGGACATCGGCGAGGCCACTCTGAGAGGCACCCCGAAGCTGGAGCTTATGAAGGACACGGCCCTTAGAGACTCGTGATTTCACGAGCTCAACATTAACCTTTCTCGCGCCAAGGGTTTTGAGTTCCGTGTCGAATCTTTGCGCGAACGCATCCGTGATCAAGGTTTCTGCAAGCTCTCCTTTTTTCTTTGACAGAGCTGTAGTATCGGCCAATGTCTTTGCCATTTGAATCAGGCCAAGCGACTTCAAGCGGCAGACTTCTTCATCAATGGCGGCGCGGTGCTCAGACAACCACTTTCTGGCCTGCAGGCTGTATATCTTTTTCTTGATCTCCTCTCTATTATCGCTTTTAGCATCTTCATCGTATTTTGCCGCAAGTTTGCTGAGGTTCTTCGAGCGGATGTTGGCTTGTTCGATCCATTTCAGTGGGAGCACCGGATCGGGAATGGCTTCTTCAGAATCGATCCCAGAGAGTTCATCTTTCCTAGCCTGCAATTGAGCAAAGAATTCCATCACTTGGCTTGCAAAGTCATCTTGTTGAATGCCAGCAGCATCGATAAGTGTCTTTAGCGTTTCCGAGGTGGGTAGCGTCTCGATAGTTTGACTAGCGTCCTCATATTCCAAGGCCGCATCCGTTGCGGCTTTCTGCATTTCGCCCTTCACAAAAAATTCGAAGGAGATCAACCGATCCTTGGTCTCCTGGGTCAGGGGTTGATGGCACAGAACACAACGGGAGCCATCAGAAACATTCGGGTACTCGGCTTCTTTGTAGGCCGCTGATACGGAGTAGTTCCGGGCCGCTTCCCAAAACTCTTTCCAGACATCAGAGCCGATGCCTTCCAGCTCGCTTCCTGAGAACATCTTTCCCGCCGCAGTGTCTGCCGCTGTCTTCTTGAGAATCGACTTCTTCTTGGCAGCAATGATCCGTCGGTAATTCTCGTCCGATAATTGTGCCAGATACTTTTTCGCATCCTTAATCAGAGTATCGATATGCTGTTTCTGATTTCTCAGTTGATTTACTTTTTCCGCCGGGCTCTGTTCGGCAAGGCGCTGTTGCAGCGTTTGCATCTCGGTCTCGTCAAGGTTGCCAAATGTGCAATGCTTATCGATGTCATAGGTGCTGGTCTTGGCGCTGATGGCTTCGTACCAGATACCTTCAGGGGTTACCTTCTTATCAGCCGGGATATTAGGCTTTTTGGACTGAAGCCGGTCGGCCTCGGCGTCCAGGGCAGATGCTACCTTTCCGCATGCGAGGATGAGCGAGCTGAAAAACGATAAAACCGGCGGCTCATAGCTCACCTCACCTTCGATGCTGACAAAAACTTTGCCAAAGGAGTTGTCGAAAATATCAACGCAATTGAGGTCATCGCAGATGCCTTGTCCTGACCAGATATGGGTCTTCAAAATGCCGTCCTGCTCAAACGAAATGCAGGCTTTCTGCTCGGTAGAGTCGGGCTTAAAGACATTGCGGTACAGGGTTCCCGTCTCGCGAGCACCACACACATGCTTGAGAAGCCTGACATAACCAGATTTCCCAGATCCGTTACTGCCGTAAATAACTGTTAAATTTCCTTTGCCAAACTCGAGAGGTTTTCTTGGAGCCAATGCGTTTATTCCTTCGACATCACTGATTGAACACAAACGAAAGATACCCTCAGCGCCTTGGGAGAAAACGGTGGAAGGAAAGGAGCAGGTTGTTTCGGGCAACTTTCCATCGGCTTCCTGCTGACACAGGGTTGCGAGCTCAGAGACGTCTTTGTCAGTAAGCTCAAGCTGCTTTAGTAGCCTGGCAGCCGCAATCTGGAGCCACTGGGGGCGCTCTGAAAACCATTTGGCCAATGATGTCGATATCCCGCTCATGTTATTCTCCCTCAACCCCATAATGTTTGTGTTTGATGAACGTCAACTTAGGCGAAGGAAAATCCTTTTTTCAGAGTAATGCAACCTCCCACCGAGGGTCGTTAAGCGCTGCGTCGATCTCATTCCCCAGGAGACGTGCCCCCCTGTGGCCCCGGTCAAGGATTCGAATTTGTGCTCTAAGGCTGTTGATCGTGGGGATGTCCCAATCGGGGTATCCCCCCAGTTTTTCGTAACACTTTTTAAACCGCTCTGATCTTGGCCCGCCCTTTTCCATCTCCTTGTAGAAAAGACTGTTTAAACCTTCTGCAGAGCGAAGATTGGGATCCAGGCACAGCAGGAATCGGCCAAGTTCCATCTTTAGCCTAATGGCGCATGCCTTCTTCTGAGCCTTCAGGTCAGAGACCCTTCTCTCTTCTGCAATGGAAGATTGATTTTCCACCATTTCCCGTATCTCCCTCTGGATCTCGGAGAGATCTATTGTGGCGGGGCCGCTTCCATCCCATGATTCCAATAGCCTGTTAAGTTCTTCCAGGTTCTTCACTGGCTCAACATGCCCGTCTCCATCTATCCAGAATATTGACACTTTCTTGAAAGGTCCCTGCTCGAAAGAAACAAACGTAAGTGGAAGATTCCCGTCAGGATAAAGATATTGATGCAAACCCTTAAAGAAGGGGTCAAAAGGAGAAAGGGGGTACAATCCGGAATCAGCCTCTAATGCCTCAAGGCCAGTGGCGTACTCCCGTCTTGTCCCGTCGGGGAGCCTTAGGTTCAACTTATCCAGCCGGGTTGTAACGGATATCCCGGAGACGTTATCGAGGGCTCGCAGGGCATCAACAAGGTTTTCTCTCGTTATTGGTGATTGCTCCGATACAACCACCTGTGGATCTGAAAGCCGGTAGGTCTCGGCTGCAAGGAAATCCGTCTCGACCCGTTCCGCCTCTACGGTGAGGTCGAAAAGGTCCTCCTCGGTCTGTCCCAGGAGTATCTTCTGAGCCTTGGCGAGTACCGGCTGCATGGGACCCACAAAGTGTTCAAAGAGGCGGCATCTCTCACGAAGCACTGTGTAGACCCTGTCGTCTATGCTGTCACGCAAGAACATATTGATGACCTTAACTTCCGGCCAGATCTGACCGATCCTGTCTATGCGTCCTATCCGCTGCTCAACCTTGCTCGGATTCCAGGGCAGGTCATAGTTGATGACGGCACCTGCCTTTTGTAGGTTTAACCCCTCGCTGGCGGCGTCGGTACACAAAAGTACTCTCAGTTCGCCGTTCTGCAGGGAGGCCGTTATCGCATCTTTGGTCGCTGGTAACCATCTTTTCCCGTCCCAGCGCTCTCCTCCCCTGCCACAGAACGTGGCCAGTTCCTTCCCGTATAGAGGACAAAGCCACTCCTTCAGAAAATCCATGGTGTCCGTGTATTCTGTGAAAACCAGAACAGATCTGTCGTCATCCTGAAGTTTTCTCAGTTCCTCGGTAAAACGATCCCGCTTGGTGTCGATACCGGGGAGATCCTTGATCTCAAACAAAAGGGACTCGACCTGCCTTAACTCCTGCGCAGCAATAGCCGGGTCTTCTGGGTAAGCTGAAGAGATCTTTCCGCCTTCAGCAATTCCCTCCACTTCTTCCAGGTCAAGCCAATCGAGGCTTTCGTCCTCAAAATAGGGATCCCAGGATCCTCTTTCTATTACCTGGCCAAGCCCATCTTTCCTTCTCAGCAGACTCTTCTCAAGGGCGAAGAGGGAACTTGTACATCGCCTTCGGTATACGGTCATTACGAAACCTTTTCCTCGCTTCTCCCTTTCCAGCGCTTCGAATCTGCTGTCTATGAAACTTTTAATAGAGTTGTAGACGCGGCCCTCCCCGGCATCTTCGTACCTGTAACGGATGTCCTCTACTATTCTCCTGGGCGGGGGCACCTCAAGAAGACCATCCCGGTAGTATTTCTGCAGAGTCTCCTTTCCGTTGCGGAGCATCCTTCTTCCCAGTGGGGAGGCCTTTCTCATCCAGTTGGCGTATCCCTTCATACCCCTCTCGTCGGCAAAGATCAACCTGTCAATAAAATTCTCTTCCCTCTCAAGGATTGGCCCTTCGGGTGATATTGGTAGATCGGGATCTAGCATCGCTGTCTTATATAAGAACTTGAGGTCCCGCTCAGAAGGTCCTTGTGATCCCTCCAGGCTTTGTATCACCGAGTAGTATTTCCGCACAATGTCGAACTCGGCGAGCCATGCCCCTCCTACACCGAGACAACTCAACAGGTCCCAGGGTTCCCAGGGATGGGTCTGCATCGGGGTGGCGCTGAGGAACATGTAGCTGGCGGTCTTCCCCCGGATCTGCAACCTCCTTACCAGGTCAAGAAGAAGGGTCCCCGTGTTGAACTCACCCTCCTCCTGTTTCTTTCTTCTCGCCGCATGAGCTTCGTCCAGGATAACCAGGTCCCAAGAGGGTCCTTCAAGGAGCAGTGCCTGGTTTGCCTCAATCCTTGCCAGTTCCCGACTGACCAGCAGCATGGGTTCCTCGAGGGCCTCGCCCAAACCAGAAACAGTCTTGGAGATTCCGTCGGGCCAGACTACGCGCTGGGCATCGAATCTAGGTACGAGGATATTTCCCTTTTCCCGCAACTCTGCCTGCCATTGAAGGACGAGTCCTGCGGGCAGAAGGAAGAGAACCCGCCTGACTCCCCGACCTGCCACAAGACGCCTGAGTGCCGCTATCGCCTCAATGGTCTTTCCCATCCCGACCTCGTCACATAGCAGTTTTCCCTTGGGCCAGGCTGATAAGACCTCCTGCACCACAGCTCTCTGGTGGGGCCAAAGGGATACGTTCATAGTGGCGTCACAGACCGCTTCTCCGTTTTCCATGTAGGGCGATTCAACGATGAATTGCCATAGCATCGCCAATTTTTTTCTCTTGAGATCATCTGAAGTATCTTTCGGGGGAAGCGGTTCTTCCAGGGGAGGCGTATCGGGGGCGTATGATATTATGCCCTGCCTGATGGCTTCGGGAAGCCTTACGACTCTTACATCCGGGTGGCTGCCCTCCCAGAGCCTTTCGAACTCTTCGGCAAATTCCTGGTATCTTTCCTGGTCATCCCAGGATCCCGATACCTCCAGGTGTTCGTAGTTGGCTGTCAATCCTGACCTGGATTCGTTCCCGCTTCCACTGAAGACCAGAGCGTTGCCGTTCTCGTCATGGAACACGCCAAATTTTGCGTGAAGAATGCCCTCTCCAGACCTTAAAACTCCAACCCTGATCTCGACCAATTCCCTTGAGACCATCCAGGCGAGCATCTCAAGGCGGGCTTTCTCAAGGGCTGTCTCAGGTGAAGCGAACCTCTTTATCAGCACTTTCTCAAGGGCTGATGGATCGGGAGTATCCGACAAAGCCTCCACGTCTTCCCTGGTAAGCTGTTCGTTAACCAACAGGCGGACAGCAGGTCTGGGCAGAGAATTACCATCCGTTGCAAAGCGCCTGATGAGGCCAGAAAATCCGCGGGCGGCAGTTGAGAGGACAGAACTGGAGAAGTAGGCACAGCAACGGTCATACCGCAACGACCGCTGAAGGGCCGGAACATACAGATCCTCAAGCAGCCTCGGATCAGGCCCCCTGAGAAATCGGGGCCAAATTCGGGAGGTAAAATCGCTTTCGGGCAGAGCAGAAGATCTTGCCCGCCATGGGCTTTGTCCTTCCGGCACCGGAATTCACCTCCATGCCGTTTGTCATGCCCTTGCAAGAACTACTCCGATCCTTCTTCCTCCGGCTCTTCATTATCTTCGAGGGAAAGAAACCCTTGCGTTTCAGTGGTCTCCTCCCATTTTGGCGGGGCGATCCCGAAAAGGGGCTCCAGCATGGAGTGCCAGGCCCTGAATTCAGGATAGAGAGCACCTGCGCTCTGTTTGCCCCTGTCGAACCACAATGCGGGCGGGGCGGCCTTGAGGAGGGCATCCATCAAACGGGAGACGGCAGAGCCATCTCTCCAGCCCTGTCTTCTCGCCAGGGCGCTGGCTGACCCGATCCCGGCGGAACCCCTTCCGGCTTCAAGATATGCAAGGGCCAAGGCATGGCATCCGTCCATGGCCGTTCTGAAAGAATCGTCCTGGGGGTGAACCTTCAGAGAAACCCCTCTGCGACCCCGGACGCCTCTCGAATTACCCTCAAGGAGCAACTGCTCTGCCTGTTGGACGTTCAGAGGCCTTTCCCTACGGCGTTCTCCCGCCGAGAGAATCCTTACATTATCCCCGGACTTAACGACCAGGCCGGCTGCGACAAGGTTGTCTATCTCCATTCCTACCGCATTCCCCAACAACTTGGCCTCGTTGAAGCGAAATTCGGCCGCCCTCAGGACATCCCAACAGAGGAGGGCGAAACGCCCTTCCGGCTCAACTCCTTCGAGTCCTCTCTTGGCAAGTTTCTCCACCCTCCAGGAACTGACCGCATCGGAGGCGATCCTGATAGCCTCTCCCACGCGAACCCTTTCGCCCGTATCGGTCCTGACCTCGTCGTACCGACTGAAAGCTCTCATTGCCGGCCCAAAAGTCCCCACCAGCTGGTCGACGGGGTTGAGCCCATCTGCCTCAAGCCGCTTAGCCGCTTCCGTGGCGTTGAAGTGGATGGCCTCGATCATGGTCCTGTCGAAGTAGCCCGTTCCTGCGCCATCCGGCCGTTTTCGGGCAACCAGTATTACCGTGCTCTGGGCAGCGTTCTTTTTTGCCTGGTGAAGACTGTGCTCGCTTTCGGTCTTGATGGGCCAGGTTGCGGTAACTATGAACCCGGCAGATATAAGACTTGCGAAGAGGGACTCCCAGGCCTCCTGCTTCTTATGGGTGAACATCACAGAAAGGACTCCGTCGTCCTTAAGGATCCTGCGAATCTCCCTGAAACTCGCCGTCATCAACTTTTCGTACTCCGCGTAGGCGGAATCTTTGGCCTTCCCTCCGGACAGGGCCGGAAGGGCTGCACGCACCCGGGCCTCGTTGACCACCATCTCCATTGTATTGGGCGACAGGGGGGTCATGTACCACTCGGGGTAAATGTCCCCGACGGTGCGTTTGAGCCAGACGTAGAAAAAGTCCGCCAGTTCGCTGTACTGGACGTTGTCTGCGTAGGGCGGGTCCACGACCACGGCCGTAACGGAACGGTCGGGTATCGTGAAAAGATCCGAAGCCGACCCCTGCATTATCTCTGCCGGTCTAGCATCAGGGTTTTTGGGAAGCCTGCATATATCCCGATAGGCTTCGAGGCAGTTGGTTATGGCCCAGTCGAGCCCTGAACCCGCGTTGCAGGGAGCCATTTCTGCATAAGTGGATTTAAAAGCGAAATCGTGACGATCAAAAACGCTTCTCATTACCGATCTTGGAGCGTGCCATGAGGAAAGGTAACAATTGTAGTTCAAAAATTTATCTATCCCGAAAGCCAGCAATGAAATTATAGCATTGCCTTTCTCTTCTCCCTCTTTTTTGCGGATCTCCGGTTTGAGTTTCTGCAGTTCCTCCACAAGTACCCCGAAACAGAGAAGTTGCCGGGGAGAGAACATGTCGGCCCATCTGGGCATACCGTAGATCCTGGGGCGGGGATCTGTAGTCACTTCTGGATATGACTCTGTGGGTATTATGTTCCTCCGCTCCCACTCGGGACGCCTGCGAGCCAGTTCTTCTTCGGCCATTTCTAGCGCCTCAAGATCCTCTTTATGGGGCGGTCGGAAGATCAGATCACCCGCACCTCTTTTCACTGCCACCGCGTATAGAACGTTCCCCATCCTTCCCTGCTGTGCCATGGCCTTGATGTATTCGGAATCTATCTGAAGATTCTCGGAGAAAAGAGAAACTCCCTTGCCTCGGCTGTATGTAGGAACAGGGGGTACAACGCCCTTGCCGACGGGAAGAATTTCAACGGGCCATTGTCCGGTTTTTTTGTCCGGCCTGGGGAAGGCGGCCCATCTGGTTCCGCTCTTCGGCTTCAGCAGGTGCCAGTCGGGAACCAGCGGCGTTGGGTGTCCTGTGTCGGGGCAAGGGACAGTTCGGGCAAAGATATAGGCCTGGACTAATCCGTCTGAGTGTTTTGGATAATACTTATCAATCCTTGCAGAAATGCTTTTCTTCCAGACGTTTTTCCAATGCTGGACTTTTTCAAAAAGGCCTTCTCCAAAAGAGAAGGGAAAATCATTTGATGCTTTGAGTATCGTACATGCGACCGGGTTATACTCATTGGCTATTGTCTTTATCCCGAGCCGGGCTGATTCAAAGGGTATGGAGCCACCTCCGGCCATAGGATCCATCACCACGATCTTATCTCCCCATAGATCATGCATGGATTTAAAAGCAGATAAAGCTTCAGTTTCAGGGATAGATCCCTTGAAAGCCCTGTCGCATCCGAAACCGCCATCAACCCTGGCGCCGGTATCCATTAGCTGTCTAATGGCCACGATCTCGGCTCCAGGCCTTCCGAACCCCAGCAACCTCTCAAAGACGTCCCGGGGAAAATCGGCCGGCAAAAGGGACGCCAGCACCGCAGCCCTGCTCACCGTCAGGGGGCGCCTTGCCCACCAGACGTGGAATCTGGCATTAGGGGGGTTTTGTCCGGTGCCTCTTTCCCTCATGCACTCCACGCCAATGGCTGCAGCGGGGAGCCACTCCTCTATAAGAACCCTCGGATGATCTTTCCCGGGCACGATGGTCACCATTCCCTTCGATTTGAGCTGTATCTATTGCCGTTTCAATCCTGACTTCCCACGGCTCCTACAAGTATTCGCAGGGCCCTGATAGGGCGGGATGTCTGGCTGTTCCAGATCTTCCCGAGCCACCAGGCCGCCTCGGCGCCGTCAGTATGCTGCAGATTTATTGCCGCTCGGTAGATCTTTTCGGGATCGGCCAGACCGGCGGATACAAATCCGAAACAAGCTATCCGGGCACCCCAGTCGGCATCAAGGGGCTGATGATGACCGTTGGACACAACAGCATCGCCGTTGCCCCGAATGTCCTTGACAGCAACATTGAAGAGCCCCCTGCCTGCTGCAAAGGCCTGCGGCGATACCGCCACGATCCTCTGAAGGGTTTCCCGGGATTTATTGTCCAGCATCCGGCGGTAGATTATCACCGCTTCTCCGCCCTTCCTGAAGGTGATCCTGAATGAGAAAGGAGCATCCTTGAGTTCTAGCATTCTCCGGCCTCCATAGGCCCAAACATTGCCTCCCCGGAGATGTTCTCCATATCCTGTTCTTGAATAGTCTTTAGCATTGCCTCAATCCTCTCCTGTGCTCCTTCACAACCCGTTTCCGCAAAATCAAGGTTCATCTTTGCCTCGTAGGTGGTAACGCTTTCCATCGCACTGTACAGGGTCCTGGCGACGACAAAGGGCTGAACAGGGCTGTTGGCCCTGAAACCGGTGACCTTGTAGTTGGCCTGCCCTCCACCTCGCAACCGGCCAGAGATGGTCACGGACATGAATGCCTCCCTGGCCCCGAAGGGTTGCCCCAGGGCTGCCAACCTGAGGGACCCATCAGGGTGCAAGGCCTTGAGGTTGAGAGCCAAAAGGGGACGCTGCACAGATTCTTCGAGCATCTGGTCCCAGCCGTTTACCGTAAGATTTCCCTCTCCACTGCCGGGAAGATCAGGAGGTGGCGGAGGAGGAATATCAGGAGAGGCTTCAGGCCTCTGGTCCTCTTTCAGCCAATCCAATGAGCATTCGCTTATGGGGAAAGTGACCAGGGTCTCATCGTCCAGTTCGGGGAGAGGTATTCTGCCCCCATGAGGAGAGCTCCTCCTCTGTCCAAGCGGCCCTGAGATCTTTTGTTCTGCAGTCCACACGGTTCCGCTCAAATCCTTTAGAAGGATCTTTTCCTGATGAATAGACCTCTGGAGGGTCTTGCGGACAAAACCCTTCTCTGGGATCAAGCGCATGTTCGCCGCTGCGTAGAGCCTTTCCATAACAGATCTGGTCTTCCATGCGCCTTTCACTTCCAGGGAAGGAGTGGCGCCTTGGAGCAGGTCTACGAACCTGTTGGGATCCAGGGAGTCGTTGTCCTTATATATCAGTTGATTTGCTTCCAAAAACTTATGAAGGGAGTCCTGACCCTTCGGCTGAGCCAAGGCGGTCTCCTCGGGGAACTGGAAATGCTCGTAGAGTTTCCCCCTTTCGCCATCGGCCATGACGACCAC
>LSQX01156454.1_pt1 | contig 15723 bp, 11 predicted proteins | sample 654561 | NCBI WGS metagenome assembly LSQX01 (sample SAMN04489861, study PRJNA283612) | anaerobic digester metagenome | isolation source: 4 biogas reactors fed with cattle manure at either 37C or 55C with and... | place: Denmark: Kongens Lyngby | collected 2014 | reverse complement strand
GCGCAAGATTTATATTATCATGCCATGTATACAGTGTCAAGAAAGCAAGTCACTAATTAATATTATTTATAATAAGCTCGTTAACGATTCTGCCATCGTTCTCGCTGCAATAATGGATATAAAAATTCTGCATTCTCTCCGCTCCAACCCACATAAGTATCGGGCACGGTTCCAATAATAATGGTTTCTGCTAGAGGTACTATGGCTGATACCTGAACTTCTTCATCTAAAAATGGGACCGCCACTTTGATAGTATTCTCAATATTGAAATAAATTAAATGGCGAGTTTGATTAATCCCTGCTTGATCAAATTTATTTAAAACTGATACATGCACCTGTCCCGCTGGAATAATTCGCACTTTCATACGAGGACCATAACCAGCCAATATTTTTGAACCAGTGACCTCTCCCAGAGGAATTTCAAGACTCTGTTCTTCCATTTCATTTAATGATGCAGATACTTCCGTTACCGTATTGGTCATCATTTTATTAAGTATGATAGTATTCGGTTGAATGAGTACAATCCTGCCTTGATCATCTTTATGAATGTCAACAATGTCCTGATAATTAACCTGAGCGACAACTTGCTCATTAACAATATGGCTGATTCTTTCCGACTGCATTACTTGAGCCCTAGACTTAGCAATTTCTATAATTGCGGACTTAAGACGAAAATCTACATATATAAAGGAAATAACCAAGCTAATAACCAACACAATAAGAAAAGCAGCTGGCCAGTTTAAGCGTGAGGACACCAAATTATCACCTCCACTGCTACAATATATGAAAAATAGTTGCAAAGTGTGAACACTCTAAAAATATACTGGCTCCCTTTGAAAAATCTAAAGGATTGTATAGACTAGGTAGGTAAGGAGTGAGAGTATTGCAAAATATACGGGTTCGTTTTGCACCTAGTCCGACTGGGGCGCTTCATATAGGCGGTGCTCGGACTGCCTTGTTCAACTGGCTTTTTGCCCGCAGTCAGGGCGGTACCTTTATTCTTCGTCTGGAAGACACCGATCTTAACCGCTCCACCTTGGCGGCGGCTTCTGGAATTATCGACGGATTAAAATGGTTGGGGCTTGACTGGGATGAGGGGCCTGATAAAGGTGGACCCTGTGGACCTTACCGCCAGAGCGATCGACTGCCCATTTACCAAGACCATATAAACCAGCTGTTAAACAACGGCCGCGCCTACTATTGCTTCTGTACTGCAGATGACCTTTCTGCAGAAAGAGCTAAAGCTGCCGAGCAAAAACTAAATTACCGGCATCATTGTCCTTACCGTGACCTATCTGCCAGCCAGGCACAACAACTTATAGACAGCGGCAAGTCGGCAGTGGTGCGTTTAAAAATGCCTGAAGTTGGTTCCACAACGGTACATGATCTGGTCCGGGGCCAGGTGTCTTTCGACAACCAGCTGTTGGATGACATCATTATTCAGAAGTCTGATGGCTGGCCTACCTACAATTTTGCAGTAGTAATTGATGACCACTTTATGCAAATTAGTCATGTAATCCGAGCCGAAGAACACCTGAGCAACACTCCCAAGCAATTACATATTTATGATGCTTTGGATTGGCAGCCTCCGCAATTTGCTCATGTTTCCATGATCCTGGCACCGGACCGCAGCAAACTGTCCAAACGCCACGGAGCCACTTCAGTGCAGGAGTTTCGAGACCTAGGCTACCTTCCTGAAGCTCTAATCAATTACCTGGCTTTATTGGGCTGGTCAGCTGGTGATGAGGCTACTTTACTGTCTAGAAAAGAATTATTAGCTCAGTTCAATCTCGACAATGTTACCCGCTCCGCTGCTATTTACGATATGGATAAGCTCACTTGGATGAACGGCAACTATATTGCCCAATCACCGACAGAACGCATTGTGGAGTTACTTAATCCTCAGGCTCTATCCCGGGGTTGGTGGTCAAGACCTGATGATCAATATGCCCTGCAGGTAGTAAAACTGTTACAGCCCCGCTTAAAAACGGTTAATCAGTTTTTTGACCAGGCCGATTACTTTTTTAATGAAGTTAACGGCTACGATGAAAAAGGCATTGATAAATACTGGCGGCAGGACCGGGTGCAGGAAATCCTGGCTAATGTGGCGGATATCATTGAGGGCACTGCCTTTGATGCCGATTCTCTGGAATCAGCCTTTCGGCAGAGGGCGGAACAAATAGGTGTAAAAGCTGGCAATCTGATTCACCCGGCCAGACTTGCTTTAACGGGGCGCACCTCCACGCCGGGCCTTTTTGAAGTCATGGAACTATTGGGACAAAGCACTTGCCGTCAACGCATACAAGCTGCCCAACGGTTTGTGGCTTCACTATAATCTGGAAAACAAAAAATATACCATACCTTTGACAACCAATATGGCCTGTATTATAATAATCATCGCCGGGTATAACCCGGATGCAGCCGGATGGTGTAGTGGTAGCACGACTGACTCTGGATCAGTTCGCCAGGGTTCGAATCCTTGTCCGGCTGCCATATGGCCCCATCGTCTAGAGGCCTAGGATGCCGCCCTCTCACGGCGGAGACAGGGGTTCGATTCCCCTTGGGGCTACCATGATATCATAAATCCTTGAAGAACTGAGTTCGGCAAGGATTTTTTATTTTTCTGTACTGGGTGTGTAAACTCCCCACTCCCGGCCTTGATTGCGAACGATTTGATGTTGCCGGGCATAATAAAGATTGCGGTTAAAAGTAGTTTCTGGCTCGTGTTGCTTGGCAAACCATATCCTCTCATGAAAAAGGTGTATTGTTTCAGCACAGGTTTGATAATAGCTGCATCCATTTTTTTGCAAGCGCAGCACTAAATCATTATCATCATAACCAATACCGGTAAAATCTTCATCATAGCCTCCAATAGCGAAGAATTCTTCCCGGCTGATCCCCATCAGAAATGGCAGCCTGATGTTTAAATGGGGATACTTGAAGAATTCCACTAGATCATACTTCCCTTGAGTTGTTTCCAGGTTACGCAAAAAGGAACCATCCTGGTCATCCCGGGCAATAGGGATACCAAGTCGTTTTTGATTGGCTAGTACGGGAAAAGTCAGGTGGGCAATACAATCATTAAGATGAAACATCTCGGCGCAGGAAATAATCAGAACTTTGCCCTTCGACATTTTAGCTCCAATATTGATGGCAAAACCGGGTACCCGCCATTTAATTGTACCATCCAGGTTTCTTTGGCCGGTAAAAACATAGCGTATATTCAATTTATCCTTATAGTGGTGACATATGGATTCAGTTTCATCATTGATCCCATCGTTTAGAACAATAGTTTCAAAATCCTTGGGCATAGCTTGTTTGGTTAAAGAAAAGAGTCCCCATTTCAAAAGATGCGGCCTTTGAAATGTAGTAATAATTATAGAGGTTGTGCAGCTCATCAGCATTATCCTTCCCCAGAACCGTATTAATCAACTAACTTATAGGCTAGATGTTTTCAGTTATCTTTTTCCCCCCACTGGAAGTGATAAACGATACTGTCGAAGGCGGTTTGGTGTATTATTCCCCGGTGTTTGAGTTTGCGCACTAATACTATATCACCAGGGATACAAGGTTCTCCCCATTTGACAATCACCGGCTCATAAATGTCACTTCCCAGCAATACCTGACCTTCCGGGTATCCTCCTGCCATTTCAAAATGCTCTTTACGAATCAGCAAGGGCATATACAAACCGCCATTTTCTACCCGGGGTTCAGCTATGGAAGCAGCGTATTCTAAAAATTGATCTTCTTGATAGGCGTCAGGGTCGAGCCCAAAATTACTGGAAATCCCATACTGCCCGCTGGGCAATTTCCCAGACTCTACCAGGCGGGAGGCTACGCAATTAGAGCCGTTGTAGGCCTTCCAAAGGTTATCGAACCAGCCGGGACTGAAAGCCATATCTGAATTGATAAAGACCAGGAAATCTCCCCGGGCCTTAGCAGCCGCATAATTATAAGCACGGTATACCCTGTTTACATACCATTCTGCCTGTTGTTCAACAGAGTTGTGAAACTCATAGTGAGGAATATTATTTTCCCTTAGGTAGGCTAGCACTTCTTCCGTGGCATCATTGGCCACAAAGAAAAATTCCTTATCGTCCATTTCCGTGTACTTTAATACCTGTTCATAAACAAACTTTAGCCATTTAACACTTTTGTAAATCAAACAGATAATGGAGAAATGAGGCCGGAATACTTCGGACCGGTATTCTTCCACATAGGCCAGGGACTCTTCCCAGGTAAGGGGAACCGGTTTTTCATCATCCTGATACAACCCGGGCGGAAACAAAGAGCGGGGCACTTTCTCCAGCACCAATTGTTCTTCACTTATTAACCGGTCCAGCATTTCATATCCCCTTTGCCCGTGGGCTTGATAAGTTAGATACTTATGAGCCAGTCGCTGCTTGGTAGAAAAACCATAATGCAATACCTTCACTGCATCTGTCCACTGTATACGTTTGATGTTGTCAGGATAGGGACGCTGGTGTAATCCCGGCAGGGTCTCTTCATAACGCATTCCCGGAGTAACCCGCCATAAACGCACAAACCAGCCCGCATCATATAAACTGTCTACCCGTCTCCAGTTGTTACTCCGCCACAGGTTTATCTCGTGAAATACTACCCCATCCACCTGTTCTTCTTCACACATGGCGCATAACGCTTGCAGGTATTCGGCCGCATGGGCAGTAAGCACTTCATCAGCATCCAGCCACAAAATGAAATCGGGAGATAGTTGCAAAGCTTCTTCCAACAGCCGCTGCTTATGACTTCTTTCGTTAACAAAATCGTTTTTAATACCTCGAATTACATAAGGAGTTTGCTGCAGCATGTATTCGTAACTGCCGTCTGTACTGCCGTCATCGTAAACCACCAGCGCATTTACCAGGGGCTTGACGTACTTTACAAAGCGCTCCAGGTTTCCTTTGCTGAGTTCGTTGTATACTTGGCAAATGCAGACGATAGAGTATCTTCTGGAGGGAACAGGAAGATGCGGTTCTTTCCAGGATAATTGACTCCGTCGTTTCCGGCAGATAGCCAAGCCTGGAGATACAGGAATAGTTACCATTTCATACTCGTCGGTTTGCCGGGACAGTTCTTCAGCCGCCAGATAAGCCGTGCCGCACCACTCTGGCCTGATAAATGCCTGACTGCCGGGGTGAACATCATGAAGCAGGATGATTCCATGGGGAGATACAAAAGGAAAAAAGCTGCGAAAATCATTCAAAACGGCTTCCTGATCGTGATCAGCGTCTATGAACAGCATATCAATCATCAAGGGTTCCTGGGCTAACTGCTTGGCAAACTCTTGGGTGGTAGCCAGGACAAAACTGGTTTTTTCACTTTTTTGCATGAATGTTTCTGCCCGGGGGTCTACATCTACTCCAATTAGTTTTTCCGCAAAGGGTATGATACGGTTGAATACTGCACATTTGGATATTCCCAGTTCAACATATACCCGGGGCCGAATAATGCTGGCTAAGTGCACAATAAAATCTTCATGCCAGATCAATCCCCGGTGACTGCTTATATCAATTAAGTGCGAAATGCTCATGATATCACCTCTTAGTCTATTCCGGATATTTTCCCATTATAATTTTGGCGACCGTGGTGCTGACCGAGTCTCTTAGATATTCAAAGGGCATTGCCCATTTTGAGTCCAAATTTATAACCGCATCTACTGCTTGTAAAATAATGCCAGGATCCCATCCAGCTAAGATACTGCTGCCGCATTCAACTGTTTCTGGTCTTTCAGTAACATGGCGAAGAGTAACATTGGGAATTTGCATGATACAGCATTCCTCCTGAACGGTTCCACTGTCACTTAATACACACAATGCCTGTTGTTCCAAACGAACAAAATTAAACAATCCCAAGGGTTCAAGCATTTTGACTCCGTCACCCGCAACGGTAATTCCCCTTTTTAGAAGTTGGGAACGGGTACGGGGATGCAGGCTGCAGATTACTGGAACTTCATATTCAAGATTAAGCAGCTGTAAAGCCTCCATTAGCTGGCTCAGCCGCTCCACATTATCTACATTTTCTGACCGGTGCAGGGTTACCAGGAAATATTTATGGGGTTCCAGCTGTAAGTCTTGTAATACAGGGCTGGCTTGGATCTGAGCAGAATAAAACTGCAAGACTTCAAAAATGGGATTGCCTATAACGAAAATACGCTCAGAGGCGATTCCCTCTCTTAGTAAATTCGCCCGGCTTCTTTCTGTATAGGGTAGAAGTATATCGCTGCAATGGTCTACAATACGCCGGTTGACCTCTTCCGGTACCTGATCATCGTAGCAGCGGTTGCCCGCCTCCATATGAAATACCGGAACACCTGCTCGTTTGGCAGCGATAGCTGCCAAAGCGCTGTTGGTATCGCCCAATATGAGTACCCTGTCGGGTTGTTCAATGGAAATAACCTTTTCACAAGCCTTTAAGATGGTACCTATCTGTTCCATATTGCTTATCAACGGGCAGTCAAATTCATAATCAGGTGAACGCAGCCCCAATTCACTGAAAAAAACATCCTTGAGGCGGGAATCGAAGTTTTGACCAGTATGAACCAGAACATGCTGGCATAATTGATCTAACAGAGGAATCACCCGGCTTAACCTGATTATTTCCGGCCGTGTCCCCAGTATGGTCATTATTTTCATCGCAAAAACTCTCCATCGTATTTTAATTCCGAATCAATATCCAGATTATGAAACCTTAGCAACTCGCTGATTTGCTCAAGGTTAAGCACGTTGTCTCTTGAACTGTATTCTTTCGTCAGGGGTGTCTCCTTAGAAATTGACTGCCAGAGTTCAGGCAGCATGGGTTTTATTACGTAATAGTCCCTCCTTGGATAGGAATGCCATGCCTCTTCTTCGGAAACTAGTATTTCATGCACCTTTTCTCCAGGTCTAATACCTGTAAATACAGTTTCAACAGGACGAGAGCCGATTAAAGCTTTGGCTACGTCTACTATGCGTGCAGAAGGTACTTTGGGAACATATACTTCTCCCGGAGCAGCATCTTCCAAAGCAGTTAACACTGTATCAACTGCCCGATCAAGGGACAGCAGGAAACGGGTCATATCAGGTGTAGTAATAGTAACTGGTCCCCCATTTTTGATCTGTTCATGAAAGAGGGGTATAACTGATCCCCGTGAAGCCAGCACATTGCCGTAGCGAACACATACGAAGCGTGTCGAAGGAACAGCAATATTAGCCGCAATAAAAATTCGTTCTTGGATGGCTTTGGTCATGCCCATTACATTTATAGGTTTACATGCCTTATCGGTAGATACCCCTACCACTGTATGAATGGGAAACTTATGTTGTTTAATAGCCTGAACGATGTTATAGGCTCCAACAATATTGGTCTGTACTGCCTCATAAGGGAAGTATTCGCAAGAAGGTACCTGTTTCAGGGCGGCCGCATTGATAACCACGTCTACACCATCCAAGGCTGAACACACGGAATGGTAATTCCGTATATCGCCTATGCGGAATTCTACTAAACGGCGAAAATCCTCATAAATGATTTCATCAGTAACCCTGGTTTTCTGCTGGTAATCCACTCTCATAAAATGCTGTTTAGCTTCGTCCCGGGAAAAAATAATGATCTTCCGGGGCAGATTAGACTGGTCATTCAGCAGCCGGCGGGTTAATACTTTCCCCAGTGACCCGGTTCCTCCGCTGATCAGCACAGTTTTATCTTTAACCAGTGACATTATTAAGCCTCCCCATGTTGGTAATAGGGTGAATCCAGGTAGTCCTGATACATAGCAGCCACCATATCCGCCCAGCTAGGAGCAGAATAGTTGATTAAACTGCGCAGGCGCTGAGAATTCAGAGAACGATCACAAGCAGTATCGTAATAAGGTTCAATTACAATGGATTTGCCATATTGCCTGGCTATTAAGTTCAGAAGTTCGTATTTGGAAATAGGCTGTGAAGATAAATGGTATACACCGCTTAAACTGGTATTAGGAATGATACAATCGGCTAATACTTTGGCTAGCTCTATAGTTGGAAATCCTGAAAAGATGTGACGGCAATAGCCCTGTACCCATTCTGTCTGGGCAAGAAACCATTCTACCAGACCTTGTTTAGTATGGAGTTCATGACCGATAATTGACGTGCGCAAAGTCAAGGTATGGGGGTAATTCACTTCACCCAACAACTTAGTTCTTCCGTAAAGATCCACTGCGTCAGCTACATCATCCTCGGTATAGTAACCCTTGGTACCTGCAAAAACACAATCAGTGCTGATATGAATAAAACGAATGCCTCTTTCTCCGCATGCCTGGGCAATGAGATGAGGCAAGAGGGCATTAACGGATATATTTAGTACTGCGTCATTGGCCAGGGGACTCTGTTTTACTAAACCTATGCAATTGATCACCACATGAGGTTTAATGGTATCCAAAACTTCGACTATCTTTGGGAAATTACCAGCATCAACACCCCATATCATGGCAGTTACCAGGGATTCGGGTATATATTTGGCTAAATCATTGCTGCGTACGGTAGTAAATACCTCTAAATGTGCCTGCTTGGAAAGATGCAGGAAGAGTTTATGTCCTAACATTCCGCTGCCGCCAAGAATCAAAACTTTACATAATCCCATGCCATCTATCCTTTCTGTCCCTGAATAGCTTCTAAGTCAGCAGATAGCTACTTTGTATCTGCACAGTCATGCAGATATTTGTTGTTACAATATGTCTCAGCGTCAAAAATAGTTTCTATTGATCAGATTAAGTTCAGGGCATAAAAAGCAGGCTGCAGTATAGACTGGCCATGAAAAAACTGGTCGAATAGTATCACAGCTTTCCCCCGCATTCCATATATTGCTATATAACCATAGATAAGGAGGTTTAGATTAAATTGCACGATGAATTTCACATGCATCATAAGCCCTTAATAAAAGTGAAGAAGGGCGGACCTCCAGGGCATTATCATTGTATTCATGGCCATCATTGCTATCCTTTCCCCCCATGGCCACCGCCCCCTCCACTAATACCACCTCGAAGAGGTCCTGCTGGAGCTACTGGTCCTACTGGACCTACTGGTCCTTATGGCACCGGAACAACTGGAAACACCGGTGCAACCGGACCTACTGGCCCAACTGGAGCAACGGGTAATACTGGGAATACTGGAGCTACCGGTGCCACTGGAACCGGAACCACCGGATCTACTGGTGCTACAGGAAACACAGGCGCTACCGGCAATACCGGGGCAACTGGGGCAACCGGAACTGGAACCACTGGAGCTACCGGCAATACCGGTGCTACAGGAAATACAGGTAATACTGGAGCTACTGGGGCTACTGGAACTGGGACCACTGGATCCACTGGTGCTACAGGAAACACAGGCGCTACCGGCAATACCGGGGCAACTGGGGCAACCGAAACTGGACCTACTGGTCCGACTGGCCCCACTGGAGAGACTGGAGAAACAGGTGCTACCGGTGAAACGGGAGCCACTGGAGAGACTGGGGCAACGGGTGAGACCGGGGCAACTGGCGAGACTGGAGCCACGGGTGAAACCGGTGCTACTGGAGAAACCGGTGCTACTGGCGAAACGGGAGCAACCGGCGAGACTGGAGCTACCGGAGAGACTGGGGCTACTGGTGAGACTGGAGCAACTGGCGAGACTGGTGCCACTGGGGAAACTGGAGCCACTGGCGAGACTGGAGAAACAGGTGCTACCGGTGNNAACGGGAGCTACTGGAGAGACTGGCGAAACCGGCGCAACTGGTGAAACAGGAGCTACCGGCGAGACTGGAGAAACCGGCGCTACGGGTGAGACCGGCGCTACTGGGGAGACAGGGGCTACCGGAGCTACGGGTGCCACAGGCACAACTGGTGCTACGGGACCTACAGGTGAACCGGGGCCAGGGGCTATTATTCCATTCTCATCAGGAACTCCGGTCACACTAACCTCTGTAGCTGATGGATTAGTAGGATTACCTGCTTTTGTAGGATTTGGTTCTAATGCTCCCGGTGTGGATGTTCTAGATGCGACTATCAATCTGACCGGTGCTCCGTTACTTGATTTAAACTATGCCTTTACTGTACCACGGGACGGTATAATTTCCTCGATAAGAGCCTTCTTCAGTGTTACAACTGCTGTAGGAATTGGAGTTGGTGATTATACCATTCATGCTCAATTATATATTTCTCAATCCCCAGATAGTAACATCTTTGATGCTATTGCCAGCACAGATGTTACTTTGACTCCAGCTTTATCAGGTTTAATTGTGCTAGGTGATACTGCCACAGGCGTACTTGAGGGGTTAAGCATTGCTGTAGCCGCAGGCGACCGCTTGTTGTTAGTGTTTTATGTTGTGCCCCCAGAGTTAAGTGTTGCAGCTGAGATAACAGGTTATGCTAGTGCCGGTGTGGCAATTAGTTAGTATAGATTCATTCCAAAAGATTTAATCAGAAAAATAATCAGGAAAAGACGCTTAGACTCAAAATGTCTAAGCGCGAGAGTGTCAAAAAAGTTGCTAAAAAGAGATCGCCACGTCGCTACGCTCCTCGCGATGACATACCAAAAGGCCATCTTATGTGTCATTGCGAGCCCCGGAGGGGCGTGGCAATCTCGAACTTCTAACCATTAATAGACTTCTTTGACAGTCTGACGCTTAGACTCAAAATGTCTAAGCGCCTTTTTTTGCGCATAGCTTCAGTACCGAAAGGTTCATAAGTTTGCTATTGAATCAAGTGACCAAATTTTAATCTCGTCAATAAACTAGTAAGTGAAGTGTCATGGGGCAGGTGAAATTTATGGAAATTAGTATTGTTCTTTGCACTTTCAATTACCCATCGGTTGTAAGATTATGTCTGGACCATATCAGAAAATATGCTGATGTTCCTTATGAATTAATTGTAGTAGATAATGGCTCGGACTCTGAACAATTAAAGTACTTGCAATCCCAAAAGGATATCAAGCTTATTTCCATTACTGAAAATATGGGGATTGCACGAAGCTATAATGAGGGAGCTAAGATTGCCCGGGGAAATTACATCTTATTTATGACCTGTTATAGCTTGTTAACGAAGAAAAGCTTAAGCAGCATGCTGGCTTGCCTAAAAAAAGAGAAAAATTGCGCACTGGTAGGGCCGGTCAGCAATAATGTGAGCGGACATCAAAATATTCAAATACCTCATCAAGATATAAATAAACTAAACGATTTTATTGTTCAAAACCGGGAATATAACTCAGGAGCAAGCAGAAGAGTTTTTCGTCTTCTAAGCCACTGTATGCTGATTAAGAAAGAGGTACTGGAGCAGATCGGAGGCTTTGATGAAAGATTCGGCCTGGGAACTTATGAAGATGATGATCTCTGTCTGCAGCTGATAAATCACAGCTATACGCTTTATGTTGCCTTGGATGCTTTTGTTTATTATATAAATCCACTAGTACTTCCTGAGGCAGATGCTGTCAGTTTCTTTAATCGGTTAAGGGAAAATAAGCAAAAAGCTATTGATAAATGGGGTTTTGATATTGCCAGTTACCTATTAAATATGAAAGCACCGATAACTATCAGTGCATGTATGATTGTAAAAAACGAAGAAGAAGTGTTAGCGCGCTGCCTTGACTGTGTAAAGCAATTTGCAGATGAGATAATTATTGTCGATACAGGCTCAACCGACCGCACCAAGGAAATTGCTCAAAATTATACCAGCCATGTTTATGACTTCCCCTGGATTGATGATTTCGCCGCAGCACGTAACTTCTCTTTTAGTCACGCTACCAAGGACTATATTTTCTGGTTGGATGCCGATGATGTGATTTATCCTGAAGACATCGAAAAAATACTCAAACTTAAATCCAGCCTGGATTGGTCAGTTGACTCAGTCACCATGATTTATAATCTGGGGTTTGACGAACATGGCAATGTTACCAACAGCCTGCGGAGAAATCGCCTGGTCAAGCGCTCCAAACGCTTTCAGTGGATAGGTGCTGTCCACGAATACTTGGCAGTCTATGGCCAGGTATTTCACAGTGATATTGCCGTTGCTCATAAAAGCGAATGGCATGATTCAGACCGCAATATCAAGATTTACGAGAAGCGATTAGCTGCCGGAGAAGAATTTTCTCCCCGGGATCAATTCTATTATGCCAATGAGTTGTATGATCATCAGAAATATGAACAAGCTATCGAATGGTATGAAAAATTCCTGGCGGGAAAAAAAGGATGGGTAGAAGATAATCTTTCTGCCTGCAACAAACTGGTGGACTGCTATTACCACTTGGGCGACCTGGAAAAGGTTGAAGCGTATATTATCAAATCCTTTTTGTACGATACTCCTCGCGCAGAGTTTTGCTGCAGGCTGGGCTATCATTTCCTGTCAAACCATCAATATAAGCAGGCAGCCTTCTGGTATGATCTGGCCACAAAACTGCAAAGGCCTCCTGAAAACCAGGGATTTGTTAATCATGCTGCCTGGACCTGGCTTCCCCATCTGCAGCTGTGTGTATGCTATGATCGCCTGGGACAATACGAACTAGCTTACCATCACAATGAAATGGCTGCCAAGTATGTTCCTAATCATTCCAGCGTCATACAAAACCAGGAGTATTTGAAAAAACGTTTAGGACTAAAGTGATTCACGCAAACTGGTATATCTTTAAACATCTGCCCAGCATTAGGAATCCAAACTGATATTTGGCTGCACCTTATGAGAAAAAACTATATATAGCAGTATGGAATGTGCTATCATCAAGAAGATTAGCTGTTTTTAGGAATAGGAGTGAAGATATGCGTACTCTAGTGGCTACAGCCCTTTCCAACGCCAAGGGTAAAGATATTTTTTGCACAGCTCGTAAAGTTACCGACCAGCAAATAAGAGTAATCCGCAGTATACCCAGACATCGCTTAGAAGAAGAGGGGTTTACGTTTATCAAGATGCTGTCACTGGAATATCCCAATGTTAAGGGTTATGCAATTTTTTTTGAGGGACATTATGATGAGATGGTTAAGACTTTGAAGTTACTTGAAAAGGGCTTGCGATAGTAAGCTTCTATGAAAAACTTTTCATTATCAGACTTAGCAGAAGATTTGCTAAAATAAGCTATAAAGACCTGGGAGTGTTATAATTGAATTAAGTATCCACTTGGGGGGAAAACCAGGTCATGGCTGAAGATAATATTATTCACTCAATTATGGGCAAAGGAATCGACTCCACGCCTGATTCTCTCCTGCCTAAAAATCCCGGTAATAGTATATTTATGAGACTAGGCATTACTGGGTCAACTTTGTTTAATGCTTTGCCCTATCCAGCCATACTGCTGGATGCAGAAGGAAATGTTCTCGGATCTAATACTTCTTTTCAGAACAAATTTCCTCAGGACGGCAATGACAATATCCATTCTTTCATTAATCAAGTCCGATCTGCGGCTATACCTCAACGCAACGAAGATTTTAAGGTGGTTTATAAGGGTAAAGTATATTGGTCGCGCGTAATTGACATTGGTATCAGTCACAACGGCGAAAAACTTGGCTACATACTAATGCTGCGCGATATGAGCCAGGTAGAAAGAATTTTCCTGGAATTGGCCCATGTCAAGGGATTAAATAAGCAATTAGATCGCATTATCAACGCTTCCTTTGATGGCTTATATATTACTGACGGAAAAGGCGTAACCCTGCGCTTAAACAAGGCTTTTGAACGGATAACCGGGGTAACCGCCCCAGAATGTTTAGGCCGAAACGTGCGAGAATTAGTGGCAGAGGGATATTTTTCTCGTTCGGGCACCTTGCTAGCCTTAGAAAAACGTGCCAGGGTAACAGTACCCCTACAAGCTAAAACGGGTAAGAACGCTCTAGTCACAAGTACTCCCATTTTTGATGACCAAGGTAATACTGTCCTGGTGGTTACTAATGTACGTGATATGACAGAACTGGTGGAGTTGGAGCAAAGACTGGAGCAGGTTGAGGGCCTGCGTCAGAAGGAATTGGATGCTATTTTTGATTCTTCCTATGACGGATTGTATATTACCGATGGCCACGGGAACACTCTACGCTTAAACGAGGCTTTTGAACGGATAACTGGAGTAACTGCCCAAGAGTGTGTCGGCAGAAATATGCGCGACTTGGTAGCAGAGGGCTATTTCTCCCGCTCTGGTACCTTACTGGCGTTGGAGAAGAAATGTGCGGTAACTGTTCCTCTTCACGCTAGAGCCGGTAAAAATGCACTAGTCACCAGTACCCCCATTTTTGATAGTGAAGGAAATATTGCTTTAGTAGTTACCAATGTACGCGATATGACTGAATTGATGGACCTGGAAGAAAAGCTGGAGAGAGTTGAAGGTCTGCGTCAGAAAGAACTGGCTGCTATATTTGAATCTTCATATGATGGTCTATACATCACCGACGGTCAGGGAAACACTCTCCGCTTGAACAAGGCTTTTGAACGTATAACCGGAGTGACCGCCCAAGAGTGTGTAGGCAAAAATATGCAGGAACTAGTGGCAGAGGGATATTTTTCTCGTTCGGGTACCCTATTAGCCTTGGAACAGAGTAGGCCGGTAACAGTGCCCCTGCAGGCTAAGACCGGTAAAAATGTTTTGGTTACCAGTACACCCGTCTTTGACGATAACGATAATATAATCCTGGTAGTAACTAATGTACGTGATTTAACAGAACTTAATCAGTTGAAACAGAAAGTTGATGACTTAGAAACCCTCAGTAAAGCATATCATGTGGAGCTACAACAACTCCGCATGGAGTCCAGTGCTAAGTATGTATTTCATTCTCCTCCTATGAGAGATTTAATGCGCACCTTAATACATGTAGCCTCAGTTGAGTCCACGGTACTGATTCAAGGTGAATCGGGTTCTGGAAAAGAGGTGGCAGCTGATCTACTTCATTATCATAGTCCCCGTCGGGATATGCCCTTCATAAAGATAAATTGTGCGGCTATTCCTCCAAACTTATTAGAATCTGAATTATTTGGTTATGAACCAGGAGCGTTTTCTGGTGCTGACCGTCGAGGCAAACCAGGTATTTTTGAACTCTCCAACAACGGTACTCTGTTTCTGGATGAAATTTCCGAACTACCACTAGATTTACAAGCTAAACTGCTTAGGGTGCTACAAGATCAAACAGTAATGCGTATTGGCGGTACTCAACCCATTCAAGTAGACGTTCGTATTATCACTGGCTCAAATGTTAACTTATGGGAAATGGTACAGAAAAAACTCTTCCGCGCTGATCTGTATTACCGCTGTAATGTGGTTCCTATATATGTGCCCCCACTACGAGAGCGAATTGACGATATCCCCGTTTTGACTGCTCATTTTCTGGATATATTTAACAAAAAGTATAAGTTAAATAAAAGGATAGCACCTGAAGTGCAGCAGGCCTTTATTCAGTATGATTGGCCTGGCAACGTCCGAGAACTACGTAATTTAATAGAACGTTTGGTAGTTACTACTATGCATGATTTAATTACCCTCAACGATCTATCTAATTGGACCAAGACTATACCTAATCGGACTCCAGACGATAAAATGCCCACCTTGAAAGAGGCCCTCGAAGCCACCGAACGGAAACTGTTAGTATCCGCTTTTCAGCGGTGTAAAACTACTTATGAGGTAGCCGAACTGCTGGGTATAAGTCAAGCCAGCGTAGTGAGGAAAGCTAAAAAATTCAACATTTTAAGAAACAACCGTAAATACACACAAATAAGGCAACCATAGGTTGCCTCAGACTGTCGAAAAAGGCCAT
>LSQX01114827.1_pt1 | contig 15724 bp, 14 predicted proteins | sample 654561 | NCBI WGS metagenome assembly LSQX01 (sample SAMN04489861, study PRJNA283612) | anaerobic digester metagenome | isolation source: 4 biogas reactors fed with cattle manure at either 37C or 55C with and... | place: Denmark: Kongens Lyngby | collected 2014 | reverse complement strand
GCTGCGGCGAGAGTCGATCACAGGAAGGTTACAGACCTGGAGCTCTTCTGCGACTTCTATGCACAGGTTACAGGGGACAAGCTGTCGGACAAGGAAGAAGCGACGTTTGTGGCGATTCTCCAGCGGGCGCAGGCAGAAAAGGAGGCGGCTGCATCATGAGGCCGATCAAACTGTCGATGCGTGCATTTGGGCCCTATGCCGACGAAGAGACTGTTGATTTCCGTGAGCTGAGAGGCAGGAGTTTCTTCCTGATCCACGGCCCGACAGGCTCCGGAAAGACCGCCATACTTGATGCCATCTGCTTTGCCCTTTACGGCAAGACGAGCGGAGCTGAGCGGGATGGGAGCGACATGAGGTCCCACTATGCTGACGATACGGTTCCAACAGTGGTTGTGTTCGATTTTGCTGTGGGGCAGAAGGAATATCGGGTGCAGCGGAGCCCATCGTACGAGGTGGCGGGGAGGAAAACCCCGATAGGGCCCGATGCCACGCTCTGGGACAGGACGGATGTTCGCGATGAGGATGACGCTAGTTGCGAGGGACGAGTCATAGAGACGGGCGTAAGGGCGGTCACTGCTCGAGTCGAGGAGATTCTGGGGTTTCAGGCTGACCAGTTCCGCCAGGTTGTTCTGTTGCCGCAGGGCCAGTTCAGGCAGGCGCTTACCGCTGATTCAGCTGAACGCCGGGAGATCATGGAGATACTTTTCGGAACAGAGCCCTACAGACTGGTCGAGGCAGCCCTAAAGGAGGAAGCAAAGTCCCTCGAAAGCAAGCTTGAGCAAGGGCGGGACCGGAGCTATACACTCTTGAAACAGGCTGGTGCGGAGTCTGTAGAGGAACTAGAGGAGTCTTACGAAGCGGCATGCGGTCAACTGGAAGAGGCACGAAGAACTGAGAAAGCTGCAAAGGGGGCCGCCAAGAAGGCTGCCCAGGCTTTGGAGATAGGAAAGAAGAACGCCGAGAAGCTGAAAGAAGCTGCAGCCGCGGCTGCGGCCCTAGCTGAGCTCGAAGCGAGGGAAGAGGAGATTGACGCCAAGCGGGCTGAGCTGAGTGAAGCAAGGCAGGCATTGGCCTGTGCCAGCGCTGAGAGCTTGTACCTGGCGGCGAAGGAAAGAGTGAAGAAGGCCGAAGAAGAGGCCGAATCGGCCGACAGGAAGTTGCGCGAGGCAGAGAAGCTTGATGAACGAGCGCGGGAGAAGCTTGATGAAGAGAAGTCGCCTGCCCGGGTAGAGGAGCGGGAGCGCGCAGCGAAGGATGTCATCCACCTTGAGTCGCTGAAGGACAAGGTAGCAGCAATTGATGAGGCGAGGGGCGAGGCGGCAGAGGCTTCGCGGGCGGCAGAGGACGCAGCGAAGTCGGCGCAGAATGCGGCGGGGAAGAAGGAAAAGGCCGACGCCAAACTCAAGGAGGCAAAGCGCGAGCTTGAGGGTGCGCGCACCGCAGCAGCTGGGCTCGCTCGCTGGGAGGCTGCCACCAGGGAGGTCCGGCAGACAGTCAAAAGGCTGCGGGAGCGGGAAGTGCTCGAAGCAGAGCTGGCTAGGAGGCAGAAGGCTGCGAACGAGGCGGCTGATGCTGCGGAAGCTGCTGAAAGCAGGTTGACTGAGGCGAAGGAAGAAGCCGAGAAGCTGCAAGATTCCTTTATTGCAGGCCAGGCAGCAGCGCTGGCGATGTCGCTCAAACCGGGGCTGCCATGCCCGGTGTGCGGGTCGCTTGAACACCCGAAACCTGCATGCGAGGGGATACGGGGCGAAGAGGACGCAGAAGGCACGCATGACCATGTGCCGTCTCAAGACGATATTGCAGAAGCCAGGCGGGTAGTGCAGTCAGTTGAGGAGGAGTGCGGCCGCCTGCGACAGGCTGCCGCAGATGCAGCTCAAGCCGCCGCCACCACAAGAGGGCGTCTTGAAGCATTGGAAATAGATGTTGACATGAAGGAGGGCGAGAGCCCGGCCGACCTGATTCCGAGGCTTGAGAATGAGGCCGATCAGGCCGAGGCACATGCGGAGAAGGCTGCAAAGGCTGAGGAACAGGCTGGGCAGCTGGAGAGGCAGATCGTGGGCCTGGAGCAGCAGCTGGCTGATTTTGAGAAGGAGCTTCGTGCAGCTGAAGAGGTTAGATCAGGCGCACAGGCCAAGTTGGCCGGGGCAAGGGCGAAGGTAGAGGAGAGGGAGACTGGTGTTCCTGTTCAGCTGCGTGCCCCGGATGCGCTGGAACGGGCGTTGGAAGAAGCAGTGAAAACTCGGAACAACTTCAACGACCGGCTGGAAGAGGCTGAGCGGGCCGTAAGAGATGGAGAGCAGGCATTGGCAGTGGCCGAGTCCGCAAAGCGACTGGCAACGGAGTCGGCTGAGGAAGCCAGGAGTACGAGAGACACGCGATTACGGGAGTTTGAGGCTGAGGTGGCCCAGGCTGGATTTGCAGGCATGAAGGCCTATGAGGCTTCCAAAAGGTCGAAGCAGCAGCTTGGCGCTTTGGAGGATGCTATCGAAGACTTCGGCCGCAAGCTGCATGCGGCCAAGGCTCGCCTGGAGAGGGCAAAAGAAGCGGCCGCCGGAGTTGTGGAACCGGATCTTGAGGTTCTGGACTCAGAGGCGAAGCGCCTGTATGAGGCTTCAGATGGTGCCGTGGCTCTCCGCGCACAGCTAGAGAGCGAAACAGAGGCCATGAAGGAGCTGCTTGCGGCCCTAAAGGACATGTTGCGCGAAATGGCTGGCTGGGAAGAACAATACGGGGTTGCAGCCCGCATAGCCGACGTGGCGAGCGGAAAGAAGCCGAACAAGCTGGGGATGAATTTCGAGACTTTCATTCTCGCCTCCATGCTCGACAAGGTTGCGGAGGCTGCTACGCGCAGGCTTCAGGTTATGAGCAAAGGGAGGTACAGCCTCAGGCGGACGCTGGATCGGAGGACGGCCCGGAGCGCCGGGGGGCTTGGCCTGGAGGTCTTCGACATGTACACAGGCCGGGAGCGCAGCGTGACCACGCTTTCAGGAGGCGAAGGGTTCATGGCCTCGCTCTCGTTGGCGTTAGGGCTGGCAGACGTAGTGCAGTCCTACGCTGGCGGCATCCACCTTGACACCATGTTCATAGATGAAGGTTTCGGCGCCCTCGACCCTGAATCTCTGGACCTGGCTCTAGACACCCTGATCAATCTGCAGCGCGACAGCGGAAGGCTTGTGGGCGTGATTTCGCACGTCCCTGAACTTGAGGAGCGCATCGATGCCAGGCTTGAGGTTGAAATGACCGAGACGGGGAGCACAACGAGGTTTGTTGTGGGCTGAGCGGAAACGCACATGCTCTCCAACTGGGAATGTAGCTCTTTGTCAGCCAGGAGCGCTCTAGTCGGCCCCCGTGGTATCGACACTCCTGCATTGACGCTTTCGTTGCCTTTTCGGGGCTATGCGGGCAGGAATCATGGACGATATTACCATTTAGAAAGGGACTCGACTATGAATGGTCTTTCCTTCAAGCTCTGGAGTCCTCGCAACCCGCCGATCGGGAAATGAGTCAAATGGATTCGTTCCGGATTGTGGGCCGGAAGACTTTTCATGTGGAACGTGATCTCAAGGAAGACAGGGGGCGATTCCGCCCCCTTACATTTATCCCTTCATCCCTTCATTCGGTTCGTCAGCCTTGTCATCAGGCATGAAGGGTTCTGCGACTCTGCAGCCCTGCTATCTACTTGCCTGTTATGGAGCAACCCTCAATCTGGATATAGGGCATTCTCGACCCGCCGACATCGACGTATTCCCGTGACACATCCACAACTTGTTTCAGAAGCTCATAGATGTTCCCCGAGATCATGACTTCCTTGACCGGGCACACGGTTTTGCCGGCTTCTATGTAGTGACCGCCCTTTACTACGCCTGAGAAGTCGCCGCTTACAGAATCCACATTCCCTGAGAACCTGTTCACCAGCAACCCCTTGGAGCACCCTGCTATCATGTCGTGAACTGAGCGTTTGCCTGATGCAACAACGAAGTTCGTTGTTGAAATGCCGGGAACAGTGTGGTCGCTGCCTGACGCGCGTCCGTTTGAGGCAATGCCGTCTTTGCGCGCTGCATAGCAGTTATAGAGATAGTGGTTGAGCGTGCCTTCACTTACGAGTTGCAGAGTGGCAGGCGGCACTCCCTCGCGGTCGAATGAAGTGGAACCTGCTGCTCCGGGAATTCTGGGATCGTCAGTAATCGAGATAAGGGGTGACATAACCTGCGCACCAAGCTGGCCAGCCCATTTCGATCTCCCATTCTGCACATTCTGGGCATTGCACGCGAATGATACGGGTTCAGCTATGAGATCGTAGGCTGCGTAAGGCGTGATGATAACGTCTCCCTTGAAACTGGGCACGGTTGTGGCCCCCAGGGAGGATACCACTTTCCTGGCCAGCTTGAGCCCGGTGGCTTCAGCGTCGATCGCGTCTTTGTTGCATGTAATGGCGATCTCCGCATCAAACGGCGATACTTCCTCTCCGTCCCTGGCAAATCCAAAGGCAATACACGTGAAGACTGAGTCTTGCTCAGTAAGCCTGATGCCCTTGGAGTTCGCAATGGCCTTCTCTGTGACCTCGACCATGTAATGTGCCGTATCCATCATGACTCTGGAATCGAACGACCGGGCCGATTCCACCAGTTTCAAACCCTGCTCGACCGCATCCTCAAGGCGCATGCTTTCGACGGACTTGTCGTATCTGCCGGGCACTGGCTCGACTTGCGACGGCTCTGGCATCCAATGGTTCGGATCTTCAGGCGATGCCTTGGCTATGGTTATGGCTGCCCGCAGTGTGTCCTCGAGCGAGTCGGAAGATAGCATGTTTGTCGCGGCAAAACCCTGCTTTGCTGCACCATTGCCATGGAGGAGCACACGTATGCCTAGCCCCTCATAATCATCGCCCTTTGGCACCTGCAGGTCGTTTTTCTGGAAGACTGCTCCGAGTGTTCTGGACTTTACATAGAAGACTTCCGCATCGTCGGCGCCCATCTTGCGCGCGCGTTCGACAAGGCTGTCACATAGCTCCAATTGTTTCAATCTGCCATTCCCTCCTCTACTCATGGCTTCCTCCGACAGTCACACGGCAACGTAGGTAAGGCCCGCCAGCGTCAGTCTTGGCCGGCTGGAACTTGCCGCAGTGTCCTGCCCCCACCGGCATGTCGAAATCGGAAGATACTGCGTCGACGCTCTTTAGGACCTCGAATGCCTGGCCGGAGATGGTAACCCCTTTGACCATCTCTCCAACTTTGCCACCTGTGATTCGGTAGGCCTCGGCGACGCCAAACATGAACTCGGCGGTGGCGTCAGCCTGGCCGCCCTGCCCTAGCTCCTTGAGGAGGAACCCGTCGTCTATCCCCGCTATCATCTTGTCTAGACTATCTTCGCCGGGCAGTATGAAGGTGTTGGTCATTCTGATTATGGGTTCATCGCGGTAGGTGAAGGCCCGTGCATTGCCATGTGGCTCCACTCCGAATGCTGCCGCCGATTCGCGGGAATGCAGGTAGTTCCGGAGGATGCCGCGGTCGATGATAACCGTGCGCTGGCCGGGCACGCCCTCATCGTCCACCATGACCATGCCGGTGGCTCCGTCCACAGTCCCGTCATCCACCATGGTTACTAGTTCCGATGCTACAGCCTTATCTATCTTGCCCTTGACGATGGAACCGCTCAGCACGAAGTCGGCTTCCACAGTATGTCCTATGGCCTCATGTGACAGGACTCCGACGAGCCCCGGGTCGAGTATGACTGTGTACTGTCCGCCTTTGGCGTAATCTGCATCGAGCTTCTTTGCGGCAAGATCCACAGCGTCATCCACGAGGGTGTTGAGATCGCCCTTTTGCATCAAGTCGGCCCAGGAACCGGTAACACCTGCGCTCTTTATTGCTGTTTCCAGCTGTCCATCGCGCCCTGCGGTGGCAAATACGTGAAAACTGGGCTTATTGTCGAGCACATGGGCAGCCGACCCGTCTGAGGTGACTATGTACTTCTCATCCTCATACTGCGTATATCTTACGATGCTTCCCACAATAAGCGGCGAACGATCGCGGATGCGCTTTTCAGCCTCGAGGACCGCTCGGATCTTCTCTGCGATGTCAGGCTCTCGGGCTGCATCATAGTACACAAGCTCGCCTCTGGCGGGCTCGGACGGGGCGAGTTGCGCCTTTTGCTTTCGCACAGCCGCTCCGACCCAGGCTGCGGCCTGGGCTTCGGAGAGCGCTTTTCTGAGCCCCGACTCGGTCACGTCATTGGTGGAAACGAAACCCCACCCGCCGTCCACCAGAACTCTGACACCCGCTCCAGCCAGGGTTCGATGCTCTACCTTGGTGAGTGCACCGTTTCGGGCTTCGATAATATCGTGAATGCGCTTATGGTATCTGATTTCTGCGTACCCTTCACAGTCTGAAATGACTGATTTGAGCAAGTCCAGCATTACATCACCCTCCTAGCATGGACTTCTATCTTACACTGCAACAAGCAATAGCCTGGAACTGATGAAGCTGCTTCATGGGCTGCGGAGCCGGCACCATCACGGCAGCACGCTTTCCAGCTCCGCAAGGTCGCGTATCGTTCTGATACCCGGAAATGCCTGGCCTTCATCTTTCCTATTCAGCCAAATCCCGTCCATACCCGCCTTCATGCAGGGCAGTATGTCGATCCCAACGTCATCTCCCACATAGACGCAATCCCGAGCATCTACATTCGCCCGTTCGCAGGCGATCTTGAAAATCTCAAGATCCGGCTTTGCAGCGCCTACATCGCCTGCCGCAATGACGATCTCGAAGAAGTTTCTATCGTTTATCTTCCCAAGCTTGAACATTTGCTCCTCAAGATCGCCATTTGTGATAATCCCTAACCTGCGCCCTTTCAGCCTCTCAAGACATGGGACGACATCATCGTATGGCACCAGGTTGACTTCATAGTGCCGCCTGTAGATCTTGAACTGCCTATTCGCCTCACTGTCTGACAAGTCTATCCCCGACAGGGCAAAAACATCCTTCATCCGCTCGATTCGCTGCTGCGCAAAGGATATTTCGCCGTCGAGAAACCTCCGGAAGTGGCCATTCGATATCTTGCGCCATGACTCATAGAAGGTGTCCTTATGGGCAGCAAAAAGCGGACTGTGTTCAGAATAGAAAGCTTTGACACCAAGGTACTCAGCCTTCTTGCGGTCTATCAGGGTATCATCAAGATCAAAGAAGATCATTTCCAGCCTCCGGGAGCGACTCTATTACTCTGCACAAATGCTGATGAGCCGCGTCATGGGGTGGGCGTGCGCTGTTGGCGAGCCCTCACGTCATCTTGCCCTTCGCGATAGCTCTGGAAGCAACACCCTTAACCGAATGGACTATCTCCTGCGCGAATTCATCAGCGTACTGCCGGGGGACTCCGCGCGTAACCATGGCGCTTTTCATGGCGCCCTTGAACCGCCAGGCACCCCAGAGGAACGCGATTCCCTCACAAACAATCATCGCCAGCACCCCGATGGTGCCTGCCAGGAGGCGTGCAGCCATCCATATTGCCTCAATCACTGCCAATGAACACACCTCCCGGGGGGCGGACCGAGCATGCTTTTGGAGTGGGAGCGGCGGAACCCTGCGGCCATGCGTGCAGGGTTCCAGGCTAAAGGATTACCCCTCCCCGTCGTCATCGGATTTCTTGCTCTCCGCTGAGATGGCATCAGCGAAACGCCGGAACTGCTTGAGGAAAGCTAGCGTAAGCTCATAAGCTTTCTCATCGGGAATGCCCTTGTCAACAAGGGACTTGTAGAAAGATCCTACTGCGTCGCCCAGGCCGGCGCCTGCCTCAGCTGAGAAAAACGAATCTCTGACGGCCTTCATCACACCTGGCAATTTCTCACTGAGCACATCGAAGAGTTCGCCGATTTCCTTTACGGGGATCTCGTTGCTCTTGTCGTCTGGCATGTTTTCAAGCCTCCTCTGGCTATCTAAGGCCAATAGTCATGGGTCCTAGCTTAATACTGGGCGAGAACTGGTCCGGACCAAAGCGTCGGTAGATGCGGCGGGCTATGCGAGCCCACCCGAATCCCGGGCATTCTGAGACCACCCAGTCCATCACAGCCCGTGTCGTAATTTCAGGAGCTTCCGTAGAGCTTTCTCCGGCTTTCTCGCCATTCCTGTCTGTCTCCACTCGGGGGCTGTCTGCCCCATAAATCGAAATCATGGCATCGAAGACTGCGTTTAGCTGGTCTTGACCGGGTGAGCACTCCGCCTCCATAACGTTCTTGAAAGACTCTGCAAACTGGACCAGGAGCGCAAGCTCATCCACGCAAGCCTCGCATGTTGCGAGGTGGAGCGCCACTGTGCATTCTTCCTCCTCGGAAAGCCGCCCATTTGCGACCAGGGGCAGCAGATGTCTTATTGATTCGCATCCGCACATGACTTGCGCCCCCTCTCAAGTATCTCTTTCAGCTCTCGACGGGCATGATACATCCGGCTCTTCACTGTGCCTACGGGGATCCCGATGGCGCCCGCAATTTCGGTGTATGACATATCGAGGTAGAAGACCATGTAGAACAACTCCCTTTTCTCCGGATCCAGTTCGAGCAGGGCTGCAGTGATGTCAATCCGGTCGGAGATTGCCTCTTCCGGCAGCCCCACTCCGGTTCCTCCAGCCTGCAGACGAGCCCCCGCCATGTCAGAAGTCAAGGCTTCGGTTGCAGCGGCGGGTCCATGCAGCCGCCAGTCGTCGTCAAATTCACTAATGGGCACAGTGGGAGCTTTCTTTCTGATGTAGTCTATGGTCTTGTTCCGGGCTACTGCCATTATCCAGGACGATATCGAAGCAATCTCCGAAAGCTTCTCCCGGCTGCGCCACAGTGCAATCATAGTCTCCTGCAGGATATCTTCGGCAGCCTGGCGATTTCCCGTTTGCAGCATTCCGTATCTGTAAACGTTCGGCGCGTGTGCATCGTACAGTCTGCGAAATGCGCCTACATCTCCTGAGCATGCCTTTTCCAACGTATCACGGTCAACACTGCTGCCTGAAGCTGTTTTCACATCGCACATTCCTCCGATCGCCATGCCCCTCGATTTGCTGAGCTGCGGCCGATACACTGCTGTCTAGGAGTGATAGGGCAACAGATGGCACAATCTGCTTCCCGCCGGGTAGTCTTCTCTTGAGCGCTGGCGGATTCCTTTCAGCGGTTAGCTCCTTCACTATATGAGTCGGGCTTTGGACGGTTTCGGTTCAATGGCGCAAAAACTTTCGCTGTCACGCCTCCGCGGAGGGGAGGGGAGTGGCGGGGAGGGGCGGAAGGGCGGAGTGGCGGCGAAAGGGGCCAGCATGCACCATGGAAAACGGGGAAGTCCCATGGGGCGGCATGGATCGCGGCAAAGCGTATAAGTTTTAGTCATTTTGGAAACCAAAGTGATCAAATTCTAGACTGGGCCGGGCTAAATTTTAGTCATTCTCGTGGGAACACGCCGCGGAGGGGGCGGCATGCATCCGTGCATAGGACTAAGATGGATAATCAACAGGCCCAATATGGAAGAGGTGGGGTGAACATGCATGCAAATGGGATAAACGCGCATAACAAGCTCCTGGCGGTCTAGATTTTATGCCTCTCCAGCCTAATTTTTAGCCTGAAGCGAATTCAAAATGACTAAAACTTAGACTGGTTGAATCGGACAGAGATTGCACAGCCATATGTAGGAGTGGGAACATGAATAATCCTGGCCGAGATGGGCTGCGTTACCCAGCCGTGGCCTTGTAGGCGTCAAATAGTTCACGGAGCCTGCCTTTTCTTCAGCCCCAAGCCATTGATTACACTGCCTGGCTGACCACGCAGTAATAATGCATCTGGCATATGTTACATGCGGAATGTGGGTTTCAGTCTGAGGTTGCTTGTCCACAGCCCTGCCAGCGGCAACTGAGGAGCGAGGAGGTCGTCGCGTCGCCGCGTGGCCGCGTGACTGCGTGGCTGCGTAGCTGCGTGGCACTACAACTTCCTGTAGCAGCCCTCCGTACGGTAGAATAGTTATGAGGGACATTCGAATGAGGGGGGTCAGGCGAATGAGTGACAAGGCTCAAGCTTTAAACGACATACTGGTGAAACTCTTCAACAAGATACTGGCGATTGAGGAAGAGGCGATAACCAAGGCTGCTGCCTTGGGAGTGACAATGTCTGAGATCCATGTCATCGAGGCTATCGGCACTGATGAGCCCAAGTCGATGTCGGAAGTCGCCTCAGGCCTCGGCGTCACACTGGGCACTCTCACTGCATCAGTCAACAGGCTGGTCCACAAAGGTGTCGTATCCCGGTACCGTCCGGAGGAAGATCGGCGTGTTGTTCTCGTCACACTCACCGAGGAAGGCCGGGTCGCGCATTCCATCCACGAGCGCTTTCACAGGCGGATGATCGATGGCATATTGAAGGACCTTGATGATGAGAGTCAGGATGCGATCATAATGGCTGCTGAGAAGCTGTACGAGTTTTTCGAGCGTGTGAAACCTGAGGATTTGCTATTGGAAAACGGCGCTAAGTCGTAAGCCCATTTATCAGCGCCTGCCCACACGGCCCACGAGGTGCTCTTGACAACGGCAAGTTCCGACCTTAAACTCTGTTGAACAAATACTTCGAGGTCAAAACAAAGTGGTGCGATGTGCTATGGTCCTGTCCTGCAATGACTGTGGACGACCGGGTAGTAGGCGGCACAAGGCCTCGGGGGCGTGCAAGCTGTACACAAAAACTATGGGAACCCGAAGCGCTCTGCCCAGACAGCGCACAACTAATAACGATCTGGCAATGCTCGTCGACACATCGGATGAGTGGATCACCTCGCGCACCGGGATATCCAGGCGCTGGATATCTGCCAGCGAGAGCACGTCAGGCCTGGCTGCCGAAGCAGCAGCCAATGCTGTCGCTGACGCCGGTGTTGAGCCGTCCGACATCAATCTGGTGATCTCGGTTGGGAGTGTCAAAAAGTGCGCGTAATCTCCTACTGCTTTGGCCACGCCGCCGGGAAGACTCTGGCCATGGACAGATTTGCATGCGGAACGGCAGGCGCTCCATCACCTGTTATGCTCCGTGTTGAAGGTGTCCCCTTTCTCACAGGCCTGTGCTATACTAGATGCTGTATTGCAGAAAGAGAGGTGCCCTATTACAAGAATTGATCGACTGTCATATGCATTCTATACATTCACGTGATTCCCATGCCACCATGGACGAAATGTGCGAAGCTGCGATCGACGCAGGCCTCCGAGGAATATGCTTCACAGAACACGTCGATCTAGATCCGCATTACTATTCCTACGGTAGTTACGACTACGCTGAAACCATGAAAGATACTGCGAGATGCAGAGAGAAATACGGTGACCGTCTGCTTATCATGGCGGGTGTGGAGATCACCTACATTACTGAGTACGCCGATGATGTCAGACGGTTCCTCGGCGAGCACAACTTTGACTACGTCCTCGGTTCGATTCACCTCATAGACCACGTTTTTGTCGGAAGTGAGGAGCACTTCATCGGCAAGACTGAGCAGGAGGCCTATGAACCCTACTGGCAAGAGATGATCGCCATGATGGAAAGCGGTCTCATCAAGAGAGTAGGCCACATGGACTACATAAAGAATCACAGGCCAAAAGAGTATGGTCCATTCCGACTTGAAAGATGGGAGAACTACATCACAGAGATACTCCATCTGATTGTTGAGAATGACGCCACCCTCGAAGTCAACACATCAGCCATAAGGAGAGGCTTTTCGGAACCCTACCCCAGCTGGGAGATATTGGAGATCTACAGGGCGGTAGGCGGAAAGCGCGTGACTATCGGATCCGATGCCCACAGGCCTGGCGATGTCGGTGCGCATTTTGCCGATGTTTCCAGGCGCCTCGATGAAATGGGCCTTATCGTTTGCGGGGAAGAGATCTTCTGCTGTAGGGTCTGACAACAGCACATGTACCCATAGCGCCGGCGCAGACTGCAGGCGGCACGCATAATGTGCAGTGGACTCTATCCAGGGGAGTGATTCTCGATGCCAGACGATAGGGAAGAGTCGGGAATGCGCCAGGCGCCGACATGTCCTGGTGGATTCCTGTACCAGATTAGATCTGGAGACACCCTCTACTCGCTTGCTCGTCGTTATGGGACAACAGTAGACGCCTTGACAAGAGCTAACCCGGGCATCGACCCGAACAGCCTTCGCGTCGGGCAGCTAATCTGCATTCCTGTGGCAGCTGCCCCGCCGGGACCGCCTGGAGCAGCTTGTCCAGCGGGATCCACGCCATACGTAATTCGCTCCGGAGACACCTTCTACGCCATTGCCAGGCGCTTCAACACCACTGTTGCCGCTCTTACTGCAGCCAATCCGCGTGTAGATCCGAACAACCTCCGGGTCGGGCAGCTAATCTGTATTCCGACTGCGGCGGCCCCCCCAACTGGAGCTTGCCCGGCAGGATCAGCACCCTACACGATCCGTTCGGGCGATACTTTCTACAGAATTGCCCAGAGGGCGGGGATCAGCCTTAGCGCTCTCACTGCGGCCAACCCAGGTGTCGACCCCAACAGGCTCCGCGTGGGCCAGGTGATATGCGTTCCACGTGCGGCGCCGCCCAGACGTGTTTCGTGCACGATGAATCTTGTGCGGCCAGCCGGCGGTCCTGCGCCTAACGCTACGGGCAGGTTGTGGATTGACACGAACCAGGCAGGCAACTGGCAGATAACAGTGGCAGGCGTAGACCTTCCTCCTCCCGGCACCCTGGGAGCCAACATCTACACCGCGGTCTTTTCTGGAGACGGAGTGAGGTTCTCGGTTCCAATGGTTGCCACGGTGGAGGGCCGGTGGACTGGAACTACAGTGCAGCGGCCCACAAGTGTGCTGCTGACGCGCGGGCGCGTGGACATATATCCAGGGCCTGTGTTGTCGGGTCTGCTTGCAAACTGCAGATAGCAGGCCAATCCGCTTCGAACTGCAGCTTTGCGCCGGGAATGGCCTTAACCTGCAATGATTGGCCCGCCCCCATCCTATCCCGCTCAAGATGCGGAGGATGTGGTGGCGGGCTGATCTTTCTGTTGCGTGTGGGGGCTCGAGATGCTTGGCCCGGGGGCATGCAGGCCTGCCTGAAGACGGGCGAAGGCTGCCTGAAGCTGCGATCACAAGGCCTGCGCTAGTAGCGGCTGGTTGTAGATGGACGCAGGAGTCGAGGGGCCGCTAGCAGAATTCTCAGGAATGCGAACGAGTTTGGTCAGGGGAAGTCTGCGCATTTGTGCGCGGATATCAAGTCTCGAAAGTGGTGAGTCCTAATGTCGAAGTCAGGATATGGTTTGGACCGCGCTGAGTTGCGCGAGGCGATGGTGGAGGAGTTCTGCGAGCTGGTGAGGATTGACGCCGAGTCAGGCGAGGAGGCGGAACTTGCCAATGTGGTGGCGGCGAAGCTGAGGGATCTGGGGTTTGATGTTACGCAAGATGATGCCGGAAGCAAGTTTGGCGGGAACGCAGGAAACGTCATTGGCCGGCTATCCGGGGCGCCGGGCTATGAACCCGTGCTCCTCTCCGCCCATCTTGACAGAGTGACTCCAGGCAAGGGCATTGTCCCGTCCATCGATGGCGACCGGATTGTGTCGGGGGGCGACACGGTTCTGGCAGCTGACGACCTTGGCGGAGTCGTTGCGATTCTTGCGGGAATAAGGATGGCGCGTGCGGTGCGCAAGCAGCTGCCGCCCCTGGAAGTCGTCTTCACTGTAAGCGAAGAGAAGGGGCTTAAGGGCGCCAGACATCTCAACTACTCTCAGATACAATCGAAAATGGGCTACATTTTTGATGCATCCAGCCCTGTAGGCGCTGTCGTCGTTCAGAGCCCCACACACATAAGTGTCGATGCGACCATTACGGGACGGGCGGCTCATGCAGCTGTCAACCCTGAAGGCGGCATCAGCGCCATACGCGTGGCTGCTGACGCCATCAGCAAGTTTCCGTTCGGGCGTGTCGATGATCAGACTACCGCAAACATAGGCATTATTTCCGGCGGCAGGGCAACGAACATCGTGTGCGAACAGGTCTCCTTCAAGGGCGAAGTTCGCAGTCTGGATGCGGAACGTGCGCTTAGCCTCGCCAAAGAGATCTCCGACGATATAAAGACGATTGCTGCCAGATACGGCGCTTCGGCGGAGGTCACAACTCCGGTCGACTACTATGGATTCACCATATCCCGGGATGCCCGAGTGGTTAAGCGGGCCCAAAAAGCGCTGGCCATGTCAGGCCGGGAAGCTGTTTTCGAGTCGACGATGGGAGGAAGCGACGGCAACATATTCAACACCAAGGGGATAGAAAGCATCGTTCTGGGAATGGGGGCCAGGGACGTACACTCTACCAAGGAGTGCTTGCCCATTTCGGAGCTGGTTGCCGCAGGGGAGCTGGCCAGGGACCTCATACTTGCGGCGCTAGACGGCTGATCTCCCCAAATGGGTTTCACGGGGGTGCACTGGTGGCAGCAGCTTCTGCTGCCCCAGCCGTCTGGCGAAAGCGTGGGAGTGATCACGCGGCGCGGTCAATGAAGAGGTCTCGCATCGACGTGAAATAACGTAGTCGGCGGCATTGGGATGACCCTTGACAGGCACGGGCTGTGCGGATGCCGCCGCCAAGGTGGAAATACCATTATTGGCTGCGCCCACTCTTCCGGATGATCTCGGCACACTCCGGGCATCTACGAGCAAGTTCGATCATGTTGGCCTCGGAATCTACATGTCCTTCGCAAAACAATGGGCAGTCTTCGCGCAGGGGTGAAGCATGCTTGAAGCCGCGCGCCTTCATCTCTGCGGCCAATTGGTCGTGACGGCGCCTGATGTTCTCAACTTCCACCAGGCCGCCATCGACATAGCCCTTTATACTTATGCCCTTTGCGAGCGTTCCTGCAAACATATGCATCTCCACGTGTTCTCCCAAAAGGTGTTTCCTGCACATCAACTTGGGGTCGACATTCCACATTCGCAAGGCTCGCTACTCCCTCCATATCCCAGGCTTAAAGCCCGGGGTGATGATAAGTGTACTACAGTCCCGGCCGGGCGCAAGGGGGCAAGGCGGGGGGCAGGGCCGGGCGTAGTGCCAGGGGTGGGGCCAGGGGCAGCTCCGCTTTATGGCGGCCTGCCGAGCGGGGGACGGTGCCTGGATATCCTGCCCGTCCAGGAATCTCCCAAGTGGCCACCGCCACGTTCCTGAGGACGTACTGCCTGACAGACACCTGTTTCCAACAGGATAGTCTTCCCCTGATTCTCTTGCCGACAGAGATCCCAAAGGGCGGCCGAAACCCCATGACGAACCCATTTCTTTGTGTTACAATGGCACCAGGCAAAGCCTTCAGTTAGTTGGCATAGCCGGGTTCGCAAATTGAATAGGCGATGTCTGCGGGTAGGGTTGACACCTGAACCTAGGGCTGTGATTCCTGTCAGTGCCTTTCCGAAGCTTTGGGGGACTTGTGAAGTAATGTCTCTGAAGCCAGGGGGCGCGACGACACTTGGAATATGCGTCTGCGATACGAAGATCGCACACTGGCAAGACCAGCCCGTCCACGCGACGGGCTTTTCTGTTGGTGTGTGCAATTGCTGCACAGATCGAGCCGGCACGCAAGGCCCCCTTCCCCAGGGCATCGCCGCAGAGAGTGCGCCAGGCATCGATCGGTAGCAAAAGGGAGGGCTAATCAGAATGGGTTGTTCAAGACAGGGCAAAAAACCTGGTTCTCCAGATGAAAAGAGGGTGGGCGTGGCTGCCATCATAGTAGAGGA
>LSQX01266100.1_pt1 | contig 15725 bp, 17 predicted proteins | sample 654561 | NCBI WGS metagenome assembly LSQX01 (sample SAMN04489861, study PRJNA283612) | anaerobic digester metagenome | isolation source: 4 biogas reactors fed with cattle manure at either 37C or 55C with and... | place: Denmark: Kongens Lyngby | collected 2014 | reverse complement strand
CTTTACTATTCGTGTTGTTGTGTCTACATTGGCTGTATGGGGACGCACATACCGAAAGACCAGTGGCTGGAGCAGGTCGACCAGGCGCGGCGGGCTCAGGAAGCTGTTGAACGCGACCGAGTCGCGGCGCGCTCCAGGTTTCGTCGGGCCGTGCTCGATGCTTACGAGAACGGTATCTATCCGACCGAGATTGCCCGTCGACTCGGGGTGAACCGGCAATACATTCACCAGGTTCTCGAAGCCGCTCGTAAAGAACGCGGCAACACCCCCTAAGTCTTGAGTGTGCGGCACCGCCACTCTCGCACTCACCCGATACCTACCAACTGTGCGGACGGCTCTGGCACTTCTGCCAGCAGGCCCGCCTCGTCGAGTTTCTTGAGCATACGTTGACCGGTCTTTGCTGACTTGCCGCCAAGCCACTCGCCAACTTTCGCGCCGGTTGGTCTGGTGCCGTGCTCCGTCTCGTACTCGATGATGAGTGCAGCTATCTCTTGATCGCTCACCGTCACCACCGGTGCCGGAGCAACCAGCCGTAGCTGCTGCATACTCGCCACTGCCTGTGCGGGGGTACTCGTCTCGACGGTGGTGCTCGCGCTTGGCTCGGTGATACGTACCCTTGGTGAAGCGCTTGGCGTAGCTGCCGCCGGCACCGATTGAGTAGACACCTTTGCAGCGAGCTTTGCACGACGCATCTGCATCTTTGCACGTTCTTTATCGTCAGGGAACAGCTTCATAATCATGTGCGTCATGATGAGTAGCGCGGCTGGCGCGATTGCGCCAAGCACCATCGCCTGCAGCGGAGTCGTCCGGCTCATATCTGCTGTCATCAGCGCGTGAGCACCGTTCGCGTACACGCTCACCGTAGATAGCGCTGCGAAACCAAGATAGGCGAGCCAGGTGCCACCCAACCCTCGAATTTTTAGTTGCGTTGCAGCGATCAAAAGCCACACCATCGTCCCGTCGACAATGATCGGGAACAGCACAGCCGGTGCGATGCCGTTAATTCTCGCCATATCCGTCAATGTTGAAAACGTAATGATCATCGCACCCAACGCGATCGCAGCACCGACCCCGCCGAGCCCTGCCACCATCGTCCACGAACGAGTCCCTTGCGTTTTAGCCATTGTCCTAAGTCCAATCTGACAGCGAATGCGAGCCGCGAGCGGCTGCCTTCATCGCTACTTTGTAATTTTTGAGCGCACGCGCATGGGTGCTGCTCATTGAAAAATCGAAGTCACGATCCAGTAANNGGTTTCTGCTTGGCGTGGCCGGGCACCCCAAGTGATCTTCATCACCGCGGTGACCTGCCCAATAGTCATCTCCGGACAGAACCGGTGCATCGCCTGCTTCTCGTCAACCTCATAGCTCAGACGTTGAATCGGATTGGCAGCAAGCCACCCGAGCAACCGCAGCAGGGCAGGGTGCAAATCGAGCGGCGTGAACTCTGCCAACACCTGAAACGAAGCATCTACAACCTCGCCCAACGGCGTCAGCTCTTCTGACGTGTGATACATCGCAGGGGCAGGCAGCCACTCTTCAAAGCCGTCCAGCCGCACCGCTTTGGTGCCCCATTGTTCGCGGACCCACCCGACCTGACATTTACCGATGTATGCCCACGGATCGGCAGCCTGAGAAGCGAGTTCAGCGACCTTACCGCCGTCACGACACAAGTGCTCGATCGTGGTATTCACAATCTCTTCTTTGTCCAGCGGCCACCCCCACGAATGGCTGAGCTTCACCATCGACCGAGTGTGGAACGTGTGCAGCTGCTCGATGAACGCGAACCCCTCTGGGGTGTCGAGAAACTTCACGTGCTCGGCGAGAGCAATTAGGGCGTGACGTTGCCGCCACGGAGTGAATCGTTCAACGGTTGCCATGCTCATGCTCCAAACCCAGCAGACTGATTGATTGCTCCGACAGCAACCTGGTCACTTCGCCACCCACCAGGTTCAGCGTCACTGTCGGGTCGTTGGTGAGTCCACACTCCACCGCCACAATCGACGCCAGCGATTTGGTGAGCGCGACCCTGACGCCGCGCAAAAACTCGGCACCGCCAGGGGTGAGGCGCGCAGCCTCCCCCAGTTTCTTGTCGAGCCCATCACTCAACCGCTTTTCCAACAATGTAGACTCGGTCACCAGCTTGTCGAGTTCAGCCTCTAACGCATCGATACGAGCCGTTTCTGGATCGTTCTTCGCGCGGATCGCTTCCCCGATTTTCAGGAGCGACTTGTAGACCGGCTCGACCGGGGCGTTCGGCTGGGAGAGTTTCGCGATGCCACGCTGGGCGGCGTCACGAAGTTCTACTGGAGCCTTCTCGTTCTCGGCAATAGCGCGAATCTCGCTCACCTTGTTCAACCAGTCAAGGTCCTTGCCGGTGAACGCCCGGGCAGCCGCCGGCAACGACACCGACTCTTCTTCCGAATGGTTACCGGGATTCCCAGTAACCATAGATTCGGGCTGCAGCCCTCTCGCCGCCAGAGCCACTGCGGCGCTATCCACCTGGCGTTGTTTTGCTCGTGCTTTGAACAGCGGCTCGCCGAACGACGCCCACGCCTTCTGCACCTCGATGGGGGACATTTGCTTGCGGGCCTGATTCTCTTCAAGCTCGATCCATCGCTGGTCTTGTTATGACGCGCCAGTAACCACGAGCGCACCAATCTTGTCCCAGCCCTCCATGCCGTCAGCGGTCAGGCGGCGCATCGCCTCGAGGCGGTGAGCGCCAGCGATCAGCGTGTGGTATTCGTCCACCGTGATCGGGTGAATCTGAAACCCAAGGTCGGTGAAACTCTCCATCAGACGCTTCACATGTGACTCATCGAGCTGCTTACGCAGCCGCTCTTTCACAGTCACCTCGTCAACCGGGATCATCGTCCATTCGGAGTTGATGTCACCTTCGGTAAGTGCGGTGGTGGTCATGCGTGAACCCCTTTCGTGAGGGCAAGAAATTCTGAAACTTCGGTGGGTGTGGTGAGCGAGTCCCACACCATGCCAGCGGCAGCGGTGTCGTGTGCAGTGCACAGGTGTGATCTGGTGGGGTGAGTGCGGCAGCTGCACGCCCAAACCCGGTCGGCATGGGCTGGGCAGTAGCTGCGCATTCTCGGGCTCAACACAAACCCCCAACCCTGACCGATCAGAGCGAGTATCTGGTCGATTTCGTCATGCCAGGTCGACGGGGCAGCCACTGGTTCAAGGGCTGCCGAAGTGCGGCATGTTTTCAGGTCGCAGTCGTATGCCACGACCTCTTTTCGGAGTACCCGACTCATGGCGACACCACCGACTCAAACTCGGCATCTTCGGCTGCAGCGAACGCGGGATCTACGTTCCGACGTCGCACGTTGCAGCTATCGCGGAGGCAGTGCGCTCTGTCGAACTCGGGCCAGCTCACTGGCCCCCAATCGTGTTCCCCGCGAGCACATGCGGCACGCTCCAGGGCTTCACGTTCTCGACGGAGCTTCCTCGTTGAAGGCATGGGCTCCTGTGGAGTCTCAGAGGGTGTGAACGGCGTGACTCCCCACCGCCAGCGCTCCGGGGTTTGCACGATCGACTTCGCGACGTAAGCCGGAGCCCACGTGATCGAAGACTTCGCTCGGCCAAGTATCCAGCGAGCCGCAGCCACCACGTCAATCTCGGCCAAGTCGACCCTGCCCGCCAGCTCCGACTTGAGGTTTGCAACCGTCAACGTCGGGTGAACCTTGGCAAGCTGCTCATCGAGCGAATCATCGCCCGTCAGAATTTTTCTCGCGCCCGTGTCTGGAATGGATTGGATGGAAGGATTTTTATAACTATTCCTATCCTTCCTATCCTTTTCTCTTCCTATAAAGGACTCTTGATAATCAAGAGTGGCTGGTTCCGACTCTTGATTATCAAGAGTGGCTCTGACCTGGGGTTTTGTTGACCACTCTTGATTTTCGAGAGTGGCTGGTGGTTCCACTCTTGATTTTCGAGAGTGGCTCTGACCTGGGGTTTTAATATCGAGGTCTACTGGCGTATCCGACTGAATAATGGCTTCATCGAGAGGCATTTCGGTGCCCTGTGGCGGGTCTTGAAGCACGAGCCGGAACCGTTTTTGACCGCCACAGGGTTGCCCGTTCGCGCGCCGTGCACCTTGCGGATAACGATCACGAATCTCGATGAGGAACCCATGCCGCATCAAGTTCTCTTTTGCTGCACGCCAAGCAGACTGACCGAGACCGAGTTCTGCACTCACTTCAGTCTGGGTGAGCCCGTGTCCCTGGTCGTGTGACATAAGTGACAACAGCACCAAGACAGCGTTGCCAGTGAGCCCGCTCCCCCCTCGCACCCACCAGTTTCGATGCTGCCCAAACTCCCGCTCGAACGCGAGACGCGGTCGAATGATTTGCGTGTCCATGCTCATGACTGCTCCCACGCCCAACCGCCTTTCTGGGGGTGCGGAGGCTTTTTAGCCTCCGCACCTGCACCGCCACCCGGAGAACCCACAGCGGGTGAGGTGTTGGCGGTCTCCTCTACCGTTAGATCACGGGTGTTGCCGGTGTCGGGAGCACCGAGCCCGCTAGGCACAGGAGAACTCTCATGAGTATTCGCCGTTGGTTCCGTAGAACCCCCAAGGAGTACCCGCAGCAACAAGCTCGAGAGCAACTCGCCGAGCCTCCGCTGTTCACTGTCACTGAGACCCAAAACCCCAGCGATTCTGATATCGAACAAGCGATAGCAGTCCTCAGTGAAATTGTTGATCGTACCCTCACGCTCAATCCTGCATATGTGCGCCCCGTCCTTGTGGAGGGCGAACGGCACCTGATCCGTGTCTGGTCGCACGATCAGCTTGTAGGCGCGGCGGTAGTCGTGCGCGACGGAAGTCAAGAGAACCGTATGTCTTACAATCGGGTGTCCTCGCATATAGTCGGGTACCTCGGTAAGCGCTACCGCAGCCTCGATCTGATCGCGGTCGATCCCAACTACCGTCGCCAAGGCGTAGGAGAACTTCTGCTGCGCAGTGCAGAGGTCGTGGCACATCGGCAAGGTGCCCGATTCTTGACGCTGATCGTCAAGCACGATTCCGAGGCGGTCGCATTCTTTCAGGAAGCCGGCTACGACGTCCTCGAACTTGGCGTGCCGCTGGTTGTGCAATCGAGCAGCGGGGCTCCAGTCGGGATGCCGCTCGAGCCCCCGCACTGCTGGGGAGTCAAGCAGCTCATCGGCTAAGAAGCTCGGCCAACTGCCCAAGGCGATGCTGACAGGCCAACTCCGACCCCTGCAAACCCCTACACACGACGGGATCAGCCCACGCTGGCTATTCAAAAATTCATACTGGTCATGAATGCACGGCGCGATGACAAGGTGATGGCGGTTTGATGCTGAAGGTTTGATGAAGTTCGAACCATTCTTTGGGAGAATGGAGGCCTCACGCGATACTTTTCTAGGGTTTGCGCGTGAGACCGTGTCATACTTGTGAGACACGTGAGATATTCCTTTCCAACGGAGTGTCACTGAGCCCCTGGTGTTGGTAGCACTGGGGGCTCAACTTTTTTAGTTTGTTTCAGGCGGGTAAACCGCCACAGATGCAATGACGGCTCGAATCTGTCCATAGTCCTCAACTGATAGCGAGACTTTGCCAGTAAGTCGTCGGTTCACCCACATGGAGTTCTTGCCAAGTTTCCTTGCAATCCACCCACGACTCAGATCCCGGGCCACACGCATCTGTTCTAGCTCTAGAGCTGCTGCTTCGTTTGTAGTTGGCATGGTTTCACAATATCCGTAATCGTTACACTGTGCAACACTTGATGAAACGATGCGTGACATTATTTCTCGTTAAGAGTATTTTTGAAATATGACGATGCAACTAGACTCCACTCCCACTACGCCAAAGGTGACTGGGGAGCGCATAGCGCTGCTCTTGTGGCGCAACAATATGTCTGTTGCTTCCCTCGCCCGCGAGATCGGAAAAGACAGGTCGCTGATAAGCCTGAAGATGAACAATCACCGACGGTGGTATCTAGATGAACTTCTAGATGTGGCTGAGGTGCTAGACACCACGGTTGGATACCTGCTTGGTGAGACCAATGAGGACCGCAGGTCATCTATTGTGGCGCAAATGCAAAATACCCCCACCGCGAACGATGAGGGTATATGGCGCGCCCCGAGGGATTCGAACCCCCGACCTTCTGATCCGTAGTCAGATGCTCTATCCAGCTGAGCTAGGGGCGCATTGTTGATTTCTCAACCTCACAGACTTTACCTGATTCTTTTGAGAAATGGAAATTGACGAGTGTGGCCCATGGTTGTGGCCAGCGATTTTCATGACGATGACTGCGCTGCGCGCCCGCTGGGAGGGGGCACCACTTGTGTATCGCACCCCTGCAATTGCGAGACCAGGTAACCTGGCTAGGTGTCAACCGAACTTCTGACCCCAGCTCTCGCCCGCGCCGAATCGTTGATTCGTGAAATCGCTGATTACCCCAGCCCGGGAATCCTGTTTCGAGACATCACCCCGCTGCTCGCCGATGGTGAGGCCTTCAAAGCGACGATCGACGCATTGATCGCCCCCTTCGAGGGTGAGTTTGATGTGGTCGCTGGCATCGAAGCGCGCGGGTTTTTGCTCGCGAGCGCAGCTGGCTATGCATCGGGCAAGGGCGTGGTTCCGGTACGTAAAGCCGGCAAGCTGCCGCAGCCGGCCATGAGCATTGACTATTCGCTCGAGTACGGCACCGCCACCATCGAGATGCATGCTGACCTGCAGCCGGGCACGCGTGTGCTGCTGATCGACGATGTGCTCGCGACAGGCGGGACGGTAGAGGCATCACTCGACATGCTTGAGCAACTTGGCTACCCGGTGTGTGGCACGGCCGTGCTGTTTGAGATTGCTGATCTGAATGGGCGATCCCGCGTGGATTCTCACCCGTTGCACACCGTCTTTCGCAGCTAAGTGTTCACTGCAGGTGAGCAAACTGAGGGCAAGGTAGCTAGTGGGTATGGGCGCAAGATCGAAGAGGGACAAACAGAAGCTCCCCTCGCCCGACTTCTTCGACCTTGCGGGTTCTGACCCCGATCTGCTGAACTCGGGGCGCATACCCGACCCTCAGCCCGCACACACTCCGCTCTTTCGCTGGCTCGCGAAAGTGTTCACCGCAGTCGAGGCCAGGCTGCGCGCGCGAGGCAATCTGTCGCTGCGTTACACGATTCGTTTCTTCTGGTGTCTTGTTGGCATCATCGGCCTCTTTCTGTTGGTAGGGCCGATCATCAACCAGCCCATGACGTTCGATGAGGTTATTGACTCGGCGGACATCAAAACGGTCGACTGGATCGCGACCGATGTTGAAATTGACTACGAAGTCTCGCGTGGTGACGGGGGCGAGTTTGTTGCACAGGTTCGTGAGAGCTACGTTGCAAACTTCACGAATGGCCCTGAGTCGAACGTCGAGCGCGTGCTCGTTACCGAATATCAGGGCCGCGACGTTGAGTTCGCGCTGGGTGAGGTCACTGTTGACGGTGCCAAGGCAGCGGTCACCGTAGACCGCAAACCGACCACTACGAGCATCAGGGTCAGCCGAGCCGACGGCGAAAAGTTTGATGGCACCGCTCAGATTGAGTTTCACTACACCCTGCATCATCTCGTGTCGATGGACATTGATGACGCGACTGGGCGCGAAGCAGACAAGTGGTCGTGGCCTCTGTTCGCGCCCACTTGGCCGCAGGCGATGAAAGGCATCGAGGTCTCGTTGACCCTGTCGCATGAGGTGAACGATGCGCTCATGCGGCAGCCCCGCGCCTATGTCGGCTGGTTGCTGGTCAGCGGCACCGAGTGGCTGAGCCCAGAAGGCGAAAGCGCCTTTGGTGTCAGCTATTCATTCAGCAATGACGATTCGCTGCCACCGAACTCGGACGTCTGGCTGATCGTCGCATTTGAGCCCGACACGTTCACCCTGCCGCCAACGACCGGGCTGTTCTGGCTGCAAACTTGGGGTCCGCTCATACCGATTGCGTTTCTGCTGGTGCTGCTGCTGTTTGCGCTGGCCGCCAGGCGCATTGTGTGGGCAGACAGTGCGGGCGATCCTTGGTACCTGCCTCGCAATGAACCACCAGACGACCTCTCACCTGCGCGCGCAGCACACTTGCTTGGCAATCGTCGGCACGACGAACTCGTTTCGGCGCTCGTTGGTGATGTCGGCGACGTCGGTGACAAGGGTGCCGCTGCTGACACCGTCGCGATGGGGCAGGGCAGCTCCCTCACAAAGAGTGGCAAGCGAAAGCCCAACAAATCTTCAAAGAAACTACTCAACGCCAAGAGCGCACGCCGCACTGAACTGGTTCGCAAGCGCTGGCTGATTCGGGTCGCCGAGGCAGCACAGCGCGCAGGAAGAATCGGCAGCCTCTACGCAGTCATGCTGCGCACCGCGGGTTGGGCCGCAAATGATGTGACGGTGAAGCAAGAGCTTCGCTGGGTGCCGAATAGTTATATTCGTGACACGTTTCTGCTCGCGCCGCTCGCCATCACGCTGCTGCAATGGGGGCTGCTGCGTCAGCTCTCACACCAGGTCATTCTGTTGGTCATCTGGTGGCCGGCGGTTTTCGTGCTCGTGTCGACCGTGCTCGCGCTTGTGATTGTGGTGTTGGTGTGGCGGCCGCGGCCGCTCACGCCCGAAGGCGCGCTAACAATGCAGCAACTCAAGGGAATCGATGTCTGGGCGAGGGCGACCCGCCTGCTCGACCGTGGCCCGCTTGACGACAAGCTGCTGCCATATGCGGTGCTTTTTGAATCGCCGCGCCAGGCCGGTCAAGCGATCTACACGCATGCCGTGCGTGAGACTGGCGATCGTAGCCTGGGGCAGAACTGGCGCACCAAAGATTTCATCTCGGTGCCTGCCTTGCTCGGGTTTGTGGCTGCGCTTGCGGTGCTCACGACTTCGATCGTGACGGTGTCTACGAAGCCCGCGCCTTACGACATCGACATGAGGCATGTGACCCAATACAGCGACCTCACGGGCACGTTCTATACGCAGATCACCGGCTTCGAACTTGAGGCAGAACTTTCGCGCAGCCCCGAAGGGCAAGCGCTGATCGAGGTTGTCGAGCATCTGACCGTGTTGTTTGACGACAATTCGGCGGTGGCGCCGCAGTTTGAGCGTGAGTGGACAACAACTCGGCTCGGACAAGACCTGGGCTTTGAGCTCACGTCGGTCACGCTTGATGGCGCCCAGGTGCCATATCGGCAGTTCGAGCACGAGCACACGAATAGCACCGTGCTGCACACCCAAATGCAAGAGGTGCTTGGGGGCGAGCACACCTTCGAAGTCAGGTACACGCTGCATAGCGCAGCCGTCGACCGCAGCGATATCAACAGCAGTTACCAAGAGGTGCGCTGGGCAGGTTTGCTTTCGTTCTGGGATGACACGTACTACACGAACCCTTCGAACGCCTTCGATGGCACCGCGCCTGTGCGGCCGATTCGTGTGACGTTCACGATTGCTCAAGATTTGGTCGACCAGGTGAAGCACGCCGGGTGGATCGATTTCGACTTCGATCGGCCGCGAGTACCGCACGAACGGGGCAACGTTTCGCTGCCGTGGGTGATTGAGAGCATCGGTTATCCGTACGAAAAGGGCGGGGCCTATGATGTGCGACTAGGATCAGAAAGCCTCTCCGCTGACGGCTCACTTGTGGCCTCAATCGACGTTGACGAGATGCAGCTCAGGCCTCGGGTGTATGGCGACGAGCCAGTCGAGGAGTTCATGATCGATGCTGAGCTGAACGCTGCAGCGAATAGGTTTGAGTTCGGTCTGAGAGACGACCTCGGGGTGCTGCTGCGCTTTGCAGACGGCACATTTACCGGCATCGAGAAGGGCGCTGCTGAGCAGTACTTCTCGAAGTATTGGTCGCCCTATGCGATCATGCTTGCACTGGCGGGGCTCATCATGATTTTCTCGCTCGTCATTCTTGTGGTGGCCATCAGGTGGCATGGGCAGGCGAGCGCATCGCTCTCGCTGACCTCGTTTGCGACGATTCCGATCTTGTTTGTGGCGCAGTGCGTGTTGTTCATGTGGACGGTCATGTCGATGGCTGGTGGTAGCGCTCAAGGTTGGGTCGCAATTTGGGTTGGCGTCGCTTTGATCGCGTCAGTGACCGCGCAAATAGTTATGGTGTCGCGCCGGCGACTAACAGGGCGTAGCACCGCCTAATTCTGTCGCGCCACCACTGTTGTCGGTCGGATGTTGCTTGGTTATGTGCGAGTTTGTTGGGGTCAAGCGTAGGCCTGCGTACGGTGATTCCCCCGTGCTGCGGCAACAGCGACTCGTTGGTGACGTCGCCGTCGAGGAGCGCGACGGTGCCGAGGCCGCAGGCTCCTGCGAGCCCGACCCCCGGGCCGAGCGGGGAGTCGACGCTTGCTTCGGGCAGCGCGGCGGCGAGGTGCAGCCCCATGCCGATACCGACGCTCGTGTCGAGTGCGCTTGAGACGACCGCGGGCAGCCCCGCCGCGGCGATAATGTCAATCGCGCGGGTGATGCCGCCGAGTGGTTGTGCTTTTACGATGAGCAGGTCGGCGGCACCAGATCTCGCGACCGCGAGCGGGTCGCTGGCTTTGCGCACACTTTCGTCTGCGGCGATTCGCACGAGCGGGGTGGGGCGGTCGGCGCTGGCCGCGCTGCTGACGCTCGCGCTGTTGCCGGTGTCACTCGTGCTGCTCGCACCACTGGTGATTGTGAGCCGGCGGCGCACCACAACAAGCTCGTCGATGCTCATGCACGGCTGCTCGGCGTAGTCGAGATCAAACTCTGCGAGTGCGGTCAGTGCGCGCTCAGCCTCGTCAACGCTCCACCCGCCGTTCGCATCGATGCGCACCAGCGCGTTGTCGCCCATCAGCTCGCGCACGGCGCGCACCCGGGCGATGTCGTCGTCGAGGCTCTGCCCCTTCTCGGCAACCTTCACCTTGGCGGTGGTGCACCCCTCGAAACGGGCCAGCACGTCTGCGACCTCGCCTGCTGCCACCGCGGGCACCGTGGCGTTGACCTCAACGCGCGACCGCCGCAGCGGGGGTAGCGTGCCCCACCCGTATTCGATTGCGGCGGCGAGCCATGCTGCGGCTTCGCCATCGGCGTACTCGAGAAACGGCGAGAACTCGCTCGCGCCATTCGGGCCTTCGAACAGGGCCGCTTCGCGGGTCCGAATGCCACGAAATTGTGTGCGGGTAGCGAGAGAAACGATGTGTACGCGTTCAAGCAATTCACTGAGTGTCGGCCACCACGGAGCGGCGACGTCTGAGTTGGCTGCGTTGCGCGAGGTGCTTGGCATGCCTCAATCTTCGCATTGTTGGTCATGCTCACGCTCGTGGTCGTGCTTGCGGGGCCTAGCTCAAGGTGCGGTGAGATCGCCGCGGTGCGGCAAGACCAATAAGCTAAGGGCATGAGCGACAAGCAGGTTTCAGATCTCTTTGACCCGACCCAGTGGCAGGTGGCGCCTGGTGCCGACTCGTACACTGACATCACCGCGCACCTCAGCAACGACGGAGCGATTGCGCGTATCGCGTTCGACCGACCCGAGGTGCGCAATGCGTTTCGTCCGCATACGGTCGACGAGTTGTACGATGCGCTTGAGCGCGTGCGTGTAAACCCGCGGGTCGGGGTCGTGCTGCTGACAGGAAACGGGCCAAGCCCCAAAGACGGCGGCTGGGCGTTCTGTTCGGGCGGCGACCAACGTATTCGCGGCCGAGACGGCTACAAGTACGCGGAATCTGAGACCGAGGTGTCAGCTGCCGAGTCGAAGGCCCGTGCGGGCCGACTGCACATTCTCGAGGTGCAGCGTTTAATTCGGTTCATGCCCAAAGTGGTCATCGCACTTGTGCCTGGGTGGGCCGCCGGTGGGGGGCATTCGCTCAACGTCGTATGTGACCTGTCGATCGCGAGTGCCGAGCACGGCAAGTTTAAGCAGACCGACGCCGATGTTGGCTCATTCGACGCGGGGTATGGCAGCGCCTACTTTGCGCGCCAGATTGGTCAGAAAGCCGCGCGTGAGATCTTTTTCTTGGCCAAGGAATACTCGGCGCAACGTGCCTATGAGCTGGGTGCCATCAACGCGGTGGTGCCGCACGACGAACTTGAACGCACGGGTATTGAGTGGGCTCGTATCATTCTCGGTAAGTCGCCGACCGCGATTCGTATGCTGAAATACGCGTTCAACGCGGTCGACGATGGAATTGTGGGGCAACAGCTCTTTGCCGGCGAGACCACGCGCCTCGCGTACGGCACCGACGAAGCAGTTGAGGGGCGCGACGCGTTTCTTGAGAAGCGTGACCCAGACTGGGCGCCATACCCGTACTACTACTGATTCTCGACGCTCCCTTCGCGCTGCTTCTGAACCACGCGCGGTGGAGCATTGCCATGCCAAGCTGCTCCAGAGGCATGAGCGTTGGCTCAGTTGCGGGGGTCGAGAGGCGTCGGCTGTTTGTGAGAATGAGCGCCAGCGATCCTTGTCGTGCACTCAGTTCGACAACCGGGCATCGATCGCGTAAACTCTTATCTGGTAGTTGACTTCTGCCATACTTTTCTGTGCCTAAATGACACGAAATCGCCAGGCGGCAGAGTGAAGTAAAAAATGAAGGCACACCGCAGAGGGTGGTGGCGCAATTGGTAGCGCAACGGTCTCCAAAACCGTAGGTTGCAGGTTCGAGTCCTGTCCGCCCTGCGATACCTGGTCGTTTGAGAGAGCGACCAGGCAGATGAAAGGAACACCTGTGAGCAGCAATGAAGTCGAGGGGCCCGCGAGCAGCGGTGAACTCGTCGATCGTGCAAAAGCTGACCGCGAGAAGAAGTCGTGGTTCGGTCGCATCGTGCTGTTCATTCAGCAGGTCATCTCCGAACTCAAAAAGGTAGTCACGCCGACTCGTAAAGAGCTCATCAACTACACGCTTGTGGTGCTGGCCTTCGTGGTCATCATGATGGGCTTGGTGTGGCTACTTGACCAGGCCTTCGGCTGGGTCACCGTGTTTCTCTTCGGCACGCCCGTATAAGTTCGCGCGAACCCTTTAGGCAGCAGTTGGGGGGCGCGCAGCGCCCGATCCTCTATCGAAAGCAAATAATTCACATGACGAGCGAACACAGCAACAATCCTGAGGACGAGCTCGACGCCGCGCTCGACGCGCTGGTGCAGTCAGTCGAAGGCGGCGACAGCCCGGCAGAAAACGCAACGAGCGGCGAGCAGAGCGAGACCTCAGACGAGCAGCCCGCCGCAGACCCTTACGCCGAATTCAAGCGTGAGCTGCGCACCAAGCCTGGCAAGTGGTACGTCGTACACAGCTACGCGGGCTACGAGCGCAAGGTGAAGTCGAACCTGTGGAACCGTCGCGAGACGATGGGCGCGGTCGATGACATTTACGAGATCCAGGTGCCTATGGAAGAGGTCATGGAGGTCAAGAATGGCCAGCGCAAGATGGTCACGCGCGTGCGCATTCCTGGCTACGTGCTCGTGCGCATGAACCTCAACGAAAACACCTGGTCAGTGGTGCGTCACACTCCTGGCGTGACCGGCTTCGTGGGCAACGCCCACAACCCGGTGCCGCTGCGCTTCAACGAGGCATTTGAAATGCTCAAGAGCACCGTCGAGCTTGAGCCCGTGCTCGCCAAGTCGAAGGCTGCCGCTGGTGCCGCTGAGGCTGGCAACATCGAAATCGACTTCGAAGTTGGCGAGACCATCACCATCAAGTCGGGCTCGTTCGAGGGGCTGCCGGGCACCATCAGCGAGATCAACGCTGCCGCTGGCAAGCTCACCGTGCTGGTGTCGCTCTTCGAGCGTGAGACTCCGGTCGAGCTCAGCTTCGACCAGGTCACCAAGATCATCTAGTTTTTCGTCACCGTGTGTGTCGGCGAGTTCGAACGCCCCGCTGCTTTCTTCGAGAAGTGCGGGGCGTTCGTGCGTAGGGACGAGGATCAGCACCCCAGCATCATCCACCCGCGCGAGGAGGGCCGGCCGCGTTCGGGCTGATTCGGTTACCCGCGTAGGCACTTGCAAAGGTGAGGGCCGTCGCGTGGGTAGTTGTGGCTTCCCCTCGCCGAAAACTTGACCTCAACTGCCCACTTGTGACTTGTGTGGCACTATATGCGCCACGGGCCACGAAACATGCAATACGGTCGAAGCAGTGCAGTGCAACGTGCGCCACGCACAGCGATGAACCAGATGACGTAGACGTAGAGACCTAGAAAGGGAGGCGACATGACTACCCCAGCCCCTAACCAGAATCAGTTCGGCAAGCCAACGGCGGCTTTCATCGGCGCTGCATGGGCTGCGCTCGCGCTCGGCGCCATCATCTACTTCATCGGCCTCTGGCGCGCAGACATGGAGACCTTCGAAAAGGGCTTCTATTTTGCGACGTTCTTGTTCGGAATGCTGAGCGCGGTGTCGCTGCAGAAATCGGTGCGCGACCGACATGAAGGCGTACCGGTGACGAGCATTTATCTCGGTGTCTCATGGCTGGGTCTTGCGCTGTCGCTGGGCATGCTCGCGTGGGGCCTCTGGAACAGCACCATTTTGCCAAGCGAGAAGGGCTTCTACGCGCTGGGCTTCGCGCTTGCCGTGTTCGCCGTGATCGTGGTGCAGAAGAACGTGCGTGACCAAATCGCCTACAAGGCGCAGCATCCAGAACTCTACGGCGCCGACGCCATTGAGGCCCGCAAGCAAACTGGGCAGGGAAACCAAGCTGCGCAGGTACAGCCCGGGCCCCACGAGCAGCGACCCTATTAAGCGGGTGGCGCGATCCTCGTAGATGGCGTAAACTTATGTGGTTTGCGCTCGCTAACACGCGCGCCCAAACGCAACCGCGCTCAAGACAGGCTTGAGAGGCGGGAGAGGCACACGGCTTTCGAGCCGCAGCTTCGACGTGAAAGGAAACATCATGGCAAAAGCCAAGAAGGTTACCGGTCTGATTAAGCTTCAGATCGCAGCCGGCGCAGCCAACCCGGCACCCCCCGTGGGCCCGGCGCTTGGTCAGCACGGCGTTAACATCATGGAGTTCTGCAAGGCCTACAACGCGGCCACAGAAAGCCAGCGCGGAAACATCGTTCCCGTAGAAATCACCGTCTACGAAGATCGTTCGTTTGACTTCATTCTGAAGACCCCACCAGCAGCTGAGCTGCTGAAGAAGGCTGCCGGCGTGCAGAAGGGCTCAGGCACTCCGCACAGCGTCAAGGTTGCGAAGGTCACTGCCGAGCAGGTGCGTCAGATCGCCGAGCAGAAGCAGGCCGACCTCAACGCACACGACGTTGAGCAGGCAGCAAAGATCATCGCTGGTACCGCCCGCTCTATGGGCATCACGGTTGAGTAGGGGTAAGAAACATGGCAACTAGGTCAAAGATTTACCGCGCCGCCGCTGAGAAGATTGAGGCTGGCAAGTTTTACTCTCCTGCTGACGCTGTTGCGTTGGCAAAAGAGACCGGGTCAACCAAGACCGATGCGACCGTTGAGGTCGCTGTGAGGCTTGGCGTCGACCCCCGCAAGGCAGATCAGATGGTGCGTGGCACCGTCAGCCTGCCCCACGGCACCGGTAAGACCGCTCGCGTCATCGTGTTCGCGACCGGCCCCGCAGCTGAAGCGGCGATTGCTGCTGGCGCTGACGAGGTTGGTGGCGACGAGCTGATCGAGAAGGTCGCTGGCGGCTACACCGATTTCGACTCGGCAGTGTCGACCCCCGAGCTCATGGGCAAGGTTGGTCGTCTCGGTAAGGTGCTTGGCCCACGCGGCCTCATGCCGAACCCGAAGACCGGCAC
>LSQX01406934.1_pt1 | contig 15727 bp, 11 predicted proteins | sample 654561 | NCBI WGS metagenome assembly LSQX01 (sample SAMN04489861, study PRJNA283612) | anaerobic digester metagenome | isolation source: 4 biogas reactors fed with cattle manure at either 37C or 55C with and... | place: Denmark: Kongens Lyngby | collected 2014 | reverse complement strand
AGTGGCATTACCTCATGGCGGCTTCCGTGATTGCACTGGTGCCTGTGATCCTGATCTTCTTCATCTTCCAGCGGTACTTCATCGAGGGAATCAACGTGCAGTCTGGTACCACCGGATAATATGGATAGGGGAGCGCTAACCAATGATCGTGATTGAACGACGCAATAAGATCAAGGAAATCCTGCTCAAACAGCGCAGTGTAAAGGTGGGGGATTTAGCAGCGAAGTTCGCGGTATCGGAAGAGACGATTCGGCGGGATTTGACCGCCCTGGAACAAGAAGGCTTTGTGAAAAAGAACTACGGCGGAGCTGTGCTGGTGGAGGACCTGATCGTTACCATGGCCGCGATTCCACCTGTGCAGCAGCGCACCATGCACCTCTTTGAGGAGAAAGATGCCATCGGAAAAAAGGCAGCATCCCTGGTATCCCCAGGCCAGCGGGTCTTGATTGATGCAGGTTCGACCACGTGGTGTGTGGCTCGTCATCTTAAGAACATCCCCAATCTGACCATTGTCACAAATGGTGTGAACATCGTGGAGGAATTCAGCCGCAGTGAGGGTCAGGAGCTCTTCATGATCGGGGGCAAACTGGTGAAGAAGTCCATGAGTTTGGTGGGGCCCCAGGCGGAAGCGGAGATCCGCAAGTACAATGCCCAGATCGCGTTTATCGGTACGTCGGGGATTTCCCTGACCCGAGGCTTTACAAGTTCAGACATCTACGAGGCGGAGATGAAAAAGGCCATGGTGGCCTCGGCCGACAAAGTTGCGGTGGTGGCTGACCACACCAAATTTACCCGCTCTGGCCTGCTCGCGTTCTGCGCGCTGCATGAGGTGGATTACCTCATCACCAGCAGTCTGGTGGAAGAAGCAGCGGTCAAGGAGATCATCCGCTGCGGAGTGCAGGTGCTGTTGGCGGATGTGCCGTGCGGCACAGAACAGTAAGGAGTCTTATGATGTATTTTCTAGCACTGGATTTGGGTACAACTCATGTCAAGGCAGCGGTCGTGGCCGCTGATGGCCAGATCATTGCCTCGCACCATGTTCGCTCCGAAGCTCAGCCCACGGGACACGGGTTTGTCTATGATCCGGAAGAGTTTTGGCAGCGGGCGGTTTTTGTGCTGTCCAGGGCTGCGAACGAGGCGGCCGTGCCCATCGCCGCCTGCGGTATTACGGGCATGGCTGAATCGGGTCTGCTCCTCGATGCCCGCACCCTGACACCGAGAAGCAGCATTATTCCCTGGTTCGATCGGGCAAGCCAGCGCGAGCTGCCCACTGCAGCCGAACTCCAGGATCCCGCGGAGCGGTTCAGAATCACCGGTCTCCGCCTCAGCGGGAAGTACGGCCTTTTGAAAATCCTTTCCCTGCAGCGGCAGGGAATAGACCTGCGCGGCAGCTTGTGGCTGTCTGCAGTGGATTATATCGCGCTGCGCCTCACAGGGAGAATCGGGACCGATCCGACCCTGGCGGCCCGCACGTATCTCTACTCCTTAGAAACAGAAGACTGGGATCACGATTTCATCGCTCGCTGCTTACCCGAAGTGGAATTCCCGCCAGTCATCCCGAGCGGGATGCCCATCGGAAACTGCGTTGGTGGCGAGTCCTTGTGTTTTTTGCGCGATATGCCTGTGAGCATCTGTGGCCACGATCACGTCGTCGCATCCCTGGCTGTGGGGGATGTGGCTGGCGGAGATGTGCTGAATTCCATGGGCACCGCGGAAGTGCTCTTGGGTGCGCGGCCCGCGGCGCCCTTGACCCACCGCCATCTGTCCTCGGGCCTGTCCTTTGGGCCCCATGTTCTGCCGGGATTTTACCACTGGCTGGGCGGTTTGTCCGATTCCGGTGGTTCCATCGAATGGCTGCGGCGGATCCTGGGCGAACCTGAGCTGAGCTATGCCCAGCTGGAAGAGCTCCTGGCTGGAGTTTCCTTTGAGCCTTCGGGAATCATTTACTATCCGTTCCTGTCTGGCAGCGGCGCACCGCGGCCAGATCCTTACGCACGGGGGGCTTTCGTGGGTCTGAGCCGGAGTCATACCCGCCGAGATTTGGCCAAAGCGGTGCTGGAAGGGGTTTCTATGCAGATGGAGCTGATCCGGCGCGAAGCCCTGGCCGTGATGGGCGGACACATCAACAGGATTCTGGTCGTGGGAGGCGGGGTGAAGAACAGGTTCTGGCTCCAGACGAAGGCCCATGTCTTTGGCTGTCCACTGACAGTCTTGAGTGTGCAAGAGGCCGCGCTGGTGGGAGCAGCTCTGTTTGCAGGCGTAGGCAGCGGACACCTGCGCCTAGCCGATCTGCAGGCCGCTTCGGCGGCGCTGGCCAGTGAAGAGATTGTCCCAGATGAGCACCTGCACAAGGCCTACAGCTGGTTGTTGGAGGAAGGATACATCAAGCTGCAGCAGCCGCTCCGGGAGTATTACGGCAAAATGGCAAGGAGAGATCTGCGTGAACTGTAGAAAAAGCCTGGGAAATGTGATGCCGCTCAACGTCCTGCTGCGGGCAGCCCAGGAGGGGGTCTATGCTGTTGGCTCCTTTTCTCCGCGCTGCACGCCCCTGATCCGCCCGATCCTGCGTGCAGCCAAGAAGGCCGGTGCCCCGGTTGTTGTCCAGATTTCCCAGCGGGAGTTAGAACGCTACGGTGTCAGCCTGGCCGCCTTTGCCGAAAGGTTTTATACATACCTTGTTGAAGATGATGTAGAGGTTCCCGCTGTGCTGCACCTCGACCACACCAAGGATTTCCACCTCATCGCCGCGGCGATCGAATGCGGCTTTACGTCCGTGATGATTGACGCCTCTGAGTTTCCTCTCGCAGAGAACGCTGCCCGCACAAGCAAGGTGGTTGCCTATGCCCACCCGCGCGGCGTTTCCGTGGAAGCAGAATTGGGCCGGATCGGCTCTACTGATTCGATCGAAACCGAGCATCAGCGCGAGCTACTCACCGACCCCGAGGAAGCGCAGTGGTTTGCTGCTGCCACTCAGGTTGATGCTTTAGCTGTGTCCGTAGGAACAGCCCACGGAGCGTACATGGGGCGAAAGCCCGAGATTGACTATGAGCGCATCAAGCAGATCCGCACCCTCACACCTGTTCCCCTTGTGCTGCACGGTGGTTCAGGTGTACCACAGGAGATGATCAGAGCAGCGGTTGCCCTACCTGGGGGTGGGATCAGCAAGGTGAACTTCGCCACCGATCTGGAACTGGCGTTCCTCGCAGCAGTGGGTAGAACGGAGCGCCTCACGGAAAGGGAGTGCCGCGAGCTGTCTCCCGCGGTGCTGGATAGGGGGCTGCGGGCTGTGGAAATAGTCGTGGAAGAAAAAATCGTGCATTACCTAGGCAGCGCCGGCAGAGGCCGCATGCTGCTCATTGATACCGACCTGGGAGGGAATGCTTGTGAAGCATAAAAAGCTGCACATGATCGGCAACGCCCACATCGATCCAGTGTGGTTGTGGCGGTGGCAGGAAGGCCTGCAAGAAGCGAAAGCTACGTTTCGCTCTGCCCTTGACCGCATGCAGGAATACCCGGACTTCAAATTTACCGCAAGTTCTGCCGCTTTGTATGAGTGGGTAGAAGAGAACGACCCGGCTATGTTTGAGGAAATCAAGGAGCGGGTGGCAGAGGGGCGCTGGTCGATCGTGGGCGGCTGGTGGGTAGAACCTGACTGTAACATTCCCGCTGGGGAATCGTATGTCCGCCAAGCTTTGCACGGCCAGCGCTACTTCGCGGCAAAGTTCGGCCGGAAAACCGCCGTGGGCTTTAACCCAGACAGCTTCGGCCACAACGCCATGCTTCCTCAGATTTTGAAAAAGAGCGGACTGGACTACTACGTGTTCATGCGCCCGCATCCCCACGAGAAGGGCCTCCCCGGCCGGGTGTTTTGGTGGGAGGCCCCTGACGGATCGCGGGTGCTGTGTTTTCGCATCCCGTATGAGTATGTAACCTGGGGTAAGAGCGTGGAAAAGCATGTGCTGCGCTGTGCCCATGAGATCAGGCCGCCCCTGAAGGAGCTGATGTGCTTTTACGGGGTGGGGAATCACGGCGGAGGACCGACGCGAGAGAACATTGAAAGTATCCGCGAACTTGCCCGCAGGCAGGACTTCCCGGAACTAGTGTTCAGCACGCCGGAGGAGTTCTTCGCCAGCATCGTGGAGCAGGACCTGTCGTTCCCGGTTGTCCATGACGACCTGCAGCATCATGCCAGCGGCTGCTATGCGGCCCATTCTGGCGTGAAGTGGTGGAACCGCCGTGCCGAGCATACGCTCTTGGCTGCGGAGAAGTTCTCCGCCCTTGCCAGCTGGATGACTGGCCAACCCTATGGGGAAGGTATGGACCGGGCTTGGAAGAACGTCTTGTTTAACCAGTTCCACGATGTTCTTGCCGGAACCAGCTTGGAAGAGGCATATGAGGATGCTCGGGATACGTACGGCGAGGCCATGGCCATCGCCGGCCGCAGTCTCAACCACGCGATTCAGTCCCTCGCCTGGAACGTAGATATTCCCGAGGAGCCCGGCGCAAAGCCCATTGTGGTCTTCAACCCACATGCCTGGGACAGCACAGTCCCAATCGAGCTGGAGGTGGGTGGGCTGAAAGACCCCCACGAGTTAGTGGACGACCAAGGGCAGGTTATTCCCCACCAGCTGGTCCAGTCCCATGCCACCACCCGCGGCCGCTACCGCGTCAGCTTCAGGGCCGAGCTGCCTAGTTTAGGGTATCGGGTTTACCGGCTGCGCCCCGAAAAACACCGCACCGATTTTCCCGCCGTAACAGCCTTGGATACGGTGATGGAAAACGACTTCTTCCGGCTGGAAATCTGCCCCGCGACAGGGTGCATCAAGAGCCTGCTTGACAAGGAGGCTGGCTTTTCAATGCTTGCCGGCTTAGGAGCGCGTCCGGCTGTGATAGAAGACCACTCTGACACTTGGAGCCACGATGTCCTTAACTTCAACGACGAGATTGGCACGTTTCAGCCTGTGGAAGTGCGCCGAGTAGAACACGGACCTGTCAAGTCGGTGATTCGGGTCATCAGCACTTACGGCCGATCTCGCCTGGTGCAGGATTTTACCATGTATCCCAAGCTCCCGCAGATCGACGTCAAAGTGGAGCTGGACTGGAGGGAACAGTTCAAACTGCTGAAGCTGAAGTTCCCGGTAGACTTGGCTTTCCGCAAGGCCACTTACGAGATTCCCTACGGCACCATCGTAAGAGCCGGGGATGGCAAGGAACAGCCCGGGCAGAGCTGGATTGACCTATCAGGCATCATCCAAGGCCGCGATGAAAGGTATGGGCTGAGCATCATAAACAATGCCAAGTACAGCTACAGCGTTCTGCACAAGGAGGTCAGCATCACGGTGGCGCGCAGCCCCATCTATGCCCACCATGACCCGATGGTGCCCGCCGCCGATGGTCACTACTCGTATATCGACCAAGGCATTCAAAGGTTCACCTATACGCTTCTTCCCCATCGAGGCAGTTGGGAAGAGGCGGGTACGGTGCGCAGAGCTCTGGAATTGAACCAGCCGGCCGTTGTCCTGCTAGAGACGTTTCATCGGGGAAAACTGCCGCAGAAGGCCTCGTTTGTCACAGTGATACCGGAAAATGTGGTGCTATCTGTGCTGAAAAAGGCAGAAGATGGCGGCGATCTGATTCTCCGCTGCTGGGAGGCATGGGGCCGCGCCGTTGAGGCTGAGATCGAGCTGCCATGGTGGCAGAGGGTGATTCGTGCACAATTCGGTCCCTACGAGATCAAGACGTTCCGTGTTCGCCAAGACTGCACGCAGCCCATCGTAGAGACGAACCTCTTGGAGGAACCGCTAGACGTACTCAAAGGAGGCCTCTCGGAGCAGTGATTATCGCTGGAATAGATATCGGCGGAACAAAATGCGCTGTGTCTCTCGGCCGGATCGGCAGCGGCGAGACTGTCCAAATCTTGGGCAAGCAGCAGTTTCCCACACCTAGAGGCCATGAGCAGGCTCTGCAGCAGCTCGGAGATGCGCTGGAAGCACTCCTTAACGCGCACGGCTGTCCGGAACTGGCGGCCATCGGGATCAGCTGCGGCGGTCCGCTGGACAGCAGGCGGGGGCGGATTCTATCGCCTCCGAATCTGCCGGGATGGGACGATGTTGATGCCGTGACTCCCTTTAGGGAGCGATTCGGGGTTCCCACCGCCCTGCAGAATGATGCCAATGCCGGCGCCCTCGCGGAGTGGCAGTGGGGTGCCGGGCGGGGCTGCCGCAACATGGTTTTCCTCACCTTCGGCACCGGCATGGGGGCAGGTCTCATTCTCAACGGTGAGTTGTACAGCGGGACTAATGACCTTGCGGGAGAAGCAGGTCACATTCGCTTGGCGGAGGATGGACCGCTGGGATACGGTAAGCGCGGGTCTTTTGAGGGGTTCTGCAGCGGCGGAGGTGTTGGCCGCCTGGCGCAGGCAATGGCAAAAGAGCACCTCCAGGCAGGCAAGACAACACTGTACTGCAGGTCGCTGGACGATCTGCCTTCCGTCACAGCCCAGAAAGTGGGGGAAGCAGCGCAGCAGGGCGATGAGCTCGCCCTGCGGGTGTTTGCGGTTGTGGCAGAGTATCTCGGACGGGGTCTGGCAGTCCTCATAGACATCCTCAACCCCGAGAAAATCGTGATCGGCAGCATTTATCTGCGGCAAAAGCAGCTGCTGGAGCCAATCATGCTCCAGACGCTGCGCACCGAAGCCCTGGCCCAGTCCTTGGCCGTATGTGAAATTGTGCCGGCAGGACTGGGCGAGCTGGTGGGTGATTACGCCAGCCTATCGGTGGCTAAGTACTGCCTACGCACGGGATAGGGGCTTGTCTGGCGCTGCCAGATCAGCATAGAAGCGGTCCACGGCCCACAGCACCGAAGAGTATCCCAACCTGGCCTCGATAAAAGGCACCCTATGGCGTTTAGCCACACTCTTGAGGTTGTCGAGCCCGGTGTGGCCCACTTTGTCGTAAAGCAGGACAATGATGTCGGTTCCGCCTGAGCGGATGCTTTCTTCCACGTGGCTGTAGTCAGTGCGCTGGTTCCGCTCACTCGCCTTCCAATCGATCTTCTCCAAGGCTAGGTCTTGGCGCAGGGTTTCGGCCCATGCTTGTTCTCGTCCGCCGATAATGACCATGCGCTTCCCCTTCAAGACGCTGCGCAGGCGCTCTTTCGCAGCCTGCTCAGCCGGAACCCGGAACTGGTTCAGTTCCTCCATCTGCTTCAGGCAGGCACAAATCTTCTCCTGCTCTACCTGCACCGCTTCCAAAAGCTCGGGGGACGAGTCGGCTAAGTTCACCGCCTGCTCCATGATGGGGATTGTTTCTTCTGTGCGGCCGCTTTCCCGCAAGAGGCGGGACAGCTCCAGGAGGAGCTGGACACCAATCATTCCCGCGAGAGAGGCAGTGTACGCACATTTTTCCAGTAAGGCGACGGCCTGGGGCCTGCTCAGCTTGGGCAGCAGACTGCGCACCTGCTCCCATCTGCCGTAGTCGTCTCTGCGGAGGGCGTCATCTAATTCTTCCTCCAACACCAGCGATAGTTCTGCAGGATATCTGTCACAGCGTGCCGCATAGTCCAAAACCTGAGTGCGGAACTCCCCTGATTTGACCAGCTCTGGATGGCTGTCGATCTTGCAAATCAAGTATTCGCAGGCAACTGCGGCATCTAGGAACAGGTATAGGTACTCTGCCACGGTAGAGATCACGTTGGCGTCTTGGTAGCTGTCCTGCCAGCCGTTTAAGAAGGACACCAGTCCGGTTTCGTCAAAGGGTGGGTTTTCCTCAAGCAGGTAGCGCAGGGCTGCATGGGCGCGGCTATCTACGGTGTTCTGGACGACGGCGGCTAATGCCCGGATATTGTCATCCCTGCTCAAGTCGAGGAATTCTACTATCTGCTTGTGATCGACGCTAGCGCCGATGCGGTTGCTTGCCCGCAGGAGGGCGAGGCGCGCTTCGTCGGGCAGCTTATCCACGGGTACCTGCCTCAGAGCCTCATAGGCGCGGTTGTACTCACCCAGCTTCTCGTAGAGGATACCCAGATGGGCTTGGAGTGTCTCGTCCTGAGGGGCGATCACGCTTAAGTGATCCCGCAGGACCGTGAGAAGAGCGTTGGGATCGGGGATCAGCTCACCAAGACGGTGGATCAGCCTCTGCGACCACCCTACCGGGATAGCTGGCCCACGAGGCCGCGGGTCTGGTTCGTTCCCAGCCTGAGGCGGGATCCGCGGCTGCGGCTTGGGGGCGGCTGCCGCCAGCTCCTCCGCCTCGACCTCATACAGGCAGCCAAACTGCCGGAACGGATGGGCGGCCAAAGTGAATCCATCTTTGAGTCTTTCCCATTCCACAGCAGCGGTGCCGATTCCCATGGGCTGAGCGGCGATGCTGGTCGCGGCGATCCCGTCCCGGGAGAGGATCTGGACTGTCATACCCTGGTCGGCCTTGAGATGCGGACTGTAGAATTCTACAGATATCTCCACCATGTTTTGCTGGGGCGCGATCTGCACAGGCCGAAACAGCAGCAGATCTTCGTAGTGGGGGGACAGTGCACAGGCGGCAGCGATCTGATGCCACCGCTCGCGGCCGAGTTCGCTGCCAGTGGACAAACAGCTGTTTGGCTCGGGCAGCTCCAACACTATGGTGGGTTTCTCTTCAGTACACAGCGTGCGAAATTGGGCGCGGAAGTCCCCGTCCTCCGTGACGTAGTCTTCCAAGCGCAGGGAAAGCTCAGTATAGCCGGGCCGGTACAGCACATTGTGCAGTGTGCTGCGGCGGATGAGAATTGGCTCCCCGACTCGTTCGTAAATACCTAGGATAATGGCAGACTGCAGGGGAAGCTGCAGATCCCCGATGTAATCAGCTTTCAGGGTCAGGGTAATCAGCTTTCCGGGTCTGGAACTTACCAGGTCAGGTACAAGCTGTGCGTGGCCCTTATACTGTGCTCTGCGCAGTATGACAAATGTGTTCATAGGGCACCATCCGCTTCATCCCGATCAGGTTCGTACCTGTTCCAAGCGTCGTGAGGTGAGATCCCCTCTTCCACATCCTGCCGAGCCTGCGCTTTTTCGTCGTCGGTCATTGAAATGTCTTTGATGGATGATTCCACCGCCTCGCCGCTGCGGGGATCTTCCACAAACACCTTCATGAGTCCGCTTTCATCAATGGAGCACGTGACTTCCAGTTCATCGCCAGTCAGGAGCAGCGGGTGAAAATACGACACTTCCTTAATCACTTTGGCATGTGCTTGGTCGCCTGTGTGCCCGGCATTTTCGACGATGGTAATGGGCAGGCGGGTGGTGAGGGAAAACGGGACTTTATATTTAGCCTTGTGCTGGCTCGGATACTGCGAGCCCCGGGGGATGACAACCTTTGTAGTCCCGTTCGGGTCCACAATCCCGTAATCGTAGGAGGTGCAGCGGGCAACCTGCAGAACCGGGAGTCCCGCATCGATGGCAGCCTGAATCGCCGCGCCTTTCGCCACCACTAAGTCTTTGCGCACATCCTCGCTGGGTGCAAAGCCGATCACTTCCTGGATCAAATCCCTGATGGCGGGGATGCGGGTCGAACCTCCGACCAGGATCACTTCGTCCAGCTGTTCCCAGCGGCTGATCTCACCATTGGTATTGTCTTGCAGTATGGCTAGCGTTTCTTGGAGCACTCCCTTGATTCTCGCGAGGTAGGGCGCTAAGAGGTCCTCAAACTCGCCGCGGCTGATGTCCACATACTGCTGAGCGGCACCGCCGAGGTAGAGCGTGAACTGCTGCGTTATTTCCCGCCGGGGAACGCTGGACAATCTCTGCTTGCAGGCCTCTGCTGAAATGAGCGCGTTGGAAATGAGGGAGGCGTGCTCCCGATCGCTGATTTTGCCGTCAATGTCCAGCTCTTCTGCGGCCACCAGCAGCTCTCCGAGGATCGGTAGGTTGGGGGAGCTCTTGCTGGCCAGTTTGAGACCGTACTTTAGGAGTTCCATGTCAAAATTGTAACCGCCAAGATCCCGAATGCCATTGTTGGCGACAATCTGAACACGCGGCTCACCGGGATTTGTCAGATCTAGGCGAGCGACAGAAACGTCAAAAGTGCCGCCTCCCAGGTCAAAGACGAGCACATGGCCTCTGCCGCTGGGAAATCTTGTGGTCAGCTGGCCTAGGCGTTTCAGCTCGTAGATGAACTCAAAAATAGCAGCTGTCGGTTCTTCGATCAGCCTGCACCGCTGGAGGCCGGCCACTTCGGCTGCTTCTTTGGTGCCCACTCTCTCCTGCTCGGAGAAGTAAGCTGGAACCGAGATGACCGCTTCCGTGGGCAGCTCCGGCAGGCGCATCTCCCGCCGTGCGTTTTTGAGCGCCTCCTTTAGAATGCGGGCTGAAATAGTGCGAGCATTTACCTCCAGGAGTTCGTTCCCATCGATTTCTACCGCCCACGTAATGTTCTTACCGATGTACCGCTTCACCCAGCGAAAAGTCCGATCCGGATGATTTAGCGCAAAACCCAAAGCACTGCGGCCGACGCAGTATTCCTTACTTCCGGGGTAGAAATGGACGACCGATGGCATCAATAGGTCACCTTCAGCGCTCTCGATTAGGTGGACTTCTCCGCCACCGCTGGTGATAACGAAGTGCGCCGCAAGGGTATTGGTGGTTCCAAGATCTATACCGCAGAGGATAGGAGTGCTCATGACTATTCCTCCCTAATTAGCTTGTTCTCCAGCAGGATCTGCTGGATCTGGCGTAAGTTCCTCAGCATGTTTTCGGCGTGTTCATACAGCTGCCCATAGGCCTCTGGGCCTTTGTCTTTCAGGTCTTCCAGCTCAAACCCCTTGTAATTATCGAGGATTACTTGGACCAGCCGCAGCTCGTTCTCGATTTCTCTGCGGACGCGCAGGTCAGCAGATTCCACTTTACTCTCCATGCTGTAGAAGCCAGCCTCTAAGCTTTCAGCTCGCTTCCGTTCAAATTCCAATGCATCTTCCAGCTCCTGGCGGTCCGCAAGGAGCAGCGATTCGATCCGCTGGGTGGCCTGGGCCAAATCCTTGAGCTGTGAACGAATGGCCTTCAGTCCTGGTTCCACACTGGATTCTTGTGGGATTAGCTCCTTAAGGAGGCGCCGAGATAGGGTAAGAACCAGTTCGCCAATGGCAGCATTCGTCGGATCGGGGGTTGGCTGAGGTTTCCGGCTTGCACGCTTGTCTGATTCATATGCGCTTTTCATGCCCCTGCCGCCTGCTTTTCCCTGGCGGGTGTTGGGCATACCTTCTTCACCTATCGGCAGCTGCTCCTGGGTCGGCTGCTTCTTGTCGGGGGGCCAGATGACCCGCAGTACATCTTTCTTCAGGCCCAATAGGTACCGGCAGCCTTTGGAGGCGGGCTGCCGTGGAGTGCGGATGTTCTCCAGCTGCGCGAGGTTCACCAGTTTCCCCGCAACCTTGTCATCTACCGTAAGATTGCGCTCCTCGTCCACGGCAATCTTGGTTCCCGCGGGGACCTCAACTACCGACGCCTCGGGGCAGCCGGGCAGCCGCCCTTGCGGCAGATGCCAGATCAGATCTCTAGTATCGCTTTCTTTCCAGCCTGGAAGAACTTGGTTATCGCTGTGCAGGCTGTCTTCGTGGTAGTCGCCGTCAGCCTGCTCACGTACTGCAAAGGTTTTGCTTTCAGGATGGTAGATGAGCATTCCGCCTTGATATCTCGCGATCACTACAAAATCCATGGCACAATCACTCCTCTGCCTGTTAAATAGGAATGCTTATGATGCCGCTGACAGCACCGTAATGCCCCGAACCGTCGCCAAAGTCGCCAGGACGGTCGAACATGGGAGGGTAGATCTCTATGATGAAGTAGGTCTGGTTGTCATTGAGGGCATCCATCCAGCGCTCCTGCAGCTCTTCTACAGAGCGCCCCCGCTCATGCACCTGCTGCCAGAAGTATGTCTTCCAGCGCAGGTCTTTGCAGGGAAAGGACCACGCTGCACCTGACGGGTCTGTGAATATCACCCGCGCCTCCCAATAGAAGGGGCTTTCTAACGTAAACTGCCGCTGACGGCGTTTACCCTCATGCACGCGAAAGTAAACGCCGTTCACCTCGCGCACGGGGATAAGTCCGAAGTACTCTGTGCTCGTATAGATACTCCGCACGTCCGCGCTTGCGATTTCGTCCAACCACTGCAGGCGCGCTCGATCGGTGGTTATGCGCGAAGTGATGACTGGTTGGGAGGAGTTTGTCAGATTGACGATTCCCGGTCTGGGGTCTCGTCCCCGGCGCTGCTCAACGTATTCGGCTTCGGTGATGCTGAATATGTCCCAGACAGGATTACCCGAACTGTCGAGAAATTCTGCCATAGGAATACCTTTGAAGTACACCCAAGTCTCTTCATCGATGTCGTAAGCTGCCACTGCGTAGCTGGCTGGATCGCGTGTGGTCTCCACCAATGCCATAGTCAGCAAGCGGGACATTGTGCTTCATCCTTTCACGACAGGAGTCATGGCACAGCTGTGCAAACTGCCACTATTGGTTATTTCCCCCTCTAGCTCGAGGAATCCTGTCAGTCACAGGGATAGATTTCCAAAGAGCCGCAGCAGCACCGACTTGCAATTCCTGGTTTTGGCAGTTACGATAGTATTGCGCAGCAGGGTTGAAGAGAAGCTGGGAATATGGAGAAATCAACTTGGAAGGGTGGATGATATGGGAGATAGCAGGCCCAATATTCTGTTCATTATGTCTGATGATCATGCGTCCCACGCGATCAGTGCATACGGCAGCCGGATCAACCAGACCCCGAATATGGACCGGATTGCCGCGGAGGGGATGCTGTTTGAAAACTGCTTCTGCACAAACTCCATCTGCTCGCCCAGCAGGGCCACGATTTTAACAGGGACTCACAGCCATATCAATGGAGTGCGCACTTTAGGCGACAAGTTTGATGGCCGGCAGCAGACTTTCCCCAAACTCCTGCAGCAGGCTGGCTACCAAACGGCGATTGTGGGCAAGTGGCATTTAGGGATAGGAGGCCACAGCTCGCCCACGGGGTTTGATTACTGGAACGTCTTTCCCAGCCAGGGGCTTTACTATGATCCGAATATGATCTGTATGGGAGAAGAGGTGCGGTATCAGGGTTACGCCACGGAAATAGTGACGGACCTAGCTTTGGAGTGGCTTGATCAGAGAGATCGGGAGAGGCCGTTTCTCCTGTTGTGCCATCACAAGGCACCCCACAGGCCGTGGGAGCCGGCGGAGAAGCATGCAGATCTGTATAATGATGTGGAGATACCCTATCCGGCCACGTTTAACGATGATTACCAGAACCGTTCGAGTGCAGCTGTTCAAGCGGAAATGCGGATCTTTGGCCACATGAACTATGGTGATCTCAAACTGGAGATTCCTCCAGGCAAGACAGCGATGTCGTTCATCGAAATACCTCAGGACTTAGCTGGGTTTTCACTAACGCCCGTAGAGACAGGCATTCCACAGTACTTCGCGTCCCATGAGGAATTGAAAAACTGGATGTACCAGCGGTATATCAAAGATTACCTGCGCTGTGTCGCTTCCATTGATGAAAGCGTGGGCCGGCTGCTGGATTATCTTGATGCAGAGGGCATCGCGGAAAACACCATTGTGATCTACACATCCGACCAAGGCTTCTTCCTTGGTGATCACGGCTGGTACGACAAGCGATTTATGTACGAAGAATCCCTGCGCATGCCGTTCCTTGTCAGGTACCCTCGGGAGATTCCTGCAGGTGCGGTATGCACTCTGATGGCCTCAAATCTGGACTTCGCACCGACTTTTCTGGACTATGCCGGCCTTGACATCCCCCAAGATATGCAGGGCAGATCCCTGCGGCCGCTCCTGCGGGGTGAAAAGCCTACAGACTGGCGCACGGCACTGTACTACCGCTATTGGATGCACCTTGCGGACCACAACGTCCCAGCACACTATGGGATCCGCACCGAGCGGTACAAACTGATATACTACTACGGCCAGGCTTTGGGGCTGGCTGCTACCATCGACCGTCCCACTGAACCGGAGTGGGAGCTGTTCGACCTAGAGGCAGATCCGGCCGAGCTGCGCAATGTGTACCATGACCGTCGGTATGCAGCTGTTGTCAAGGAGCTCACAGCTGAGCTGGAGCGGCTGAAGGCGGAGGCTCTGGACAGGGAGTAAGGTGCGTTCTGCTTAGGCAGAGGCGGTCTCCTACAGCGCCGCCGAGGAAGACCTTTGCTCTACCATGGGCATGCTGGAAGCCCGCACTACCAGCGACGGCTCAAGCAGTACTGTCTGGGGAAAATCTGTTTTGTCCCCGCTGATTCGCTTGAAGAGCAGAGAAATGGCTGTTTGAGCCATCGCTGGCACTGAGCTGTCCACCGTGGTAAGGGGGGGCGAAAGATGCGCGCTCAGATCAAGATTGTCAAAGCCAGCCACAGTCATATCCATCGGAACGCGCAGCCCTCCCTTCTGGAGCCGCTGCATCGCACCTAAGGCAACTAAATCGTCGAAGGCCACAACTGCCGTTGGACGCGGTTTGAGCTTCAGGAGACGGTCCATCGCCTGGTAACCTGCCTCTTGTCCAAAACTTGGACCGGTTTGAATGAGCTGAGGATCTGAATCGAGGGAAAGGTCATGCACAGCCTGCAGATATCCTCGGAGCCGAGGGTCCTCAGCCAAGAGGCTGCTCCTCCCTGCATACCCGATGCGCCGGTGGCCGATGCCGGCCAGGTATTCCACCATCATTTTCGTCCCCCGAAAGCTATCCACTGCCACAATATCAAGCTGCGGAGTCTGCCGGTAATACGACACATATACCACTGGTATATTCGCAGACAGCAGTTCCTGCAGAGCCCTTTCTGTTTCTTCCGATTCCCCCGCGCACGGAGACATGATCACCCCTGCTACTTCAAGGTGGTGAAATAGCCGCAAGTATTCCACTTCATTGGCAGGCTTACGATCGGAGTTTCCGAAAACCAAGTCTACGCCCAGCCTAGAAGCGGCCCGCTGCATTTCCGCGGCCAGGGCAGCAAAGTGTGGGCTGGCAATATTGCTGACCAACAACCCAACCAGCGGTTTTCTGTGCAGGCGCGGCAGGTTGGTGTTGACAAAATAGCCGATCTTGGGAAACTTGGTTACGGCCTGCTCTTGAACCAGTGTGCTGAGAGCCTTGCGGATGGTTCCCCGCTCAACCTTGAAGGCTTCGGCCAGTTCACGCTCAGAGGGCAGGCGTCCTTCCAGTTCGTTAGACAGAATTTTCTGGTGAATGTAATCGCAGATCTGTAAGTAGACGGGGCGGGGCGAAGCGCGGTCTAGTTTGGTATATGCTGTATTGAGCCACGCGAATGGCGCTTCCATGCTGTTCGACTCCTTTGAAAAGTGGTTGTGATCTATTACTTCGACCCAATTGTGGAAGCTCCTTCTAGCGAGAAAAGCAGTAAATCGGAGGAAGAAGACGGAGTCTCACTGCCTCATCCTAACATAGATTAAAAAAATGGAGAAAAAAAATCATGGACAAAGAAGGATTTATTCAGCCGGCGTGGAATTGGTTGCTTAGAGTACCACGATATTCCAGAGTATACCAGAGTGGGGCATGCGGCAGTAAAGGCAGTGAAATTAGAAAGGACAACTCATGCATATCATCAGACTGCTCACCGTCGATCTTGACGGCACCCTTTTGACAGACCGGAAAGAAATATCTGAGACTACGCGTTACTGGATCCACAGAGCGCTGAACAGCGGAGTCCTGGTGGTGTTCGCCACGGGTAGGGG
>LSQX01082881.1_pt2 | contig 15728 bp, 12 predicted proteins | sample 654561 | NCBI WGS metagenome assembly LSQX01 (sample SAMN04489861, study PRJNA283612) | anaerobic digester metagenome | isolation source: 4 biogas reactors fed with cattle manure at either 37C or 55C with and... | place: Denmark: Kongens Lyngby | collected 2014 | reverse complement strand
TCAAGCTCGTGTAACCAGGTTGCAGTCATTAACAGAGGTGATCTTAAATACTTTGGGACCCCTTCCGATATGGTCAGAATGGGAGAGGGATTTGTTTGGCAAATGACCCTGCCGGCAAGAGAATTTGACAATTTCTCAAATAAACAGCTTATAATTCATCATATGCGTGATGGGGATAATATTAAAATAAGGTTATTAGCCAAGGAGAAACCTTCGGAAAATGCTGTGAGTGTGGCTCCGCATTTAGAAGATGCATATTTATGTTTATTAAAGGATTTTGTAAAAAAACCAATAAGTGATGAATCGTAAAAATAATATTAAAAACAGCTTGTTTAATAAGTGGAAGATGATCAGGTATAATATGAAGATCATCTTTTCAGGCAGGTTTATTTGGTTCCTGCTTGCTGCATTTGCATTCTTTCTGGTTTTTGCCATACAAATGGTATGGAATAATGTAATTTTTAATGAATCAACCGTATACTCACTGCTTATTTTTCCCGGAATTCTTTTAATCTTTTATCCTACGGTTTTTGGTATTCAGAGTGATGACGATTCAAGAATGCTGGAAATACTTTTTGGCATTCCCAATTACAGGTATAAGGTATGGCTTGTACGACTTTTATTGATCTATATACTTGTTTTTTTGATCATTATTTTGTTTGCTTATGTTGCTTCTTTTTTATTGTACAGGGTTGATGTCCTCGAAATGGCATATCAGTTACTATATCCCGTGATTTTTATGGGTTCTTTATCATTTATGTTCTCTACAGTGATAAAAAGCGGTAACGGGACGGCGGTGATCATGATCCTTATTGGTGTGGCATTACTATTGGTGCAGGATAGTCTTGCAAGAACGCAGTGGAATGTTTTTTTAAATCCTTTTCAGCTTCCGGGCAATTTTAATGAGATTATCTGGCAGGGTATTGTAACCAAGAACAGGATATTTTTGGGGGTAGGATCAATAGTTTCCATACTTTATGGGCTTTATAATCTTCAAAAAAGGGAGAAATTTGTATAAATTTTGAATATGACCGGGAGGGAAGTTGAAATAATGGCGCCTGTTGGATCTATGGAAACCCTTATGGCTGCTATTGGCAGTGGCGCAGGATCTGTTTACTTTGGGGTTGGGAATCTTAATATGCGGTCACGCTCATCTGTCAATTTTTCGTTGGATGATATGAAAAAGATTAGCCGGATTGCAGGAGATAACGGGGTTAGAACTTATTTAAGTCTGAATGTTGAAATTTTTGACAATGAGCTGAAACAGGTGTATGAAATTTTGGATGCAGCCAAGGAGTGCGGAATATCGGCTGTTATTGCTGCTGATATATCGGTAATTCAATATGCACGGTCGGTTGGTCTTTCTGTTCATATATCGACACAGGTAAATATAACCAATTTTGAAGCTGTAAAGTTTTATGCTCAATTTGCTGATGTTATGGTTCTTGCACGTGAAATTAATCTTGGAAGGGTAAATGAAATTCATAATGAGATAATCAAACAGCAGATATTTGGTCCTTCAGGGGAGTTGGTCAGGCTTGAAATGTTTGTACATGGGGCTTTGTGTATGGCGATTAGCGGAAAGTGTTATTTAAGTTTGCATGAAATGGCATCGCCGGCAAACCGTGGAGCTTGCCTGCAAACATGCAGAAGAGCTTATTTAGTAACAGATAAGGAGACAGGAGCTGAGCTGGAGATTGACAATGAATATATTATGTCTCCAAAAGATTTAAAAACCATCCATTTTTTAAATAAGATACTCGACTCCGGAGTAACTCTTTTGAAGATAGAAGGGCGTGCCCGTTCACCGGAGTATGTGAAAACAACTGTTGAATGTTATAAAGAGGCTGTGGAGGCCTATTTTGATAACTCTTACTCAAAAGAGAAAATAGAAAATTGGGATCAGAGGCTTGCTTCAGTTTTTAACAGAGGATTTTGGAATGGATATTATCTTGGACAACGTCTGGGCGAATGGAGTGCAAATTATGGCTCACAAGCAACAAGGCGAAAAATATATCTGGGAAAGTGCACTAACTATTTTTCTAATATAGGAGTGGCTGAGTTTAAATTGGAAACGGGCAATTTAAAAAAAGGAGATACCATTATTGTTAACGGGCCTACAACCGGCGTGGTTGAGACTGTAGTTGATGAAATTCGATTTGAATTTGAGAGTGTTGAAGAAGGATTTAAAGGAGAACGCATATCTGTTTCTGTTCATGAAAAGATCAGAAGATCAGATAAACTTTATAAATATGTTGATGCTAAAGGGATAAAACAAAATCGTTGAATATTTTTTAATGTATCGCTTTTTTATAATAACCGCTATTTTTTTGATGTTTTTTAAATTAGCTTCATCACAGATATTCAGATACAGGATAGGAGCAAATTCCTCTTTTTTTATAACCGAACCGGGAAGGGCAGAAAAAAAATATACAGGGATTAATTTACCGGATCATCCCGGAAGCAGTGGTTTTACTCCTCTGTTTAAGATAGGGGCCGAAGCAGAAATAATAGCTCCGTTTTCCTCCGATTTTGAAATTGGAGTGGAGTTTGATTATATGAATCTTTACGGGCAAACAGAAAAGGCTCCTTTATACAATTTTTTTCTTACACGGTTTAACCCTTTGCCCGACAGTTATTCTTATCCTGTTGAAGCTTTGATTTACAATACAAATATTTTGTCTGTGTCAGGAACCGTCCGATGGTACTTTTTACCTGTCAGCAATGAGATTAATCTTTTTCTTAAAGGATTTGGCGGGATAGCTTTTGTAGGATCCGACTTTACTTTCAGGGATCCTTTTTATAGTGTTAAATATAATATCGGTGCTCTTTATGCTAAGGGCACGCGTAACAGCGATCATCCAAAACAGACTGCATTTAGTGGCGGAGCCGGGCTGGGAAGTACCTTTAAATTGTCAGATAAATTTGATATTTATATTGACGGTACAGCATCAATGATCAATTCAGACCTTGTAAACGGAGTTCCCAATTACGACTATATAAATATAGACGGAAAAGAGAGTTTCAGACCCGCTTCATGTTGGGCGTTAACATCACAAATCAGTATCGGACTTATATATTCTGATATTCCCGACAGAAAGCTGCACAGGAGTAATTTCACAAAAAGCAGAAAAATCAACAGATCACAATTTTGGAAAAGAAAACGACTTAATCCATTCAGGCGATGATTATCCCAATGTTTCAAATACTTTTTCCAATAATTTTTTTGTTGCTATAATACCATCTCTTTCAGATAACTCATTTCCTTCATACTCTATGCCAATCCACCCTTTGTAGCCGGAATCATAAACAATTTTCATAAGACGATAATAGTCTGAGTGTATCTCATTGCCCTCGTTGTCGAAATCATTTGATTTAGCGCTAACTCCTTTGGCATAAGGCATTAGTAATTCAACTCCCCTGTATCTGTCAAACTCTTCACCTGTTTCTCTGTTAATTATAAAATTGCCGAAATCGGGTAATGTTCCGGCTCGCTTATGGCCGGTAAGTCTGATTACTTCTGCAAGCCATTCGCCGTTACTGGATATGCCGCCATGATTCTCTACAATTACATTTATGTTTTTTGTATCGCCATATTCACAAATTTTTCTCAATCCGTCGGCGGCAAGTTTTTTTTGTTCTTCATAACTTCCCCGGCTGGCAGCATTTACTCTGATAGAATGGCAACCAAGAAATGCTGCAGCATCAACCCATTTTTTATGATTTTCAACAGTTTTTAACCGTTCTGAATTTTCAGGATGGCCTACCATCCCTTCAGCATCGCACATTATAAGTACACACTCTACATTTTCTCCTGCACATATTTTCTTAAGTTCAGCAAGATATTTTTCATCTTTTGCTTTATCCTTAAAGAACTGGTTGACAAATTCCACTCCGTCAATATCCAGCTCCCTGGCTGCAACCGGAAATTGAAGATTTGTCATTTTATTTGAAAAAAGCGTTTTATGAAATGACCATTCAGCAAGTGAAATTTTAAAACGGGGACCTGCTGCTGAGCAGTTAAGTAGTGCCGGTGATATTAATAATCCCCCGGCCACTGCCAGTGAATTCCTGACAAAATCTCTTCTGTTTGTAGCTCTCATGTTGAAAAAATTTTCTGATTTATTAGACATATTTAAACCGTTTAATATTCTTTTTAGGTGTTTTTTCAAATTCCTCCGTTACCAGTTCGAAAGATGAGACCTGCTCATATTTTGGCAGTTCAGCATTAAGTTTTTTTCTGTTTTCCTCCATAATTTCAGGAAGTTCTTCCATTTTAATTTTGTCTGCCTGTATAGCATCAAAATCAGGGAAAACCTTTGCCACCAACCTGCCCTGTCTGTTTGTAATAACGCATTCGGCCACATAATGCTGATTTGCAATCCTTGCTTCAATTTCTTCGGGGTATATATTTTGTCCCGATGGACCAAGGATCATATTTTTTGACCTGCCTTTGATAAAAATGAAATTGTTTTCATCAATAATACCCAAATCTCCCGTTTTTAACCATCCATCCTCAGTAAAAGCTTCAGCTGTGGCTGTTTCATTTTTATAATAACCGGTCATTACATTTTCACCCCTGACCTGTATTTCGCCAACCATATTATATGGGTCTTCGGAATCAATCCTGACTTCCATACGGTCTACCAGCCTTCCTGCGGAGCCTGTTATGGTCCTGTCCCATGCCTCATAACTGATCAGAGGGCCACACTCGGTCATTCCGTAACCGATAGAGAAGGGGAAATTAATTTTCCTGAAAAATTTTTCAACATCTGCACTTAATGGTGCCCCTCCTATTACAAGCTCAAAGAATCGGCCGCCAAATGTTTCTGAAAGCTTTTCCTTAATTTTTTTCAGAATAATTGATGAAAGCCCGGGTATTCTTAGTAATACCTTCATGAGTGGTTTCTCTATTGTAGGCAGAATCCGTTTTTTATATATTTTTTCGATTATCAGCGGCACAGAAAGGATAAGCTGTGGTTTTATCTCACCGAAAACTTTTGTAATAATTGCCGGAGAGGGCATCTTACTTAGAAAAGTTATGTGGCATCCCAGTGTGACAGGGAATAAAAATTCGAAAAGCAAACCGTAAACATGGGCCATCGGCAAAAAGGAGACAATCTTATGCCCGGGTTTCAATGGCATATGTTCTTGTGCAAAAATGATGTTTGACACCAGACTCCTTTCCGGAATCATTACACCTTTGGTAAAACCTGAAGTGCCTGAAGTGTATGACAGTATACAGGTCTCTTCAGGATCCCACTTTTCAAAAATGAAATTCTCTTTTTCCAATTTATTATCCTTGTAATAACGGAACGCATCATTTAATCTGTACCGGGTGTTTTCATCCCTGGATGCATGAAGAGAATAATCTTCAAGGACAATTACAGTTTTAAGATTTTCATCATTGTCAAAATCGATTTTATTTAACAATGATTTTGCCCCGATCACCAATTTTGCTTCAGAATGATTTATTATGTGATTTGTGTTTGTTTCATTAAAATCAGGTAAAATGGGAACAATTATGATACCGGAAGAAATAGCTGAAAGAAATACAGTGCCCCAATTTGCAGAGTTGCGTCCCAGGACAGCAATTTTATCTCCCTTTTTTAGCCCTTCCAACTGATAGAAAAGGTGCAATGATTTAATATTTTTGGCAATGTCGCTGAAAGTATAATCTGCTCCTTCGTAATCAGAGAAAGCAGCTCTGTCCCAATTCTCATGGAAAGCATCAGTATAGAGCTTTGATAATGCAATTTTTGTCATTTTTTTAAATTTACCGTTTGTTCAAAAATAGTAAAAAAACTAATGAGTATACTATGAAGTAGTTAATATTGGTATTGCTGTATAATATTTTTTCTCAATAAAGTACTAACTAACAGCTTATAGGATTATTTTATTATCAGTTTAAGGATGCCCGGAAGTTTTGTTTACATAGTAGGGAAGAAAGCATTTTTGAAATGTTCAATTTCGAAATCATTACCGAAAAAGATTATCGTAATTAAGTCAAACCTGGTTTCCAGATCGGATCTTTTTTCCATTATATAGGCTTCAGCAGCTTCAATAATTCTTTTGATCTTTATATTTTTTAAAGCATCAGCAGGATGTTCAAAACGAATTCCGTTACGTGATTTTACTTCAACAATTACCAACTCATTACCGTCACGGGCTATGATATCAAGTTCAAGATGGCCATGATACCAGTTGGTTTCAATAATTTGCATACCATTTTTCTGTAAATATTTTTTGGCAAGTTGTTCGGCTATACTGCCGATTTCACGTTGTGAAAGCATAAAATAAAGAATCCGGTTATTAGATTAGGGTTAATGTAGTTTTAATTTTTGAAACGTCCAGTTCCCATGTTTTACCAAAAGCAAGAGCCAGGTTTTTTTCATCGTGACCGCCCGGAAATCCAAAACAAACAGGATAGTTATAAATGCTCACTGCTTCTGATATAATTTCATGTATGGATTTGCCGAAAGGTGATTCATTATCTTTCATATCAGTAAAATTACCAATAACCAGTCCTGCCAGTTTCGAAAGCTTTCCGCTCATGTTTAGCTGATGCATCATCCGGTCAGCATGGTATAAAAATTCATCTATGTCTTCTAAAAAAAGTATTTTCTTTTTAGTGTTAAGCTCACAACATGTTCCATACATACTTGATATTATGGATAAATTACCACCAATAAGTTCGGCGGTTACCTTTCCGGGCTGGTTATATTCTGAACCGGGAATTGTATATGATACTTTTTTTCCTGTTAAAAGGTTCATTAAAGTAATAAGATTTTCATTCGGAGCACCCTTTTTATCGAAAAAGTATTTTGGCATCACTCCGTGAATGGTAGCTATTCTTTTGTTATTAAGACAGGAATGGAAGATCGTTATATCGCTGAATCCTATTAGCCATTTTGGATACTCACTGAACAGGGAAAAATCAAGTTTGTTGATTATCCTTACAGTCCCATAGCCTCCCCTTGAGCATAGGATTGCCTTTGCCTCCTTATCATCAATGGCTCTCTGCATATCCTTATACCTCTGTAAGTCGGTACCTGCAAATTGAAAATGGGTGGCAAAAACATTTTTCCCTAACTCTACCCGGTATCCCTGATTCTCGAGCCATTCAGCTGCAGGCAATACATATTTTTCACTTACTCTTCCTGCAGGTGAGACAATTATGATTTTATCTCCCGGTTGTAAATACGAAGGTGTATTCATTCCACGATCTTTTAATGGTAAGATACAAAAATGTTACCAGTTTTCCGAAAAATATTTTAATGCCGGCCAAATGATTATTTATCATGTTATTCATTTCAACTATCTTTGTGAACTTAATTCAATTAATTTCAATTTGTAAAGAATTTGTTTAGTATGGCTCAATTTAAACGGACACTTATAACTACCGCACTTCCTTATGCAAACGGCCCCCTTCATATTGGCCATTTGGCAGGGGTATATGTTCCGGCAGATATTTATGCCAGGTACCTTCGTTCCAAAAAAGAAGATGTTCTTCTGATTGGAGGATCGGACGAACATGGTGTGCCTATTACGTTAAAAGCTAAGAATGAAGGCATTACTCCACAGGATGTAGTTGATAAATTTCATAATTTAATTAAAGAGTCTTTTGAAAAACTGGGTATTTCATTTGATATATATTCACGTACCACATCACCGGTGCATCATGAAACAGCTTCGGAATTTTTCAGGAAGATGTACAATGACGGTAAGTTTATCGAAAAGATAACAGAGCAGTATTATGACCAGGAAAACGGACAGTTCCTGGCAGACCGCTATATAACCGGAACCTGTCCCAGATGTGGTTACGAGAAGGCTTACGGTGACCAGTGTGAAAGCTGCGGAACCTCCCTTAGCCCTACAGAGCTGATTAATCCTACCTCAATGATAAGTGGAAATAAACCTGTACTAAAAGAGACTAAACACTGGTATCTCCCACTGGATCAGTACGAGCCGTGGCTGAAAAAATGGATTCTTGAAGATCATAAGGAGTGGAAGCCTAATGTTTATGGGCAGTGCAAATCATGGCTTGACTCAGGACTGCAACCAAGGGCAGTTACAAGGGACCTTGACTGGGGCGTGCCTGTGCCTGTTGAAGGAACAGAGGGCAAAGTACTTTATGTCTGGTTTGATGCCCCCATTGGATATATCTCTGCAACCAAGGAGCTAACCCCTGATTGGGAGAAATACTGGAAAGATCCTGAAACCAGACTGCTCCACTTTATAGGAAAAGATAATATCGTTTTCCATTGCATCATTTTTCCATGTATGCTGAAGGCTGAAGGTTCATTCATCCTGCCTGACAATGTGCCCGCCAATGAATTTCTCAATCTTGAAAATGATAAAATATCAACTTCCCGCAACTGGGCTGTCTGGCTGCATGAATATCTTGAAGATTTTCCGGGAAAGGAAGATGTGTTGAAATATGTCCTGACTGCAAATGCACCTGAGTCTAAGGATAATGATTTTACCTGGAAGGATTTTCAAAGCCGGAATAATAATGAGTTGGTCGCAGTTCTGGGAAATTTTGTTAACCGGGTACTCGTTTTAACCCATAAATATTTTAACGGTGAAGTGCAGGCTGTCACACAACTGCTGCCATATGATGAACAGGCGCTTGCTGCAATAAAAGAGATCAGAAAGGAAACTGAAAAAAGCCTGGAAAGTTTCAGATTCCGCGAAGCACAGAAAAATGCGATGGACCTTGCGCGGCTCGGCAATAAATACCTTGCGGATGAGGAACCCTGGAAAATATTTAAAACCAACCCCGACAGGGTTAAGACGATTTTAAATGTTTGCCTTCAGATAACCGCGAATCTCACAATAGTACTTGACCCTTTCCTGCCTTATAGTATGCAAAAACTCCGGAGTTACCTGAACTTCGAAAAACAAGAATGGCAAAGGCTGGGGGAGAGCGATTTATTATCCGCCGGTCATAAGATCAATAAACCCGGATTGCTGTTTGAAAAAATTGATGATGATACAATCGAAAAGCAGTTACAAAAATTATTAAATACAAAGATGGAGAATGAGCTGAAAAATAATGCATCCCAACCTGCTAAGGAGAGCATCGATTTTGATGATTTTGGCAAAATGGACATACGGGCCGGAACAATATTGGAAGCGGAGAAAGTCCCAAAAACCAGGAAACTTTTAAAATTAAAAATTGATACGGGGATTGATAAGCGGACAGTTGTATCGGGTATTGCCGAATATTATAAGCCTGAGGAGCTTATCGGCAGACAGGTTTCAATACTTGTTAATCTCGAACCTAAAAAACTGCGTGGGATTGAATCAAAAGGAATGATCTTATGCGCAGAAAATGCCGATGGCACACTCTCTATTGTTGCTCCTGACCAGAAAGTGGACAATGGCGCGGAAATAAAATAGGGAAAAGGGGAGCCCGGGGGAAGCAGCAGGTTAATCTATATTGGTCACAGGATAATTAATAAGATTATCACAATAAAGATTAGCATAAAGGGAATAAACTGATTCCGGACTACCAGTCCCAGTAATATAAGTATATCAACCTCATCGTTGCATGTGGTGCAAAGGTCTATTGATCCCCTGTCTTTAGTAATTAAAGAATTGGCACTGTAAGAAATTATTTCGTCACCGTTGAATTTCCATGACCACCGTGATTGCCATAAATTTTGAATCTCCAGTTCGAAACGTTTGCCGTTAATTACAACATCATGACGCGGATTGAATAAGTTGATAAATACAGTTCCAAGTAATGACTGGCCGTTAGAATCATAAATTTCCAGTTTTGAAAGAATAAGCTCCCGGTTCAGGACAAACAATTTTCCGTATAAAATAGCCTGTGCCCTGGTGCTGAGTATATTATCCCACCTGATAGTGCCAACCGGTTCTTCATCCTTCCAGATGTCCACCCTGGTTCCTGAAAGATTTTTTGTCCACCTGAGTCTGCCCATCTATATTTTTTAAATAATTGATGCAAGTTATGAAATAAATCTGAAAGTAAGTAAAAGGTTTAAACTGATCTCGTCAGTCAACCTGTCAGAATAATTTGTGTTAGATTAATGTTTGATGAGGGGCAAAAAGAGGGAAAAACCATCAGTTTATTAACGATCAATCCTTTAAATCAACTATTTTTACGGTTCTGTTTACAAATTAATAAAAGATATGGCTGAAAAGGAAAAGCTTTTTACCGGGTTTAAATCCGTTTCTACGAAGGAGTGGGAAGAGGTTATCATGAATGACCTTAAAGGCAGGGATTATAATAAATCATTAATTTGGAATACATACGAAGGCTTTAAGGTATTTCCATATTACAGGGAAGAAAATATCAGAGGACTGGCTTATACGGGGAGCCTTCCCGGTGAGTTTCCGTATGTTCGGGGAAACAATAAATGCGGAAATAGTTGGCTGATAAGGGAAGATATTAATGTTGAAGCAACAGATACTGCCAAAGCAAAAGCTATTGAACTCTTAAACAAAGGAGTTGATTCTCTCGGCTTCATATTTCAGTCAGCCGGGATGATGACTCCCGAAAATTTGGCTGAATTATTGAATGATATTTGTCTTACTGGCCCGGAGATCAATTTTATATGTCCTCCGCATCAGAGTAAATATGCGTTGATTTACAGAGATTATATAACCAGGCGCAATTATGACAAAGCCTCAGTTTACGGATCAGTTTCTGCTGATCCCCTTGGCTCAATGGCACTAAGTGGGAGTATAGATAATTCAGCGATGGATGAATTATCTGATGTGATCAGGGATATGTCTGATATGCCAGGGTTCAGGATTATAACTGTCCACGGAACCTCTTATGCAAACAGCGGCGCTACTATTGTCCAGGAGTTAGCATTAGCGTTGGCGCAGGGGACTGAATATCTGATATATTTTACTGACCAGGGATTTAAAATTGATGAAATTGCCGGTAAGATAAAATTCAATTTTGGGATCAGCGGGAGTTATTTTCCGGAAATAGCAAAGTTGCGGGCGGCAAGATTACTATGGGCTAAGATAGTAACAGCCTTTGGCCCTGAAGAGGAAAATTCTGCAAAACTGATCTCTCACAGTGTTACAAATCTTATAAATAAAACTATATATGATCCATGGGTGAATATATTGAGAACACAGACAGAGGCAATGTCGGCAGCCCTTGGAGGAACCGGTTCAATTACTGTAAAGCCTTATGATGTAGCATCGGGTGTAACCTGTGAATTTTCCGAACGGATTGCCCGTAACCAGCAGTTACTGTTAAAAGAGGAGTCACATCTCGATAAAGTTGCTGACCCGGGGGGTGGTTCATATTATATTGAAAGTCTCACAGCATCGATTGTTGAAGCTGCCTGGGATATTTTTCTGAAGATACAGGAAGAGGGAGGTTTTACTGAGTCTTTCAAAAAAGGAGTTATTCAGGCAGAAATTAAACAATCAGCGGAGAAGCGCAAACAAAAATATGCAGTGAGGGCAGATAATATACTGGGAGTGACCCATTATGCCAATACTAATGAAAAGATAACCGGTAATAATATTATCTCACTTTTATCTTCTGATGACAAGAGAGTGGAGGGAGCAGATTTTGAACCGCTTAAATTTTTCCGGTATGCCCTGCCTTTTGAGGAGCTTCGATACAAAACTGATCTCTATGCCTCTGAAAATAAGCGTCCGGTTGTTTTCATGCTGACTGTGGGTGATCCTGTCTTGAGGAGGGCACGTGCCCAATTCAGCTGCAATTTTTTTACCGTTGCAGGTTTTGAGGTAATTGACAATAACGGTTTTAATTCTGTGGAGGACGGGGTAACCGCTGCGCGTGAGAGAAATGCTGATCTGATTGTATTGTGTAGTTCCGATGATGAGTACCCTGAGGCGGCGCCTAAGGCCGCCAATTTGTTGAAGGATGAAATTTTAGTGGTTGCAGGTAATCCTGCATGCCGTCCTGACCTCGAAAAGAAGGGGATTAAAAATTTTATCCATATCAAAAGTAATATTGCCGGGGAATTAACAAGGTATCAAAATTTGCTAATTAATTAAACAGGAAAGATAATGAAGCCGAATTTTAAAGATATAGATATTAAAGCATTTACAGCAAATAAAAATATCAGCGCCGGTAAAGGTTCAGATTGCAGGAATATATGGCTTACGCCGGAACAGATTGCAGTCAGGCCTCTATACACCAGTGAGGATCTTGAGCATCTGGAACATTTGAATTTTGCTGCAGGGATACCGCCATTCCTGAGAGGCCCCTATTCCACTATGTATGCAATGCGGCCATGGACTATCAGGCAGTATGCAGGGTTTTCGACCGCTGAGGAATCAAATGCATTTTACAGGCGTAATCTGGCTGCAGGCCAGAAAGGATTGTCTGTTGCATTTGATCTGGCTACGCACAGGGGATATGATTCTGACCATCCCAGGGTTATCGGCGATGTTGGTAAAGCCGGTGTGGCAATAGATTCTGTTTTGGATATGAAAATTTTATTCGACGAGATACCCCTTGATAAAACCTCGGTATCAATGACAATGAATGGGGCTGTGCTGCCGGTAATGGCCTTTTTTATTGTTGCCGGCCTGGAACAGGGAGTTTCACCAGAGCAACTGTCGGGAACTATTCAGAATGATATCCTTAAAGAATTTATGGTTCGTAATACTTATATATACCCTCCAGCCTTCTCAATGCGAATAATCGCAGATATATTTAAGTATACCTCCGGATTTATGCCACGGTTTAATTCAATATCCATTTCCGGNNTATCATATGCAGGAAGCCGGAGCAACTGCTGATATAGAGATGGCTTATACGCTGGCTGACGGGTTGGATTATTTACGTACAGGGATCAAAGCAGGCCTTGATATAGATAAATTTGCACCCCGCCTCTCCTTTTTCTGGGCAGTCGGTATGAATCATTTTATGGAGATTGCCAAGATGCGTGCTGCCAGGATGCTTTGGGCAAAGATTGTAAAAGATTTTAATCCGCAGAATGCCAAGTCCATGGCGTTGCGTACCCATTCACAAACATCCGGTTGGTCGCTGACCCAACAGGATCCGTTTAATAATGTGGGACGAACGGCAATTGAGGCAATGGCAGCAGTATTAGGACATACGCAAAGTTTACACACCAATGCTCTGGATGAAGCTATATCTCTGCCTACTGATTTTTCAGCGCGGATTGCACGCAACACGCAGTTATATCTCCAGATGGAGACAGATATTTGCCGATCGCTTGATCCCTGGGCAGGATCATATTATGTTGAATCTCTTACTGATGAAATTGTGCATAAAGGCTGGTCATTAATTAAGGAGGTAGAAAAACTTGGTGGCATGTCAAAAGCAATTGAAACGGGAGTTCCCAAAATGCGTATTGAGAAGGCAGCTGCCAGTATCCAGGGAAAAATAGACAGTGGGGATCAGATTATTGTGGGGCTTAATAAATACCGTCAGGAGAGGGAGGATCCTGTTGACATATTGGACATTGACAATACCAGGGTACGAATTTCCCAGATAGAACGTTTAAAAAAATTGCGTGCCGAAAGGAATAATGACGAGGTTGAAGCAGCATTACATGCTATTACAAAGATCGCAGAGACCGGAGATGGGAATTTGCTTGAAGCGGCAGTGGAAGCTGCAAAGAAAAGAGCTACACTTGGTGAGATATCAGATGCCTGTGAGAAAGTTGCCGGCCGTTATAAAGCAGTAATTAAAACAATTGAAGGAGTATATAAGTTGGAAGCAAAAAACAGATCAGAGTTTAAGGAAGCCCGGGAACTCGCAAACCGGTTTGCAGAGACAGAAGGCCGGCAGCCAAGGATCATGATAGTAAAGATGGGACAGGACGGACATGACCGGGGTGCAAAGGTCGTTGCCACGGGATATGCGGATATTGGTTTTGATGTTGATATAGGGCCTCTGTTTCAGACACCTGAAGAGGCTGCAAAACAGGCTGCTGAAAACGATGTTCATGTTCTGGGAGTTTCATCACTTGCTGCAGGACATAAGACCCTTGTCCCGGCGGTTATCGAAGAGCTTAAAAAACTGGGCCGTGACGATATTATGGTTATAGTAGGAGGAGTTATTCCGCTTCAGGATTATCAATTTCTTTACGATGCAGGGGCAGTCGCAATATTCGGGCCCGGAACAAGAATCACTGAAGCCGCTAAAAAGATTCTGGAGTTACTGATTAAAGCTTATGGTCAGCATTAACCGTTATTGTTATGTCAGGATACTAATAATGCAGGTGATTTATCACTTTTTGCTCTTCAGGACAAACTTGTCATATACCCAGAGTAATACTACTGCCATAACTGCTACACCTGCATAGACGATCCATATATTTGAAGGATGGTGACTGGACCATAAGTAGTCAGTCAGTTCACTTGTGCTCATACCCATTTTAAGGGCAGCCATATCAAAATAATCGTTTTTGGTTACCTCCTCAGAAATTTGTGGCAGTGAGATGCCTCTCAGTAACGTTTCTTTTTGCAGCAAATAAATTTTATCTGCAATTTTTTCATAAACCCCGCCTGAAAGCCATCCTGCCAATTGATGCCCGGCCGCAATCGGCAGGAATGAGGTGCCCATATATAGCGCTTTTTTATCTTCAGGAGCTATACGGCCTATATACTCAGTAAATTTCGGAGAACTGGCCATTTCCCCCAGTGCAAAGATCAGTATACCCAGAAGTATAAGCCAGGAATTCTGATTGGAAAACATTAAAGCCAGTCCGCCGGCCAGAATCAGTATACCTCCCATCATTGCGGCCAGTGGCCTGAACCGCATTACAAAAGCCGACACAGCTAACTGAAATATAATGATAAAGAATGCATCCATGCTGCTTAATGTAACGGCAGTTATAGTTCCTTCGGGAGTTCCTATCTTTTCAGCTAACCAGGGCCAGATATGATTAATACCATTATACAGGGATGAGGTATCTATCCACTGTTCAACAAATACAGGAAATGAATAATAGAGTTGGTTGAATGCTGTCCAGAAGAGTATCATTATAATAAGGAACAACACATATTTCCAGTTTTTGAGAGTAATGCCAATATTTATAAAAGCCTGTACTATGCTGTTCCAAAGCGAGGAATTTTTATCTCTGGACACAGGTTCCCTGAAAAAGGCCGCAGTAATTAAATAGTTAATGCTAATGGTGATCATAGACATATAAAATACATAATCCCAGCTTTTTTGCATTAGCACTCCTGCAATGAAAGGGCCTATGAACCCGCCAATATTTATCATCATGTAAAAAATGCCAAATCCTATTGAGGAGGTCTCTTTTGTGGTTGTCCGGGCAACCATTGCAGATATTATAGGTTTGAAAAATGCCCCGCCGACACAAGTCCAGATAAATGCAAAAAACATCAGGCCAAATGAATCGAAGCTTTTTATCATATAATATCCGGAAATATATATTGCATAAGAGAGGAACAATATTTTTTTATAACCAACCTTGTCGGCTATGGCTCCTGTGATCACCGGCAAAAAATAGAGTAGCATCGAACCAGTCCCCATGATGATCCCTTTTTGAGCCTGTGTCAGTCCAAGTGCTCCTGTATCTTTTGAATTTACAAGATAGAGTGCAAATGCCATATAGAAACCATACCAGGCCCAGCGTTCAAATAATTCAATAGTGTTAGCTGCCCAGAAGGTTGAGTTGTACCTTTTAATAATTGTAAGAAATTTCATTTGGTTTTTTTTAATCCGTTCGCTGAAGCGAACGGTAATGGATAAAGCAATG
>LSQX01070169.1_pt1 | contig 15728 bp, 15 predicted proteins | sample 654561 | NCBI WGS metagenome assembly LSQX01 (sample SAMN04489861, study PRJNA283612) | anaerobic digester metagenome | isolation source: 4 biogas reactors fed with cattle manure at either 37C or 55C with and... | place: Denmark: Kongens Lyngby | collected 2014 | reverse complement strand
ATATAACAAAACAGAGAATGTAACAATAGATGATCTGATAACGTATGGGAGTTTAAAAACAAAATTATGTATGATAATTGTTGCACTAAACATGACAAGGGATAATGGAACCATTAAACTTGTTGGTAGAGACGAGTTGAAAAAAATATCAAGTCAAGCGCTTGACATTTTAAAAATGGCAGCGAATCAAAAAGAATATACTATTATCGTTAATACAAGAAAAAGAAACTTGGAATTTACTAAGCATTTGCCAGATAATGATTATGTTGTTAGAACTGCTAGCTTGATAGCTAAAGGTCCAATTAAATACAGGACCCTTCTATCTAAGATTAGGTCTATAAGAGAAGAAATAGGGAATCCTTTGTTAACAGCAACTTCCATATGGGAAAGCGGTATAATCCATTATGCGAAAGATATGATGGAAAAAAGGAATTTAGTTATGTTATCTACAGAACACTATAAAGAAATTTCTCGATGGGCTGGTAGGTCTGAAAGTTTATGGTTTAGTACCAAAAGATTAATTACTAATTTCCAAATAATATGAATTAGATGTAAATGAGAGGTGATTTTTTAAATTCATTTCTATTCTAAAATGAAACGGGGGAGTGAGATGAAGGCCATTTTGCAGATGATTAAAAGTGAATTTCCCGACAAAGCTATAGATATATCTGAAAGTATGCAATTGCTACAGGAAATGATTAATAACATAATGGAAGATATAAGTAACAAAATAAATACTGCATTTCAAAATAGAGATTTTGATAACGTAAATAAATACCAGAAAATAGCGGAAAACATCCACTTATATGAAAAGAAAATAGAAGAAATTATTGATATTTTAGATATTGAAAACACATTTACAGAGGGAGAAATTGATGAGGATACAGAAAGAAAGTTAATTCCTAATTATGCGGATTACATAGTAGACCACAACATAGAACATTCTTTATATGAAAATTTAACACATAAAAGGCCCTTTGCATTCAGTATAAATGATTCTAAAATAGAAGTTAAAACATGGAAAGAGATGTTTATTAAAACATGTGAATATCTTATTTGCATTGACGAACAAGAATTTATGAGCTTTGAAAACAATCCAAAAATGAACGGAAAAAAGAATAAATATTTTTCGATGAATCCTAATTCAATGAACGATCCAAAACCCGTACTAAATAAGATATATGTCGAAACAAATCAGAGTGCTAATAGTTTAAGAAATTTGATAGTTAAAATGTTGAAAGAATTCAACCTAAAGATTAGTGATTATAAGATTTACTTTAGGGCTGATTATACTGAATTGAATAAATAGCATACTTTTTTCGGAGGTATTTTATCATGAAGAGAGTGATAACGGTCAAAGGCAAAGGAAAGGTTTCAGCACCCCCGGATTGGATTAAGATTATGATGACTTTGAAAGCATCGGATATGGATTACGATAAAACAATGGATATAGCTGCAAATCAGTTAAAAGAACTTAGAAACTGTCTAGGCAAGCTGGGGTTTAAAAAAGAGGACATAAAAACTACATCTTTTCATATCGATACATCTTATGAGCGTGTGAAAGATTACCATGGTAATTATAAAAGTGTTTTCAAGGGTTATAGATGTTCTAATGAACTATATATTGGATTTGAAACTGATAGCAAGAAGCTTGGCGAGATTTTATCTGCATTATCTAACTGTAAAGCGAAACCGGAGTTCTCCATCAAGTATCAAATTAGGGATCAAAAATCTCTGAAAGAAGAAATGTTGAAAAAGGCAATTTTAGATGCCAAGGAAAAGGCAAAAGTCATAGCAGAAGCAGCAGGAGTGGAAATTGGAAATATACTTCGAATCGATTATGATTGGAGTGAAATTCGGTTTCAAAGAGAAGAATCGTATTATCTGAGCGAAGCCTCATATCAACCTTCAATTGCGTCAATTGATATTGAGCCTGATGATATAAAAATATCAGATACAGTCACTGTTGTGTGGGAAATTAAGGGCTAATTAGGCATCTTTTTAGTTTCAGACCATGGCCTTAATAATGAAACATCGCCATAACACTTAGTGCGAAGCTGATGACATTTGCTGTTATGGCAAATGCAATCCGCCTTCGTTTCGAGTGCTGGACTAGGTGCCTTGCAAACAAAGTAGCTTCAATCGTTATGATGAGAAGCTCAAGGGGGATATATGTTAGCAGTCCCATTATTATTCCTGAGGTATACATGGCTTTAAATACACTCGCTGTCAGCATAAGCTGTGTAAAAACATTTATCATTAAAAAGGGCTTCCAGTTTTGTTTGGTATCAAATCTAAACAAGATAAGGACAAGACCTTCTATTATAAGCGTTGCAAGACAGGTCGCGACAAACTGAGTAATGTATGCCAAAGCGACAGAGTCTTGTGATAGTTTCTTAGTACTACAATCGAAGTATGCGGTGCTTCGAAATGCTTTTCTTTCAACTGCATTTTCCGATACTATTATATCATTATCTTTCGTTACTATAATTATTTTAAACCTATCCGGAATACCCACATAACTGAAGTCATGTACCATAACATTTCCATTTCTAGTTCCTACTAAACTCCCAAAAAGAGGAACTTTAGTACCGGTAACAAGAGCAGGCCGCCAACCGTTTTCTTTATAGTTTTTTAGCACATCATACATTTCAGGATGCCCTACATCTTCTCTCTTGGTATTCTCATATAAATGCTCACCGTCATAGTCCACCAACAGGTCGAGATAGTATTCGCGATCAGGTGGATTTTTTACTATCACTTTAAGGGAAGGCTTTGGACCAGCATCGGCTCTTGCGCTCATAGGAAAAACAAAGACATAGCAAAACACAATAAGAACGGCCATCCAGAATCTTCTCACGCCAACCACTCCTGCGATAGTTATACAATTCAATGATATCATAAAACCCTCAATAAGTGGCAACAATAAAAAATAGTGTTATTTGTACTAAATTTGACAAGCCATGTATAGTTTTGGTATAAGTATAATATAATAAAAACAGATAGAGAAAAAACTGGAAAAAGGATTTCATTAATAAAAGTAGAAATCCTTAATAGACCTTTTACAAAGGGGGAGTTTTGTGTTTTCGTTTAAAGCCCGTAAATGGGCTGTTATCTCCGGGGTGGTGGCTGTATTCATTCTCGGAGCGTCTATCTATTTCACTTTGGAAAAAGAGGTGATTATTAGAGACGAAGACAAGGAAGCTGTAGTTTCAACTTTTGCCAGTAATGTAGCGGAGCTGTTGGAAAAACAAAATATAACTTTAGACCCTGAGGATGAAGTTACTCCAAGTCCTGACACCAAGCTTTCAGAAGGTATGCAGATTACCATAAAAAGAGCATTCCCTGTAAAGATAGCAGTTGATGGGAAGGAAATCACCCTTAAGACCCGGCCAAAAACAGTAGCAAATATCCTGGCAAAGGCTAAAATTAATCTGGATGAAAAAGACAAGGTTCAGCCGGCTCTTGGAGAATACATATTAGGTGAAGCTGAAATCAATGTAATTAGAGTAAATGAACGAGTTACAACTGAAATTAGGAGCATACCCTTTGAAACCGTTTCCAGAAAAGACTATAACCTTCCGCTTGGTGAAAAGAAAGTAATCCAAGATGGAGAAGAAGGTCAGGAAGAAGTAACTACGATCGAAATACTTGAAAATGGCAAGGTTGTCTCAACAACTACCGAGTCAAAAGTCATAAAAGCTCCAAAGCCTAAGATTGTACTGACAGGAACGGTACAAGTTGCATCACGTGGAGGTGTAGATTTTTCGTATATCGAGAAAAAACGCATGCTAGCAACAGCTTACACTCATACAGGCAATCGCACTGCGACTGGAACGATGCCTAGAGTAGGTGTTGTTGCTGTTGACCCAAAGGTTATTCCTTTAGGGACAAGGCTGTATATAGATGGTTACGGCTTTGCCCGAGCCGAGGATACCGGTGGTGCCATAAAAGGTGATAAAATAGACTTGTTTTTAGACACTTCCGAGGAAACTAAGCGTTTCGGAAGAAGATGGGTTACTGTATATATCTTAAAATAAGAACCCGCCCAACTATACAAACTGTGATTCGTTTTGCCAACGTACCTTTTGCAAAACGCACAAAAATGAGCACTGCGAACTAATTGCAGTGCTCTCTTTATATATATAATTATCATCTGTATCTATTCATATAAGTGACGTATTGAATTCTTCGCTTGTGCCTCTTATACCTTTTGATTCCTACCATTATCCTGAAGGGAATATAAGTAGCCAAGATAATAGTCAGTGGCCAGAACCACCAAAAGGTATGAATTTTTCTCTTCACATCATTAGCAGCAATTAAATTGACGCTTCCCAGTTGCTCTTCACCTTGGTAAAATATCAATTGACCCAGGACTTCACCTTTCGAAACAGGTGCCTTAATATCCTGATTTATGACAAGCTTTTTGCTAATCGGCAGGTCATTTTTCTTCACTACGGAAGTTAATCCATCCTTTGTAACAAGTTTAACCGGATCGCCGTATTTAACATCTTCTTCCGCGACATCTGAATTTTTACCAACCAGGTTCTTTATTTCGAAGTTTTCAAAGCCATAGTCCAGCAGCGCCATACTGTCTGACCAGATGTTTGCATCGGATTTTAACACTACTGAAATCAGTTGCCAACCGTCTCTGGTTGCTGATGCTACCAAAGTGCGTCCGGCAGTGCTCGTATAACCTGTCTTGACACCATCTGCTCCTTCGTAGTTCCAAAGAAGCTTATTTAAATTTATCAGCTGCCTGTCCCATTCCTCGGCCTGCCAGGGTATCTCCAATGTTTTAGTAGAGACTATTTTCCTGAATTTAGGAAGGTTTAAAAGGGCGTAACGTGAAATGAGAGCCAAGTCATAGGCAGTTGTTAAATGGCCTTCGTCAGGCAAGCCGCTTGGATTAACAAAGGTGGTGTGGTATGCGCCAATTTCCCTTGCTTTTGCGTTCATCATTTTCACGAAGCTTTCAATATCTCCCCCGATATGTTCTGCTATGGCAACAGCAGCGTCGTTCCCGGAATTTAGCATCATACCGTAAAGCATTTGTTCTAAAGTCAGCTTTTCCCCTTCCTCCAGGTAAATCCTAGAGCCATCAACACGTAGCGGTTCTTCGCTTGTAACGACTATATCCGAAAGATTGCCTTTTTCAAGGGCCAAAATTGCAGTCATTATTTTTGTCGTACTTGCCGGTTCAAATGGACTGTGAGCATTCTTTTCATATAGAACCTTTCCCGTCAAAACATCCATAACTAAACCTGCTTGGCCGACGATTTCCGGAGGCAGCTGCATCTTATCAGTATCAGCCAGCGCCGTAGAAGTTGAAAAACTAAATAGACAAAAGATTGCAACTATGTATACTAATTTTGTGTATATGTATTGTTTCATATATTCACCCCGTAAATCTGCACCTTTAATTTTGATTTTTGACTCCGTTTAGTTTCATACTAAAAATAAGTATATCAAATCTCAAAGTCTATTCCAACTGTATTTTTCTTGAAAAAGGCGGTGGTGAATAAAAACTGTCATATTCCTTAAAATAAATACAGGAAATGGAGGGGAAAAAATTGCAAAGTCCCACTAAAATAGAGTATGCACCTCATATGCTTACATATAAAGAAAACTTAAAGCAACTGACAGAGTCCATCAAAGATCTTGAAAGCCAGCTTGGGGAAAATCTTCAGCAAGCCCTTACAAAATCATCAAGCCTTGTAAGATTAAATAAGGGTATAAGAGAACTTGAACTTTTAAGCCAAGCAATGGCAGATGTCAATCCTGACAAAAACACAAAAGCTAGGGAAGAACTAGTGGCTTCCTTTCGCAGAAAACTCTTTGAAAATCAGTGTTTGCTTCTTGATGAAATCCAAAAGTCCATGCTGAAGGCGGCAGAAGCTATGATAAATGCAGGCAGCGGTATAACGATGTTGGCAAGTTTCATACAGATGAACAGGGTCCTCGAAAACTTTGATAATAGGGTGAAAGGAATATGAGTTTGCTCAAAGATTTGTTTATGCATGCTTACAAGGCAGTTATACTTTTTACTGTGAGTCTTGTGTTGGTAAGGTTCATGGGAAAGCGAACAGTTGCCCAATTATCACCCTTCGATCTAATTTTTATGATTGTATTGGGTTCGGCAATAGCAATACCCCTGGAAGAACGTGATATAAGCCTTGTACTGGGAGTCTTTCCGGTTGTCATTACAGCATTGTTAAACTATTTGCTTGCCATATTAATTACCAAAAATCGCAAGATAGAAAATTTCATACAGGGCACATCTCGGGTTCTAGTGAGAAAAGGAGAAGTCATATTGGGAAATCTGAAAAAAGAGCGAATAACCATGACCGACTTGCTTATTTTATTAAGAGAAAAAGGGGTAACGGATATCAATGAAGTGGAGGAAGCCACAATAGAACCAAATGGGAAGTTAAGCGTAATAAAGAAGGAATACATGCAAACGGTGACTCCGAAAGATTTGGGTCTATGGTCAAAGCAGGGAATTTTCCCTACATTAATGATACATCAGGGGGAAGTTGTTTTTGACAATCTGGATAGGGTTGGAGTTAGTATAGGGCAAATGATGGGACAATTAAATCAAAAAGGAATAACAAGACTGAGAGAGATCAGTGCTGCATGGATTGACGAAGAGGGAAACCTGTCTATTAAACTTAAGAATGATGAGATTATACAATGAGTTGGTGAGCAGATGACAAATAACAAAAGAGGCTTCAGCAAAATAGATGCCAGTGCCGAAGAAATACAAGATAAATTTGGAGTAGATTTATATTTTTTTTTAGATGCAGTTTCATTGGGGCTAAGCGATGCTGAAATAGCAGACCTGACCGGCTACGATTTACAAAAGGTGAGAAAGGTAAGGGAACACCTGGGAAACGTCAGCAGTAAAATAGGGATAAGCTACAAGAAAAACCTTCCAAAGCCAGACCATTCTTAATCTTATCCAAAAGAAGGTAACCTGTACGCGGGATTGTGAAATATTTGACAATACCCTTTTTTATTTATATAATGTCTTTAGAGCGAAATGCAGACTCTTTTTTAATGGAATATTCAATTGAGGAGAGGGGAAATACTATGAGAACAATCAGCGTATGTGTTGGCAGCTCCTGTCACTTAAAAGGTTCCTATGATATTATAAGAATATTTAAGGCCTTGATTAAGGAACACGGTCTGGAAGATAAGTGGGAGTTAAAAGCAGAGTTTTGCTGCAACAATTGTCGCAATCCTGTCTCGGTGAGAGTAGATGACAGCGAACCCTATTCTGTTGACCTGGAAAGTGCGGAGGCCTTTTTCAAGGAGAAGATATTGGGGGCTTAATATAATGGAGGTCATTAATTTTGCCAGTGCAAATTGTAAAAATTGCTATAAATGCTTAAGAGCGTGCCCTGTAAAGGCTATACGCATGGAAAACGACCAAGCCCAGATAGTTGACGAAAGATGTATTACCTGTGGTACATGTCTTACAATTTGTCCACAAAATGCCAAGACCATAAAAAGCGATATTCAGCGAGTAAAAGAGTTACTAAAGATAGACAAGGATATTGCCGTAAGCCTTGCGCCCTCTTTTGCCGGGGTTTTTCATTTTAATCATTATAGTCAGATCGTATCAGCCATAAAAAGACTTGGTTTTTCAAATGTTTATCAAACATCGGTTGGCGCAAGACTAATTGCCTCAGACTATTTAAAGCACTATAACGACAGAACAAAACCCAATCTGATTACAACGGCATGTCCCGCCATCAATTACCTGGTTCAAAAATACTACCCGGAACTAGTAGAATGTTTAGTCCCAGTGGTATCTCCCATGGAAGCCCATGGCAGATATCTAAAAAAGATAAAGGGACACAAGGAAGTAGCATTTATAGGGCCTTGCCTCGCGAAAAAAGTAGAAATTCATGACAATGGCAATTACGGCATCGATGCGGCCTTGACTTTTGAGGAACTCACAGCCTGGTGGAAGGAAGAAGGGATAGATCCTATACTAGAACCCGTAAATGAACAGGATAATGGCTTTTGTGACGATGCCAATTTTTATCCTATTCCCGGGGGCAGTTACAAGACCATAAAACCACTAATCGAAGACCCCTGGCGGGAGTTTATTGAAGTTAGCGGCAAGGAAAACTGCATGCTTATGCTGGATGAATTGAGAAAAGGCGAGTTTCATCGCACCTGGATAGAAATGAATGCCTGCGAAGGCGGCTGTATAAATGGGCCTGCTATTGATATCATAGATAGAGGTCCCTTTAAACGAATTAAGTGTGTAAAAATTTTTGCGCGACATAACAGCCCTTGCAAGGAGTCTATTTCCATATCCGGTCAGGGCTTGTCTTTTGATTTCGAAAAAAAGTTTGAGCCTACTCCCATAAAAACAAAAAAACCCAGCGAACAGGACATTACTCGCATTTTGGAGGCTACGGGGAAGTATAGGCCTGAACATGAATTAAACTGCGGTGCTTGTGGCTACAATTCATGTCGGGAAAAGGCGGAGGCTGTGTATAACGGCATGGCTGAAATTCACATGTGCCTGCCCTATATGAGAAATCGAGCCGAATCCCTCTCTAACCTGATCATACAGTCAACACCTAATGCTATTATCGCAGTTGATAAGGATATAAATGTCCAGGTATTCAATAATGGGGCAGAGACTATGTTTAGGGTGAATAGCGGGGACGTTATTCATAAACCCTTAAGCTTGCTTTTTGATGACGATGATTTTAGGTTTGTAAGCAAGACGAAACAAAACATTATAAATAAAAAGGTAGTCCTGCCTCAATATGGGCTCATAACCAAACAAGATATATATTTCGAAAAGGAACATTCATTGGTAATCAGTATCATAACGGATATAACGGAAGAGCAACAAATCCAGGAAAGAGATGCACGGCTCCGTAGGGAAACAATTAAAACTGCACAAGAGGTAATAGATAAGCAGATGAGAGTAGCTCAAGAAATTGCAAGTGTTTTGGGAGAGACAACGGCTGAGACAAAAGTCTTGCTAAACAAAATCCAACGGCTCTTAATTGATGAGATACCGGGTGAAGACTAATGGAAGTAAGAACTGAATTGTATTGGGAGAGCACTAATAAATTTGGTGAAGAACTGTGCGGAGACAAGGTAGAGGCTGTACAAAGCCCGGAAGAGACCATCATGGTCATGGCTGACGGCTTGGGCAGCGGAGTTAAAGCTAATATCCTTTCGACACTGACTACCAAAATAGCCCTGACTATGCTGAGGGAAGGTTCCTCCATTGAAGAAACTGTAAAGACCATCATGGCCACTCTTCCCATATGCAAAATCCGCAAGATAGCATATTCCACTTTTACGATAATAAGGGTGGATTTGCAGGGGAACTGTTATATCGTTGAATACGGCAACCCGCCTGTCATGCTCTTGCGGGATGGCAAAGTATTAAGGCTGGAGGGAACAACGAGGGAGATTGATGGTAAAGAAGTAAAAGAATACAGGTTAAGGGTACAGAGAGATGATGTTTTCATTGCCATGAGCGATGGAGTGGTGCATGCAGGGGTAGGTGGAATATTAAACCTCGGTTGGCAGTGGGAAAATATAGCACAGTACATTGAGAAAATATCTAAGGTTGAAACGACCATCGCCAGCCTTGTTAAATTACTTTCAGAAGCCACGATGAACTTTTATTTAGATATGCCAGGAGATGATGCTACTATTGTTGCCTTAAAAATAATTTCTCCCCAATTCGTAACTGTGTTTGCTGGGCCACCACAAAATCCTGATGATGACGAAAAAGTAGTCAATCATCTGATTGAAAAGCCGGGGAAAAAAATAGTTTGTGGAGGGACAGCTGCTCAAATTGTAGCTCGAGTATTAGATAGAGAGATAAAGACATCTACGAATTTTGTTGACCCCACCATTCCTCCCATTGCCTGGATCAAGGGTATAGATCTAGTAACGGAAGGTGTTTTAACCCTAGATCGCACCTGTAAAATACTAACGAGATTCATAGACACTGATGTCCAATATTCAGAACTTAGACAGCTTCAGCAACAAAAGGACGGCGCTTCAAGACTGGCAATGTTTTTATTGAATGCCACCGATATCACGTTTCTTTTAGGTAAGGCTATCAATCCGGCCCATCAAAATCCGGGTTTTCCGAAAAACCTTTCCATAAAACTGAACATAGTAAAAGAATTGGTAGATATATTAGATAAAATGGGTAAACATATAGAAATTGTTTACTATTGATTTTTGTTAAATAATATGATTTCTTTAATTATACTGCCAGATAAGATACTCTCCTTTTAACAATCTTATGTTCTCTCTTTCAATCTCTAACCTTTGCTCGGCAAAGGTCTTTTTTTATGGATTATGTTTCAAGTCTGATCAAGGCTTGATAGAACTTCATCAAATAGATCGATCTTACATCTGTTGTCTTTCCAGTGAAGACAAGTTTCACAGCTCACATCATTTTCGATGTTTTCCGCGGCAAGAGTCCAAGAAATATTGCGTGATTGAACGTATCCGGGACACATTTCACCTACGGAACGAAGCTGCATTTTGCTGACCATCATTTATCTACCTCCTATAATTTTTTATTCTGTACTTATTCTTTGATAAAAATCCTTAATTTATTATTAAAACTTGAGTCTTTAATATTCTAAGTAACTGCAGTATAATATCTATGTGATACAACAAGAACAATTTTATCATTAATCGGGGAGGCGAGTTTTTGGAAAACAGGGATAAATTCACAACTAGTCTTGGAGTATTGACTGCAACACTCGGTTCAGCTGTGGGTCTTGGCAACATATGGAAATTTCCTTACTTTACCGGTCAATATGGCGGGGCAGCTTTTATCGTAATCTACTTAATCTGCGTTGTACTTGCCGGTATTCCCGTGATGGTGTCCGAATTTGTCATTGGTAGACGGGCAAATTCGAACCCGGTGGGAGCATTTAAAAAATTAGCGCCAGGGTCAGCTTGGTATCTTATAGGCTACTCGGGCATTGCAGCTTCTTTTCTTATCATGCTCTTTTATACAAGTGTGGCCGGATGGGTATACTCTTATATTTTCCGAGCCCTGGGGGGCACCTTCATCAATACAAGCCCCGAGACTACCGTAGGGGTTTTTGGTAAACTCATAACCAGCTATTATGAGCCCATAGTATGGCAGATAATCGTCCTTATTGTTGTTAGTTCCATTATTATTGCTGGGGTTCAAAAAGGCATTGAGAGAATGACCAAAACCCTAATGCCCATCTTGTTCGTGCTGTTACTTTTATGTGACATAAGGGCACTGACTTTACCCGGAGCCCAAAAGGGTATCGAGTTCTTATTTAAACCTGATTTTGTAAAGCTAAACAGGGAAGTTATCATAATAGCGTTAGGCCTTGCTTTCTTTAAACTCTCGGTTGGTATGGGCACCATGGTCACCTATGGAAGCTACTTCGATAACAGACAAAACCTACCCGCCACTGCTATAAAGGTTGCTCTTTCAGACATTCTAGTATCCATGATGGCCGGCCTTGCAATATTCCCGGCGGTTTTTGCTTTTGGATTTGAACCTGACGCGGGTCCGGGCCTGTTATTTATCACCATACCTATGGTTTTTAGCAAGATGCCTTTAGGAAACATTTTGCTGACAATATTCTTCCTGCTGACAGCAATAGCTGCCACCACTGCCATGATGTCGTTGCTTGAAGTGCCTGTTGCTTACCTGGTAGAGGAAAAGGGCTTTTCTCGACCAACTGCTACTATAATGTCTGCTGTGACAATAGCCCTCTTGGGTTCTACCGCATCCCTTTCAGCAGATGCGGGTTCGCTCTTGGGAACCGTTAAGATTTTCGGCAAGACGTTTTTTGACCTTTATGACTACATATCTTCAAATATCTTAATGCCCGTGGGAGGTTTGTTTACGGTCCTCTTTATTGTTTGGATTTTGGGTAAAAAAAGCCTTGCATTGGAACTTTCCAACAATGGGCAGCTTAACAACAAAGGTGTTGTAAACCTGTTTTACACAGTCGTAAAATATATAACACCTTTACTGATAATCATCATTTTCTTAGATTCCATCGGCATACTGAAGTTTTAAGCTTAATATTTTCCTTATACAAAAAAAGCCTGATGAGTAAAACATCAAGGCTTTTTTTATAAAGACAATTGTTCTTTCAAGCCGGGGGCTTGGATAACTGCAAAGCTTTTTTTACGTTTTTTCCTATGCTATAATAAAGGACAAAGCATGGGAGAGGGGATATCAGATGAATCTGGAGCAAGTTTTGGATCAGCTCAGGACTCAGGAGCGTTTTTACAAAAATATAACTCACTGGGAAGTTGTATCTGAAAGTTCAGGCAGGTATGAGGATTTTCCCGAATACTTAAACCCAAAGTTGATTAAAGCATTAAACAAGAAAGGCATATACAGGCTTTATTCTCACCAGCGGAGGGCTCTGGATGAGGTTATGACTGGCCATGATATTACCGTGGTTACCCCCACCGCTTCGGGTAAGTCCCTTTGTTACAATCTTCCGGTCTTAAACACCCTCCTTTCCGACAAAGATGCCAGGGCCATATATCTTTTTCCCACAAAGGCTCTCTCCCAGGACCAGGTGTCTGAACTGATGGAATTAGTAGATGATATGGACGCAAACATAAAGACATTCACCTATGATGGTGACACCCCGGTCAATGCACGAGTAGCTATTCGCAAGGATGGCCATATAGTTGTCACGAATCCGGACATGCTGCACACCGGAATACTTCCTCACCATACCAAGTGGATGAAACTTTTTACCAATTTAAAGTACATAGTTATAGATGAAGTGCACATTTACCGGGGAATATTCGGAAGTCACACTGCGAATGTCCTTAGAAGACTAAGGCGCATATGCAATTTTTACGGTTCAAACCCCGTATTCATTTGCTGTTCTGCTACCATTGCAAATCCAGGAGAGCTTTCGGAAAAACTGACGGGAAAGCCTGCTGTCTTAATTGATGAAAATGGTGCACCTGCAGGCGAGAAGAACATCATATTCTACAACCCTCCGGTGGTAAACAGGCAGCTGGGAATTCGTAGGAGTAGTTTGCTGGAAGCGAAAGCCCTTGCTTCAAAGTTTTTAAATAATAAGATTCAAACTATAACATTTGCTCGAAGCCGCTTGGCGGTAGAGGTGCTCCTTACCTATTTACAGGAAGACATGAAAAAGCTCCCCGGAGGAACAAATCTCGTAAGGGGATATCGGGGAGGGTACCTGCCCAAGGAGCGCAGGGAAATAGAGAAGGGTCTTCGTGAGGGAAAAATCCTTGGTGTGGTGAGCACCAATGCCTTGGAACTTGGCATAGATATCGGTAATTTGGACGCTAGTATAATAACGGGCTATCCCGGGTCGGTAGCCAGCACCTGGCAGCAGGCAGGCCGTGCTGGCAGAAGAAACTCGGTATCTGCTTCAATTTTGGTGGCTTCCAGTAGCCCCCTTGACCAGTTTATAATCAACCATCCGGAGTACTTCTTTGATGCCACACCGGAATACGGCTTAATAAATCCGGATAACCTTTACATTCTTGTAAGTCACATAAAATGCGCCGCTTTTGAGCTGCCTTTCAGCGATGGCGAAACTTTCGGCGACCAGCCCATAAATGAGATATTGGCCTTTTTAGAAGATGAAGGGATCCTTCGGCATGTGGGAGGTCGTTGGCACTGGATGGCAGAATCCTTTCCTGCGGAAGACATAAGTCTTAGAAGTGCATCGGCGGAAAACTTCGTCATTATTGATATCACCGAGGGCGCCAAGGTCATCGGCGAGGTTGACCGCAGCAGCGCTCCAATGCTGATTCACGAAGAAGCCATTTACATTCATGCCGGACAACAATACCAGGTGGAAAAGCTTGACTACGAGGAGAAAAAGGCCTATGTTCGAAAGGTCAACGTAGATTACTATACCGATGCCAATCTTGCTGTTGAAATAAAGGTTTTGGACATGTTTAGAGAAAAAACAGTGGCCAATAGCCAAAACTACCTGGGAGAAGTAATGGTGACAAGTCTTGCAACCATGTTTAAAAAGATAAAGTTTTTTACCCATGAGAACTTGGGTTTTGGCCCCATCCACCTGCCTCCTGAAGAAATGCACACTACAGCTTACTGGATATCCATTCCCGAAAACACAGGTGGCCTTTCGATTGAAGAGATAAAGTCGGGGCTATTGGGGCTTTGCAATGTGATGGTAAACATAGCACCGCTGTATTTAATGTGTGACCCAAAAGATATTCGCGGAGTTGTGCAAATCAAATCACCCTTTACCCAAAAGCCAACCATCTTTATCTACGACAACTTTCCTGGCGGCGTGGGTTTTGCCGAGAAGCTCTACACAATGGAAGACCAATTATTAAAAGCTGCACGCCAAGTCATATTGGAATGCGACTGTGAAGATGGCTGCCCATCCTGTGTTGGACCCCATGAAGAAGTGGGCCATGGCAGCAAAGACTTCGCTCTGAAAATTATTAAAGGGGTGCTTTCCGATTGAAGCTTTCGGAAAAGTTGAGGGCCTTTTTGTCAACAAAGCCTAAGGAAAAAAAGGATGAGAAAAATCTAACAACAAATTTTCACAAATCATTAGGGGATATACTTGGGACGATAGAGATATCTACACCCTTCGGTGAGCACCTTTTGGTAGAGAGGTCCTATCCCGACTCCCATATCCATGGGAACGTTCAGCTGAATTTGATTTACAATATTTCCGGGGAAATAATTAAGCTCATTGCCAAATGCCCGGATTACGAGGACTTGGATTTTAGGCGAGCAGTATTCATCGATACGGAGACTACCGGCCTTGCCGGAGGCAGCGGCACTTTAGCTTTTTTAATAGGTGTAGGATTTTTTGAAGGCGATAGTTTTAAGGTCTTACAGTATTTTATAAGCGACTACGATAAAGAGGCGGCTGCCCTTTACAGCTTAAGTAACCTTCTGAAAAAATTTGACAGTCTAGTAACCTTTAACGGCAAATCCTACGATATACCATTGCTGGAAGCCCGGTACATGATAAGCCGCATGGAAAGCCCCTTTAACAAAACTTTTCACCTCGACCTCTTGTCCGCGGCAAGAAGGCTGTATAAGGAACGCTTGGAGAGTGTAAGCTTATCATCTCTGGAGCAAAATCTCCTTTCCCTTAAACGGGAAGGTGACATACCCAGCTATGAAATCCCATCTGTATATTTTAGATTTTTAAGGGACAGCAATCCTTACCCCCTAAAACCCGTGTTTTACCACAACCGAATGGATATCTTATCTATGGTTACCCTTACAATAAGCATGGCCAATGCCTTTAAAGAGCCGTTAGATACTACAAGCTGTAAAAATCAAGACTACTACTGTTTAGGCAGGGTTTTTGAAGACATGGGGATGGTCGAGGAAAGTATAGAGTGCTACAAAAGAGCCCTGCAGGTACAGGGAGTCAGGGAAAAGACCCACGCCCAGCTATCGCTGCTGTACAAGCGATTGGGGCGCTGGCAGGAGGCTGAAAGACTTTGGATGGCCATGGTAGAGGCCAATATTCGGCCCGACTTTGCACTGGTAGAACTTGCCAAATACTATGAACACACGCTCAAAGATTATAACAGGGCAGCAAAGGCAGCTCAAATGGCATTGGAAAATGTGTATAAAAAGAATAGCCTTGTGGGATATACATTAAAAGATGAAATTGTAGAGCTTAAAAAGCGCCTTGAACGGATAAAATGCAAGCAAAAAA
>LSQX01251799.1_pt3 | contig 15729 bp, 11 predicted proteins | sample 654561 | NCBI WGS metagenome assembly LSQX01 (sample SAMN04489861, study PRJNA283612) | anaerobic digester metagenome | isolation source: 4 biogas reactors fed with cattle manure at either 37C or 55C with and... | place: Denmark: Kongens Lyngby | collected 2014 | reverse complement strand
TCAACCTCTGCAGATATGCCTGTTATGATGTTGACTTTTTTCTGAATTTCAATTTTAAGCGCCTTCCTATCAACTTTAGGATCGTTAGCCGCCTTCTCTGACAACTCTACTTTAACAACAAAGGAATCCATAGCGCTTGGTCTATCCACTACAATCAGGTACTGCGGCGATAATTCTGGAAAACACATCACTGCATGTTCAATCTGGGATGGAAAAACGTTTACACCTCGGATAATAAGCATGTCATCGGATCTTCCGGTAACACGCATCATCCTTGCATGAGTGCGACCGCACTTGCAGGGTTCAATAATTAATTTAGATATGTCCCTTGTTCGATACCGCAGCATCGGCATACCCGTTTTAGTTAACGTAGTAAAAACTAGCTCTCCTTCTTCACCTGGAGCAACAACCTCCCCAGTATCAGGATTAATAGTCTCCACAATAAAGTGGTCTTCCCAAACATGCAGCCCAGCATGCTCTTCACATTCTATAGAGACACCTGGACCACAAAGCTCTGTTAAGCCATAAATATCAAAGGCTTCAATACCCATTTCAGCTTCTATTCTTTCACGAATTTTATCCGACCAAGGTTCAGCTCCTAAGAGTCCTTTTTTGAGTTTAAGGTCTTTTCTGGGATTAACTCCTTCTTGAACCATCGTTTCAGCAAGGTAAACTGCAAAACTAGGTGTACACGCTAAGATTGTGCTGCCTAAATCCTTCATTAATTTAATTTGACGCTGTGTCATACCGCCACTAGCTGGGATAATTCTGGCTCCAACCTTCTGAGCGCCATAATGGATGCCTAAACCACCGGTGAATAAACCATAACCGTAGGAGACATGGATAGTGTCTTGGCGTCTACCACCCGTAGTGTAGATGCAGCGTGCCACCAATTCGCCCCATATGTCCATATCGTTTTTGGTATAGACACCAACTATGGGGTTACCCGTGATGCCGCTTGACGAATGAATCTCTACAATTTCTTCTGGCTTAGTAATCATACCATAAGGATAATTTTCTTTAAGATCATTTTTAACTGTAAAAGGAATCTTTCCAAGATCATCAAGAGACTGGATATCTTGAGGTTTTAATCCGACGTCGTTAAACTTTTTATGATAGAAGCTACTGTTTTCATAGCAGTACTTTACTTGTTCTTTGAGTTTTTGCAATTGAATTTTTTGTATGTCTATTCGGGGCATAGTTTCGATATCTTGGTTCCAATATTTGCCATCGACCATGCTTTTTCTCCTCTCTGCTCCGGATTTAGTACATTTCTTTCATGTACCTCTTAGATAAAAGTATCCGCATCTTTGTTTCCATTGCTGCTTACATGTTACGTTGAACACAAACTCAATCTCTCAATTTCTTAATTAGAAATTTAAGAAACAAATTCACTAAACAAATTTTTAGAGTCTTTTGTCCTTATTTGTTTTATTCTCAGCCGACCGCTCCATCCTCAACAATGAAACGTATAGACCGCAGTTTTGTCTCATGACTTACTATTATGTTCAAAAAATAATAATTCTTGAACAATAAGCTTTAATTTGTAGCATTACACCGACCTATGTCAGAAGGATGTAGAATGGTCACGACAAACCTTGACAAAGTTTTCAATCCTCAAACGGTAGCAATTATTGGGGCCAGTGACGTAGAAGGTTCAGTCGGTTATGCAATCGTCAAGAACTTTACACAGTCTGGCTTTGCTGGTAAAGTCTTCTTTGTCAATATTAAAAAAACTGAAATTTTAGGTGTTAAAACCTATCAGACAATCGATCAAATTCCAGAACAAATCGATCTAGCCATGATCGCAACACCTGCAAAAACTGTTCCAGGTGTCATGGAAGAATGCGGAAAAGCCAATGTAAAAGGTGTAATCATTGTGTCAGCAGGCTTCAAAGAAATCGGCCCCGCAGGAAAAGCCCTTGAAGACCAAGTTGGCGTAATAGCTAAAAAATATGGCGTACGCGTCATAGGACCCAATTGCATAGGTATTCTCCGTCCAAGAATCAATTTAAACGCTACTTTCTTAGACAAAATGCCCAAACCAGGCAACATCGCTTTTCTCTCCCAAAGTGGCGCCCTCGGTTCGGCCATCTTAGACTGGGCAATTCACGAAAACATCGGTTTTAGCAATTTCGTCTCAGTCGGTTCCATGATTGATGTAGACTTTGGAGATTTAATAGATTATTTCGGTTCAGACCCAAAAACTAAAAGCATACTTATGTATGTCGAAGGAATCACTGAAGCACGCAAATTTATGAGCGCCGCACGCCACTTTGCAAGAACTAAACCGATCATTGTAGTAAAATCAGGCAAATTCTCTGAGAGCGCAAAAGCTGCAGCTTCACACACTGGTTCACTCTCAGGTTCAGACGACATTTATGATGCTGCTTTTAAACGTGCAGGAGTAGTCCGAGTAAGCGAAATAGCAGACTTATTTAATGCGGCTGAAGTCTTAAGTACACAACCCTTACCAAAAGGCAACAAGTTAGCAATAATCACAAACGCAGGTGGCCCCGGTGTTATGGCAAGCGACTCACTCATCGGCTACGGCGGCAAACTTGCAAAACTCAGCAAAAAAACAATCGACACTCTAAACAGTGTATTACCGCCGTTCTGGAGCCATGGTAATCCAATCGACGTTTTAGGTGATGCAAAAGCAGACCGCTATAAAGCAGCAGTAGATGCAGCCTTAAACGACGAAAACGTCGATGGCATCTTGGTTATCTTTACCCAGCAGGCTGTTTCAGACTCGGTAGGTATCGCTAAAAGCATAGTCGAATCAGTTCGTAAACAGCCCTATCAAAACAAGACTATCGTAACCTCATTCATGGGTTTTGGTGCAGTACAGGAAGCAAACGTTATCTTAAACGCCAATAACATTCCAACATACAGTACCCCTGAGCAGGCACTCAAAACCTACATGTACATGTATACTTACCAACGTAACATCAAAGATTTGTATGAAACTCCCGAAGAACTTCCAGTGGATGCTTCTCTACCAAAACGTCCAATACTTGCTATACTAAAAAATGCAGCTGCAGAAGACAGAGAAATCCTAACCGAAGACGAAGCCAAAAAGATACTCAAGTACTACAACTTTCCAGTCGTACGCACTGCAGTCGCCAACAACGTTGATGAAGCCGTCGCGTTTGCAACTGAAATGGGGTTCCCAGTGGTGCTAAAGATATTATCACCCCAAATCATCCATAAAAGTGATGCTGGCGGAGTTATACTAAACGTTAATTCACCCCGAGAAGTTCGAGATGCCTTTGAATTGCTCATACAACGAGCCACCGCCTATAACCCTACCGCCCAAATCATCGGTGTAACCGTACAGCCAATGATTGAAAAGAAAGGTCAAGAAGTCATCATCGGCGGCAAAACCGACCCAGTATTTGGTCCAGTCATCCTATTTGGAATGGGGGGAGTCGGGGTAGAACTCTTCAAAGACGTTTCTATAGGTCTTCCACCCCTAAACACAACCCTGATCAGACGCATGATGGAAGAAACCAAAGTATACAGCTTACTCAAAGGATTCCGAGGTTCCACAGCAGTCGACATAAAACGCTTAGATGAAACCATACTCTTATTCAGTCAATTACTCACAGACTTCCCACAAATCAAAGAAATCGACATCAACCCATTACTCATAAGCGACAAAGACGCCACTATACTAGACGCACGCATCGTATTAGACAAAGAGAAAGTCTGCAAGAAACTCGAACCACATGAACACATGGTCATCAGTCCTTACCCAAAGAAATACGAGATTCTATGGTTGCTAAAGAACGGTCAAGAAGTGCTGTTGCGTCCAATAAAACCAGAAGATGAACCCCTATGGATTGAATGGTTCCAAAGCCTCAGCGAGGAAAGCATCCGATATAGATTCTTCCAAATGCTAAAAGACACACCCCATGAAGTCCGTGTTCGCTACTGTAATGTTGACTACGACAGAGAGGTTGCGTTAGTCGCCGAGGTCGTTGAGAATGGCAAACGTAAAATCTTAGGTGTAAGCCGTCTAAGCGTTGAACCAGACGGTAAACATGGCGAAATGGCATTCATCGTATCTGATTACTGGCAAGGACTCGGTTTGGGCACAAAAATAGTCGACTACACACTAGACATTGCCAAAGAAAAAGGCGTTGAAAACGTCTATGCAATAATGCTACAGGATAACTACCGCGCAATTAGCTTAACAAAGAAGATGGGCTTTGCAATCGAGTACTTAAGTGACGGCACAGTCAAAGCTATGCTTGATTTACAAGGCGAAGACATTGATTTCGTATGTGTACAAAAGAAATTACCTGAACCGCCCGTCGAAGAGAAGACTATTGAAGCTAAACCAGAAATCAAAGAAGACGAGTTTCCAATCGTAGAAACAAAACCGCTCGTTAGGGAAAACCGCGAGCCATCATCTTCTTCATAATTTCTTTATTTTTTTGCAGTAATGAACTCTTTTAGAGTGACACTTACAGTTTAAGTTAATGTTACAGTTCTTGTGTCTGTTTTTCTGTTTCACCCTACGCTTTTATACGTGAAGCAGCTGTAAACCTAAATGAGTCAATGAATAACATTGACGGAGGAAACATCTTTTGATCAAAGACGATAAACGACGCCTTATGCTTGAGAAGGTACTAAAAGAACACAATTACCAAGAAAGTGGTCTGCTCGAAATATTGCATAAAGCACAAGAAATCTATGGGTATCTCGATAAAGACTTGCTTAGCGATATTTCTGAATCTTTAAGCCTACCTCCAAGTCACGTTTACGGCGTCGCCACCTTCTACAGTTATTTCAAACTTCGAAAACCAGGTCAACATGTAGTCACTGGTTGCTTTGGAACAGCCTGCTATGTCAAAGGAGTAGATCAAATCATTTCAGCTATCGAGCAAGAATTCAACCTTAAACGTGGCGGCTCCACATCTGATGGCAAACTCTCATTACTTTTTACTCGTTGTATTGGTGCATGCGCAATGGCTCCAACGTTAGTGATAGATAACGAAGTAATCGGTAAAGCAACAAAAGAAGATGTGATCAAAAGAATAAAAGAAAAACTTGGAGGCGCAACAACTGAAACTATTTGACCTTCATAAGATAGTCGAGCGCGAGATGGAATTTGAGCAGGCTTACAAGTATCGGATAAACGTATGTTGCTCGACCAGTTGCGTCTCTCTTGGATCTCTTAAGGTTTTAAAAGCCTTTGAAGAAGCAGTTAAAGAATACGGGGCTGAGAAAGAATGCAAAGTAGCAAAAACAGGATGTATTGGAGCATGCTCAGTTGGACCCACAATTCTCGTTAACCCCGGAGATTACGTCTATGAAGGAGTAACCCCTGAAAGAGCTAGAGAAATCGTACGTGACCACATAACCCTGGATTTGCCGGTTAAAAACATACTTTATGAAAGTGGCACATTCTTCAAAAAACAGCATCGCCTTGTCTTACGTAACGCAGGAAAAATCGATCCTAACCGAATCCAAGACTACATAGCAGCAGGCGGTTATGGTGCCCTCGCTAAATGCTTAACCAACATGACTCCACAAGGCATCATAAACGAAGTATTAGCCAGTGGACTTCGAGGACGTGGAGGTGCTGGTTTTCCAACAGGGCGTAAATGGCGTCTCGTGGCTAGAGCCTACAATACACCCAAATACATAGTTGCTAACCTCGACGAAGGTGACCCAGGCGTATACGCCAATCGATCACTAGCCGAAGCAGACCCTCACGCCATCCTTGAAGGCATGTTGATCGCTGCATATGCAATTGGAGCTGAAAAAGGCTACATCTATGTAAGAGGCGAATATCCCCTTGCGATTCAAACTCTACAAAAAGCTATAGCCCAAGCAAGAGCCATGACACTTCTCGGTAACAATATATTTGAAACAAATTTTAATTTTGATGTAGAGTTGCGGTTGGGTGCAGGAGCATTTGTTGCCGGTGAAGAAACTGCGATTTTAGCCTCTGTTGAAGGTCGTCGTGCCATGCCTCGTCCAAGGCCTCCATACCCTGCTAACTCAGGTTTATGGGGTAAACCAACACTTATCCAAAACGTGGAGACGCTAGCAAACATTCCACTGATAATTCAGAATAGTGCGGCATGGTTTGCAAGGACTGGCACTCCCAAATGTACAGGCACAAAATGTTTCTCGATAACAGGTAAAATAAAGAATCCGGGAATAATAGAGGTGCCTATGGGCATGACTCTGCGAGATGTTGTTTTTGATATCGGTGGAGGCGTGTCTGATGGTAAAAAATTCAAAGCCGTTCTAATCGGTGGTCCCTCAGGGGGTTGCTTGCCAGAGCAACTGCTTGAAACAGCGATAGATTACGATTCCCTAATCAACGTTGGTGCGATTATGGGTTCGGGTGGTATCGTCGTGTTGGATGAGGATGATTGCATGGTCGACACTGCACGGTATTTTACTGATTTTTGTGTGGATGAATCATGCGGACGATGTACTCCTTGCAGAGCTGGATTGCCAAGGATGCTTGAGATTTTCGATAAAATTACACATGGACAAGGGTTAATGAGTGACATAGGAACATTGGAAAAGGCAAGTATTTTCGTCCGAGACATGAGCCTTTGTGGGCTTGGACAAACAGCACCCAACCCAGTTATAACTACTCTACGTTACTTCAAAGATGAATACATTAGCCACATACTCGAGAAGAAGTGCGAGGCGGGTAAATGTTACAAGACAAGAGATGAGGCTGTTATCAAATGAGCCGCCGAATCGACCAAAACACTGTAAAACTGAGGATTAACGGAATACAACTCGAAGTCCCGGAAGGCATAACGATCCTTAAAGCAGCAGAAACAAACGGTGTCGAAATTCCGACGTTATGTGAATTACAAGGTTTAACTCCCTATGGTGGCTGTCGGTTATGTGTAGTAGAAATCAGTGGGACAACCAAACTTTTTCCCGCATGCACCACGCCAGCCGCGTCAGGGATGGAAATAACGACGCATTCACCTAAGCTCTTTGAATACCGCAAGCTGGTACTGCAAACGTTACTAGCTGAACGGACCCATATCTGTGCAGTCTGTGTAGCTAACGAACACTGTGAGTTACAAGCACAAGCAAACAACCATGGCGTCGACCATGTTATGTATGAGCGGAACTGGAGTTGTGAAGAAGTCGATTCAACCCATGACTTTCTTGTCATTGATCGGAACCGATGTATTCTATGCACAAGATGCATCAGAGTCTGCGATCAAATAGAAGGTGCTCATACCCTTGATTTGAAATTACGTGGCAAAAATACAAACGTCATTATGGATCAAGATCAAAAATGGGGTGATGCTAAAAGTTGCACTTCATGTCGAAAATGTGCAAAAGTTTGCCCCGTCGGGGCTATATACATCGAGGGTGAAATGATAGAGTTAACAAAAGACCGCGACATTGCAGCGTTTTTAACTAAACGGAGGAACCGCCAGAAATGATTACCGAATCCAAAGTGCGGTTGGCAACTATTTGGTTAAGTGGTTGTTCAGGTTGTCATATGTCCTTTCTTGATTTAGACGAACGACTTGTGGATTTAGCAAAAAAAATAACTCTTGTACATAGTCCTATTGCGGATATCAAAGAATTCCCGGAAAACGTAGACGTCACACTAATTGAAGGGGCTGTAGCAAATGAGGACCAAAAAGCGATGTTGGTTAAGGCTCGAAGTAGAACCAAACTGTTAGTTTCTTTAGGTGATTGTGCCGTTACTGGCAACGTAACTGCATTACGAAATGCTTGGGGGCACAGCGATCAAGCAGTCCTCAAACGTGCATACGCTGATCAATCAAACAAGAACCCGCAAATACCAAATTTGGTTCCGAAACTACTCGTTCATGCAAGACCCTTACATGAAGTCGTTACAGTCGACCATTATATACCTGGTTGCCCGCCCAATGCTGACCTAATTAACTATGTATTAACCGAGTTACTGGCAGGTAGGCAACCGGTTATGGAGGGAAGGTCAAAGTATGGTTGAAAAAAAAATCCATATTGATCCTGTAACACGAATCGAAGGACATGCCAAAGTGGCGATTTTGTTAAACGAAGATGACATGGTAAAGGAGGCGCTCTTTAAAGTAGTCGATTTCCGTGGATTCGAGAAATTCACTGAAGGTCGTCCTTTCTATGAGATGCCTGCGATAACTTCGCGTTCCTGTGGAATCTGCCCTGTTGCACACCTCATAGCCAGTGCCAAAGCATGTGATCAAATCGTAGGTATAAACCCGCCTAAAACTGCCGTGCTCCTTAGACGCTTAATGCATATGGGGCAAATCATTCAGTCGCACGCTTTGAATTTTTTTCATTTGTCTTCACCTGACTTGCTTTTAGGCTTCGATTCTGAACCAGCCAAACGCAACATATTTGGTTTGATTGAAAAAGAACCTGAATTGGCTTTACGGGGTATTAAGCTAAGAAAGTTTGGGCAAGAAATAATCGAAAAAGTCGCCGGTAAAAAAATACATTCAAGCGAATGGGTGCAACCCGGGGGAGCTAAATGGCCTCTTACACAAGAACATGCTGATTACCTGCGTGGATATCTTCCTGAGGCACTTGAGGCTACACAGAAGACACTTGATATGTGGAAACAGATGCTCGATGGTTTGCAGGAGGAAGTGGAGAATTTCGGTAACTTCCAAACCTATCATATGGGTTTAGTAACGACAAATGGCCAGTTAGATTTCTACGATGGAAAAATTCGTATTATAGGTCCAATGGGTAAAGTTGTTGATGACTGTGTTGACTTCACAAAATATGGCGATTATATCGGGGAAGCAGTTGAGCCTTGGTCTTACATGAAGTTTCCCTACTACAAACCTGTTGGTTACCCAAACGGTGCCTACCGCGTCGGTCCATTAGCTCGACTCAACGTTGCTGAGAGTTGCGGGACACCATTAGCAGACGAAGAATTAAAGTGGTTTAAGCAATTGGGAAAAAACGGGGTTGTACAAAGTACGTTTCATTATCACACTGCTCGTTTAATTGAAATCTTGTCATGTATAGAAACTACCAGTCAGCTTCTTGAACATCCAGACATACACTCTAAACATGTAACCTCTAAAGTATTAATCAACAACTTTGAAGGGATCGGCGTTGCAGAAGCCCCACGAGGCACATTAATTCACCACTACAAAGTAAACGAGCAGGGTATGATAACCTGGAATAATATGGTCATCGCAACCGAACACAGCAACATAGCCTATAACATGGCGGTCACGCAAGTAGCCAAGAAATATGTAAAAGCACGTGAGCTGCAAGAGGGCATGCTCAACCGGGTTGAAGCGGTTGTCCGAGCGTTTGATCCCTGTTTGAGCTGTGCAACCCATGCTATAGGCCAAATGCCTCTTGAAATACAACTTATCGATGCAAGTGGTACCCTATTAGATCGCAAAATACGGTGAAATTAAATTCAGCATAATTTTAAATTCTAACTTATACAATTGCATATTAGAGGTCAAATGAGCAGGCAGATACTCGTTATATTGGCAGTAACCTTACTGGCTTTAAGTGTGGTTACCGTAGTCGCACAAGAAACAGTCACACCGACGCCTGAAACAACCCCGACTCCTACTCCAACACCTTCGCCTACTCCACTTCCAACACCTACACCCACTCCCACGATGTCTCCAACTCCTATAGTTACTCCAGCTGCAAGCGCTACACCGGCCGAGCAACCGCTAACTCCTGAACCAACGACAACTCCGATTCCCATTCTAACACCGGACCCTACAGCAATCGTAGTCCCCGGCTCAGCCTTAACTGTAACTAACGACTCCTTCTATGAACTCCTCTGCAGATTTGACATACTAAACTTGGCAAAGCTGATTGTTATTGGCATTTGCATAATGTGGGTGTTTATTATTCTAGCCTCAGTTGACAAGAAATTCACAAAAAAACATTAGCGCTATCCATCTTGCAGGTCTCTGGGGACTCAGCTTAAATTGGAGAAACCACTGTATATTCTTGATTAAAGTAGTTTAATTCTAACGCAAGCTTAAGCATTTTAACGATAGGTTTTGGGGAATAATAATGAAAAAGAAAGTCATCGTTTTTTTCTCATTTTCATTAGTTTTAGCGTTGGTTTTAGCTGTTGCTTTGTCTTTTTGGGCAACTGCCTCACCTGTTTTTATCGACGATTTTTCAAGTGGAGATTTAACTAAATGGTCAAGAACCAACATTAGCCTAGATGCAAGCCAATATGTACAAGATGAGGTTGCCCATTTTATAGTCCCATCTCCAGTGGCAGGCACAGTTACTTACTCTGCAATTATTAAAGACGGTTTTACCTCGACGGTAAATAGCACCGTCACTGCCTCGCAGGACATCTTAGTCTCCAAGGTTCCATACGGGTGTCCACAGGGCAACGGAGCGATCTTTTTCTTCTACATCTGTGATTCAGCTGACTTAGGTGGCAACCTAGGTAATGTTGGCGTAGGTATCGATGGCTCTAGTGTCTGGTCGCTTTGGATTGGAGGAAATACAACCTACACCTATATTTTCCAAACAAAAGGACCTGTCCCTGTTAACGATACATGGTACCATATAGTTTTGACTATTGATAATTCTGCTGGGTTAGTAAGTTTAGCCGTTGATAACTTGGTGGTCATTAGTGCTTCTCAACGTCAATTCACAGACAGGACACATGAATTTAGCTTAATGTCTGGGTTGGGTGAAGCATGGTGGAGTGATTGTGTTGGATCTCAAGAAGTTAAAATAGATAATGTTCGCTTAGAAATCTCCGATGATGATTCACCCATCTCAACTGAGTATAAACCGACTCAGTCTATGATTCTAACACTAAACCCCACAACTACTTCAACATCAACGCCTAACCCAACAAATACAATGACTCCAACTACTACTTTAATAACCCCAACTACAACCCCAACTACAACACAAGTAGCTTCTAAAGACGAGTTTCCGTTATGGTTAGTTCTATCAGTTATTGTGACAGCAGTTGTAATTGGTAGTATACTGCTTATGCTTAAAAAACGCTGATAACCCCGATTTAAGGATAGATTAAAAGTTTTTATTGTATAGTTTTAACTTTTCTAGTATGGTTTTTAAGAGGGATATCGCTTTTTTGTAGCGGTTATAGCGTTTGGGTTAGCTATCTCCGCATTAGCCTACTCGATAGACGCCAGTAATCCTTACAACTTGGCTGTAAGGCTTTTTGCCCTAAACGGCTTTATAGCACTTAGTATAGCAACGATTTTATCAGGTTTTCTAAAAGAAGTAACCCTGTTCTTTAAAAAACCCTTCATGCGCATCCACCATTACTTTGCAGCAGCCGGTTTAGTGCTAATAACACTACACCCTATAGTGTTGGCTATTCAATTCCTCAATCCAGCAGTTTTTGTTCCAAACCTAAATTCGCTATACCTGTTCCTTTTCTTCGGCGGGCGACAAGCACTAATCATAATATACATCGCACTTGTTGCTGTGTTTCTTCGACGGCAAATGGTGAATTATTGGCGTTATTTCCATGCGTTGATGTATGTAGCGTTATTTTTCGGTGTCGTGCATGCTGTTTTGTCTGGCTCTGATTTTCAAAACGTAGCTATACTGGTTATTTTTAATGGGTTGTTTGTGTTTACTGTGGCTGTGTTTGTATGGAAACGTTTGCAATTCTACAAGGTTAAGGCAAAGAAAAAGAAACGTTTGATTTCTTCATCCCAGAAGGATTAGTCAATATAATAATCGCAACAATATAGACTACGGAGGTTGTGGTTTCTGCTCGTCACCGTCAAACCCTTATTTTGCGTTATTGAGTGCAAAAATTTATTAATTTAGTTGCTTGGGTCATTTTGTTGTTTATCAGGAAGTAGTTAGGTTTGCAGTTCGAACTTGTTCCACCATATAAAATCTCGCCTGGTCAAGAAGAAGCCCTCGAGAAACTAATTCAAAATTTTAAATCAAAAGACAAACAGACACTTCTGGGTATTACAGGTAGCGGCAAAACATTTGTCATGGCTAACGTTATCAACCGACTGCAAAAACCGACTTTAATTTTAGCACATAATAAAACCTTGGCTGCACAACTCTATGGTGAATTAAAAGAGCTCTTTCCACATAATCGAGTTGAATTCTTCATATCTTTCTATGATTACTACCAACCTGAATCCTATTTACCAGCTCAGGACATGTACATCGAGAAAGACTCATCTGTTAACGATGAAATCGAAAAAATGCGTATGCACGCTGTTTCAAGTATAGTCAGCCGAAACGATACCATAATTGTTGCTTCGATTAGCTGCATTTACTCTTTAGGTAACCCCGATGATTTTCGAACCATGGCTCAAAAACTAGAAGTTGGTGCAAATATGAATCGACAGCAGCTTATCCGCCAACTGGTAGACATGCAATATGAACGTAACGACATGGTGCTTGAGCCGGGTAGATTTCGCGTCAGGGGCGACACTATTGATATTGTGCCCTCTTACGAGAATGACATCCTTAGGGTAGAATTGACTGGTAACACAATAGGTAAAATCAAAGAGGTCCACGCCATAACAGGCAACGTTAAAAACACTGTGGATCGCATGACGCTCTATCCTGCAAGGCAGTATGTTGTGCCAGAAGAAAAGCATGCCCAAGCGTTGGAGGCTATTCAACAAGAACTTGACCGACGATTACCTGAGTTGCCGCCGCTTGAAGCCCAACGTCTAAAACAACGAACAAACTATGACCTTGAAATGATTAGAGAAGTCGGCTTTTGTTCTGGAATGGAAAATTACAGTCGCCACTTTGACGGCAGAAAACCAGGCGTACCACCCTTTACATTAATCGATTACTTCCCCAAAGATTACTTATTAATAATTGATGAAAGTCATCAAACTATCCCGCAAGCACGAGGTATGTATAATGGTGATTATAGTCGCAAGAAAAATCTTGTGGATTTTGGTTTCCGTTTACCCAGCGCACTCGACAACAGACCCTTGCAGTTTGAAGAATTTGAGGAGAAGATGGGTAGGGTGCTTTTTGTTTCAGCTACACCTGCAGAATACGAGTTAGGAAAAAGTGGCGTCCCTGTTGAATTAATCACTAGACCGACCGGTCTTCTTGACCCTGAGGTTGAGATGCATCCAATCGAGGGGCAAATGCGGCATTTAATGAAAGAAGCGAAAAAGACCATTGATCGCGGCGACCGTGTATTAATAACAACCTTGACAAAGCGTATGGCAGAAGACTTGGCGGATTATCTAGTCAAAGAGGGTTTTAGAGTGCGTTATATGCATAGTGAAATTGAGAGTCTAGACCGTATTGAACTTATTCGGCAGCTTCGTGTAGGTGAATTTGACATACTTGTTGGCATAAACCTTCTACGGGAAGGGTTAGACATCCCTGAAGTCGCTTCTATATTCATACTTGATGCTGACAAGGAAGGCTTTCTGCGTGACGAACGCAGCTTAATTCAGACCATTGGTAGAGCGGCTCGAAACGTCAATGGTAAAGTATTCCTATACGCTGACAACCAAACCCAGTCTATCAAACGTGCCATTGAAATCACTTATTATCGCCGTAACTTCCAAAAACGCTATAACGAAAAACACGGGATCACACCGACAACAATTATCAAATCTGTTACTATAAAAGAGAGCACGATTAAAGGCGCCAAACATCTAGCTAAATCAGACATTAAACGTCAAATTATCGAGTTGGAAGCCAAGATGCGTGAAGCAGCTGAGAAGCTTGAATTTGAGAAAGCTATCGAACTCCGAGATACGATTGCAGAATTGCAGAAGGCATTAACTCATAAGGAAGAGAAAGCGACTCTTAGACCCGAAATTTAGGGTTTTAATGCAACAATGTTCTAATCTCAGAGGTTAAAACAAGATAGAAATTGCCAAAACTTGAGGGGGAAAGTATGCGTAATAACATTTCCATAAAAGGCGCAAGACAGCACAATCTAAAGAACATCGATTTAGAGTTACCTCGCAATAAACTCATAGTGATTACTGGGCTCTCTGGTTCTGGTAAATCCACTTTGGCGTTTGATACAATCTATGCTGAGGGTCAACGTCGGTATGTGGAAAGCCTCTCAGCTTATGCCCGTCAATTCTTAGGTTTAATGGATAAGCCAGATGTAGATTCAATCGACGGTCTCTCCCCAGCAATAAGCATTGAACAGAAAAGTACCAGTAAAAATCCTCGCTCTACAGTTGGTACAGTCACAGAAATCTACGATTATCTGAGGCTTATTTTCGCACGTATTGGTACACACCACTGCCCCAAATGCGGTAGTAGTATTCACCCGCAGAGTCCCGAGAATATTGCCAGTCTTATTATGGGCGAGAAAGACAAAACTCTTGTTTTCCTCGCACCTATCATCCGAGGTATGAAAGGAACACACGAGCAAGTTCTTGAGGACCTTAAAAAAGACGGCTATACAAAAATCAGAGTCGATGGAAAAATCTATGAATCTGATACCGTGCGCGAAGAGATAAAATTGGTGCGTTATGAGAAGCACTGGATAGAAGCCGTTATAGACACAATAACTATCTCAGATGAGGAACGTTCACGTCTAGCCGAAGCTGTCGAGGCAGCCCTAAAAACTGGCAAGGGCACGATGATAGTTATCGATGCTGCAAACCAAGATACTAGTCAAAAAAAGGAGTTAGAAAGCTTTGAAGGTGCAACAATGTATAGTACATTTGGTGCATGCCCTAATCATCCTGAAATCATGTTTGAAGCGCTGGAACCTCGTATGTTTAGCTTCAACTCGCCCTGGGGTGCATGTCCAACCTGCCATGGTCTTGGTGAAATCACCGAAGTTACCGCGGACAAGGTTATACCCAACCCTAACCTAACAATTATAGATGGCGCCTTAGCAGTCTACGGCAAAATGGATCTTAGTTGGCGTGCCCAGCAACTCGCTGCAGTAGGCAAAAAGCATGGTTTTGACTTATTCACACCAATTAAAGACTTCACAGAAGAGCAACTGCATGTACTGCTCTACGGCGACGGGGAACCCATAAACGCCAACTGGTCCAATGGTGCTAACATGCATATGCGACAAGGTTGGGAAGGCGTTATACCGCAGACTATGCGTTTGCACCGCCAAACCGAGAGTGATTGGCGTAAAGGCGACATAGAAAAATTTATGACTGCTCGTCCATGCAACAGTTGTAACGGTAAAAAACTCCAACCGTTAGTATTGGCAGTGCAGATCCAAGGCAAAAGTATCATCGACACCACAGACCTCTCGATTGAGGAAGCTGTAGATTTCTTCAATGATCTCCCGTTTAAACTTAACGAGAAAGAAATGTCGATAGGCAAGCAGGTACTCAAAGAAATCAATGACCGGTTAGGATTTCTCAAGAACGTCGGTTTAGGTTATCTTTCACTTTCACGTGCAGCTAAGACATTGTCGGGCGGTGAAGCACAACGTATTCGTTTGGCAACACAGATTGGCAGCAACCTTATGGGTGTACTCTATATTCTTGACGAACCCAGTATCGGTCTTCACCAACGTGACAACGCTAAACTCATTAATACCTTAGCTCGGCTTAGGGATCTTGGTAACACTCTAATTGTGGTAGAACACGACGAAGACACAATGCGCCATGCTGACTATATTGTTGATATGGGTCCCGGTGCAGGCGTTCATGGCGGTCATGTAGTTGCGGAAGGTACACCTCATCAAGTAATGCAGAATCCCCGTAGTTTAACTGGTAAATATCTTTCAGGTAAACTAGAAATCGAAATCCCCTTAGAGCGACG
>LSQX01350449.1_pt1 | contig 15731 bp, 13 predicted proteins | sample 654561 | NCBI WGS metagenome assembly LSQX01 (sample SAMN04489861, study PRJNA283612) | anaerobic digester metagenome | isolation source: 4 biogas reactors fed with cattle manure at either 37C or 55C with and... | place: Denmark: Kongens Lyngby | collected 2014 | reverse complement strand
CTGGCTTGTGATTCACTTGCAAAAGATTTAAGCAGGTTCAGTTCGGTTTGGGGTCCTTTTACACTCTTCATAATTATTATTTTAACTGTTCAGTTATTCAATTCTGACTAGCCACAAAAGTAATCATTTTCCGGAATCATGTAAAATCAAACAGTTAACAGATAGCTATTTAAAACCTTTCTAAATTGTTTTCTCACTCAGTACAAGCCAGCGCATAGTTTTTTCATCGATCAGCTTCATGATCTCCGAGAAGCGGCTCGATTGCTGCATCAGCTCGTTCGCCGGCAGCTCACCGGAGGAGAGCGCATCGCTGATGACTTTCTTCTCTTCTTCCAGTTGGGCTATCTCCTTCTCCAGTGCTTCGAACTCCCGTTTCTCACTGAAGGTGAGCTTTGCTTTCTCCTCTTTTCTGGACTGATGCTGTTCAGAAAGGGCTTTGGCTGTATTGCTCACTTCGGCCTGCTTCCTCTCCTGCTGCTCTCTCTTCTCATCGATCTGTTTCCACTCGCGGTACTGCGTGTAGTTACCGGGGAAATCCTGTATCCGGGCATCACCGTGAAACACCAGCAGATGATCCACCACCTTGTCCATGAAGAAACGATCGTGCGACACGACGATGAGACATCCCCTGAATCCTTTCAGGTACTCCTCCAGGATGTTGAGTGTGATGATATCCAGGTCGTTGGTGGGCTCATCGAGCACAAGGAAGTTGGGGTTGGTGATCAGCACGGTGCAGAGGTAGAGCCGCCGCTTCTCGCCGCCGCTGAGCTTGTAGACGTAGTTATGCTGTTTCTCCGGTGCGAAGAGGAAATGCTGCAGGAACTGTGAGGCGGTGAGCCTGTTGCCGTTGCCCATGTCAATCACCTCGGCAATCTGCTGCACCACATCAATCACCTTCATCTGCTCGTTGAACTGCAGCCCATCCTGGCTGTAGTAGCCGAAGTGGACCGTCTCCCCGATATCGAAGCTGCCACTGTCGGGCTTCACCTCCTCCAGCAACATCTTCACGAAGGTCGATTTGCCGGTGCCGTTGTTTCCCACGATGCCCATCTTCTCGTAACGCGTGAAGATATAGTTGAAATCTTCGGTGATGACGACATCACCAAACCGCTTGCTTACATGCTGCGCTTCAAAAATCTTATTGCCGATATAGGATCCTTTGGCTTGCAGGCGGATGTTTCCTCCATCCTCCTTCTGTGCTGTTTTTTCTTCCAGCGAATAAAAGGCATCGATGCGTGACTTTGATTTGGTGCCCCGTGCACGCGGCTGGCGGCGCATCCACTCCAGCTCCTTGCGCATCAGGTTCCTGGCACGGTCCATCTCTGTGTTCTGCGCCATCACACGCTCCTCCCGTTTCTCGAGGTAGTAGGAGAAATTGCCTTTGTAGGAGAAGAGCTGCTGCTCGTCTATCTCCAGTATCTGTGTGCAGATACGGTCGAGGAAGTACCTGTCGTGCGTCACCATCAGCAGGCTCATCCTGTTGCGGTTGAGGTGCTCCTCCAGCCACTCCACCATCTCCAGATCGAGGTGGTTGGTAGGCTCATCCATGATCACCAGCTCCGGCTCACTGATCAGCACGTTGGCCAGCGCCACACGCTTCACCTGTCCGCCGGAGAGCTCGCCGGTCTTCTGATGAAAATCGGTGATCTTGAGCTGCGACAGGATCTGCTTGATGCGTTGTTCGTAATCCCACGCTTTCTGCATATCCATCTGCATCAGCACCTCATCGAGCCCCTCATGCGCTCCGGAGGAGATGATCTCTTCGTAGCGGGCTATCAGCTTCACTGTCTCGTTGTCGGCATTGAAGCAGGCTTCCAGCACGGTCATCTGCGGGTCGAACTGAGGCGACTGCTCCAGGTAGGCAAACCGTATGTCGTTGCGGAAGACCACCCTCCCGCCGTCGTACGACTCCTTCCCTGCAATAATGTTCAGCAGGGTGGTCTTGCCCGAACCGTTCCTGGCAATCAGCCCTATCTTATCACCTTCGGCGATGCCGAAAGAGATATCGCTGAAGAGCAGCAGGTCGCCGAAGCTTTTTGTGAGTGAGTCTATTTGCAGGAGAGGATGCGCCATATTTTTTTTCTATTTGAGGTCAAAAGTACAAAAAACAATTGATATCTCTCTGCTTGCAGTGATGATTGAACCTTCTACTGATCTCCATCTCAGTTCTCAGATTTTCCATCTCAGATAGAGGTAGAGATCTGTTCTGCTCTTCCCGTCGATCTGCTCTGTGCCGCTGCCGATGGTGTCGCGGTTGAGGTAGTGGGTATGCCCTGTTTTGAATGAGGCAGTGAGTGAGGGATTGATGTCATATTTCACGGAGAGCGCCAGGCGGATCCCTTGTCCGTAGAAGGAGGGCATATAGAACGTGCTCAGCAGGTTCCGCTCGTAGGAGTAGAGCCTTGCGCTATAGCTCGCGGCATCGAAGAAGGCCAGGAAGGCATCTGTCGCGAAATTTTTTCTGCCCCTGTAGCCTATATTCTGCGATAACATGTATCCTTTCTCGGCATCAAAGGGCTTCTCCTTGTAGTGTGCCATGTCGCCCGTAGTGCGGAAGCTCCATCCGTTCTGCATTGTGTGTGAGAAGCGTACACGGAATTTACGTGTGGCATAGGGCAGTACCGATGTGGACTGCTCATCGGGATAGCGCATGTTCTTCTCTTTCTGTTTGTACTTGTAGCGCAGCTCCGCCTGGGTGTTACGCGTGAAGGTGTATGTCCCCAGGAGATAATAGTCAAGGGCTTTCGATGGTGTGTCCACCCCAAATTTCAACCAGGGGTAGTGCACAAAGTCGATATAGCTGTTCACCGTGAAGCGGGCGAAGGGAGAAAAGAGCGTGCCGAGAAAAAGACCCCGTTCATTGCGGATGCTGCTCCCTTCGGAGAAGGCTTCTGCATGGAGGGCATTGTATGAGATGGGATAATGACGGTGCAGCAACGTGAAGGAGAGACCCGGCGAGGGGCGGTATTGCACCATGTTGATGGTGGCCGCCGCACCATTTTTTGAGATCGCCGTCTCCCCTGCGAGGAGCAGCCCCGGCAGCTGCCAGGAGTAATCGATGCCGGCATTCAGGTTTGCCGAGTCTCTCAGGTAGTAAAGATTGTATTCCCTCTGTGTGGGTGCATACATCCGGTTGTACCAGTGGTACAATGCGCTTACACCCACCTGAAAGCGGTTCTTCCGGTAGTTGATATTGCCTCCCGCCACCTGCTCCCGGCTGTTCTTTTTCTTCTCCAGCTCCAGCGGAGTACGATGGAGACCATCTGTTTTGAAGGAGGTGATCTGTCCATCGTCAGAGAGGTTGGTGTCGATCTTTCTGTTGGAGTAGAAGGTGGTGACGGAGATATTGCCGATGCCGATGAGTGCTGCCGCACCCCTGAAAAAGCCACTCTCGGCTGTGGAGAAGTGTCGCTTCGGCTGTAACGTGCGACGGGCAATATTATCTGCGCTCCACGCCTTGCTCACCATGAAATCATTGTTCAGCACCAGCCCCTGCCCGAATGAGAGCCTGTAATCGCCCAGGGCGAGTGTCCTGAGTATGCCCGCGTCACGAACGATGAGATGCATGCCGTAATGATCGTACCCTTTGGGATAATCGTTTCTGAAGAAGGGTTCTCCCGCATCTTTCTCGGCGGTGAACCCCATCTCTATCTTGTCGCGATAGCGGAATGCGTACCGGAGTGAGTGGTAGAAATCCTCACCCCGGTATTTTCGGTTGGGGTAGCGTTCCAGGATGCTGTCGGAAAATGCTCCGTATCCGGCACGCGGGGTGAGCGTTTTATCCAGACGCAGCTGCAGCTCATGCTTCCCCCTCTGCAGCATCTCAGCAGCTTTTACGTCTGGTTCTCTTAGCTCTGTCACATCCGCATAGAAGAAGGGGAGAATCCTTTCCACCGTCTGAATGTCGAGATAGGGTACGTTCCTCAACTCAAAAACGGTATAAAGGGGTCTGTTTTTCTCCAGAAAAGAGGTGATCGATGCGATCTCCTCGAGCGACAGGAGCGGAAAACGTTCAAGCTGCTCTCGCGTCACCCTGTTCAGGTTCATGGGGTTGCTCTCCAGCTGAAGCAACTCCTCATACATCTTTTCAATGGCGGTTTCGTTCATCTCCTCCTGTTCGGCCAGCTGCTCTACAAACACGCGCCAGTTTGCATCCTGAGCAATCACACCGTTAGAAACACCGAAAAAGAGGAAAAAGAGAATTGGTATCAGTAACTGTTTCATGACCTCTGCTCTGTTCCGGTTTACAAAATTGATTATCACAAAAATAGAGATAATTTTATTTTTTCACAAATATGTGAGTATAAAATAGATACCTGAATTATAATTGATCTTTTTTTGTATCTTTGCCCCTGTTTAAACGACGATGGAAAGTATGAACTGTGTAACCAAAGCCATTAAAGCCATGCTGGCCCTGTTGCTTTTGCTGACTTCCTGCCGCGGGGTAGAGAAAGAGAGCGGTGAGGGGTATGATTTCCCTCAGATACTGCAGCGTGATACCCTGCGTGTGCTTACACTCAACACCTCCACCTCCTATTTCATCTATCGCGATCAGCCGATGGGTTATCATTACGATCTGATTCGCGAATTTTGCAGGGAGCATGATCTGGTACCTGAGATCATTGTGGCCGTTAATACGGCGGGCATGCTGGAGATGTTGCAACACGGCGGGGGTGATGTGATTGCCTACAATATACCTGTGACGAATGCCCTGAGGGATTCAGTGCGCTACTGCGGACTGCAGCAGATCTCCCACCAGGTGCTGGTACAGCGGGCTTTAAGAGGTGACACCCTGGTCACTGATGTGACCGGACTGATCGGCAAAAAGGTGACGGTGACAGCAGGTTCCAGGTACCGCGACAGGATTGTCAACCTCAACAATGAGCTCGGTGGTGGTATCGTTATCGATATTGCCGACAGTGATACCATTGTGACGGAAGATCTGATCCGCATGGTGTCGCGTGGTGAGATCGGCTATACCGTGGCCGATGCTGATCTGGCCAGGCTTAATCACACCTATTTCAGGAACCTCGACGTGGATCTGCAGGTCAGCTTCGATCAGCGCTCATCGTGGGTGGTGAGAAGAGATATGCCGTTGCTGGCCGACTCGCTCAACAGCTGGTTTGAGAACAAAACAGATGAGCCGGTATTCCTGCGTATTATCAAACGCTACTTTGAAGAGACGAAAGGATATCTGGAGAGCGACAGACCTTCCTACACCGATATACTGGGTCCCGGTGTGATTTCACCCTTCGACCCTTTTTTCAAACAGCAGGGAAGGCGCCTGGGTATCGACTGGCGTCTGCTCGCATCACTCTCTTACCAGGAGTCCTCATTCAATACCGAGGGTCAGTCGTGGGCGGGAGCCATCGGGCTGATGGGCCTGATGCCGGCAACAGCTGCCTCTCTGGGTGTCGCCGGAGATCATCTCTTCGATCCGGAGATGAACATACGTGCCGGGGCGGAGTACCTGAGGCAGCTGCTCAATATCTTCGGCACCATCGATGACCCTTCCGAGCAGCTGAAGATGTCACTGGCTGCCTATAACGGGGGCATAGGGCATGTGTTTGATGCCAGGGCGCTGGCAGAGAAGTATGAGGCAGACCAGAATGTGTGGGAAGGCAATGTGGAGAAATTTATCCAGCTGAAGCGTCTGGAGCAATATTATACCGATCCTGTTAGCAAAAACGGTTATTTCAGGGGCGATGAAACAATTAATTACGTCCGCAAGGTAATCAGCAGATGGGAGCTTTACAAAGAGAAGGTGAAAGAATAGGATTTCTCATTATCGAAGAATAAAAAAATCATTATCTTTGTGTCTGTGTCAAAATAGCATGAAGGGACCAGGCAAGCAGAGGAAATCAATAGAATTCTAACAAAATGTCAGTTACAATTACCAAAGTCACCACGAAAGATGATCTGAGAAAATTCATCCAGTTCGGTATAGATCTCTATGAGGGCAACGAATATTTTGTTCCGCCATTGATATACGATGAGCGGACCACGCTCAGCAGGACAAAGAACCCGGCGTTCGATCACTGTGATGCCGATTATTTTCTGGCCCTGCGTGATGATAAGATTGTCGGCAGGATAGGGGTCATCATCAACCACAAAGCAAACGGGATATGGAATGAACGGAATGTCCGTTTCGGTTTTGTCGATTTTATTGATGACAACGAGGTGGTGGATACCCTCTTCGGTGCAGCGGAAGGGTGGGCCCGTTCCAGAGGGATGAAGAAGATTCACGGACCGCTCGGTTTCACCGATCTTGATCATGAAGGCATGCTGGTGGAGGGATTCGACCAGATCAGCACTCTCTCCACGATCTATAACTATCCCTACTATGCGGATCATATGGAGCGGCTGGGTTATAGTAAGGATCAGGACTGGGTGGAGTTTCTCATCACCATACCCAAAGAGATCCCTGAGCGGTTTGAACGTGCGGTGGAGATTGTGAAGAAGCGCTCCGGTCTGGTGGTGAAGCACCTGCAGAGTAAAAGTGATGTCTATCCTTATGCCAGAGAGATCTTCAGGCTTATCAACCGCGCCTATAAAGATCTCTACGGGTTCGTTGAGCTGACGGAGAAGCAGATCGATTTCTATGTGGATATGTATATCCCGATGCTGCGGCTCGAGTTCCTCACCCTTGTGATCCGACAGGAGGACAACAAGCTGGTGGGTATGGCCATCGGCCTGCCCAGCCTGGCAAAGGCACTGCAGAAAGCAAAAGGACGTTTCATTCCCACCGGATGGTATCATATCTACAAGGCACTGAAGGGCAAAGAGAATAACATGCTCGATCTTTTGTTGGTGGCTGTTGATCCCGAATACCAGGGAAAAGGAATCAATGCTTTGATATTTAGTGAGTTCATCACTTCGGCCAGCCGCCTCGGTTTTGAATATGCCGAGAGCAATCCTGAGCTGGATCTGAACCACAAAGTGAAATCGATGTGGAACGACCTGGAAAAGAAACAAACAAAAAGGCGCAGAGCCTTTATTAAAAACTTATAGAGGAGATATTACATAACGTGAACGAGACAGAGAGAGCATTACAGATACTAACGGACAATTATCAGGAAGAAAACATAGTCACACTTGAGTGGCAGGAACATATCCGTCGCCGCCCCGGGATGTATATCGGGAAGCTGGGTGACGGATCATCATATGATGATGGCATCTACGTCCTTCTGAAAGAGGTTCTGGACAACTCCATTGATGAATACATGATGGGGTTCGGTAAAACGATCGATATCACGATCGAAGAGAAGTGTGTTACCGTGCATGATCATGGCAGGGGTGTCCCCCTGGGAAAGGTGAAGGATGTCTGTTCAAAAATGAACACAGGTGCCAAGTACGACTCCAAAGCATTCAAGAAATCGGTCGGCCTGAATGGGGTGGGGATCAAGGCGGTGAACGCCCTCTCCTCCGAGTTCTACATGGAGAGTTCCCGCGAGGGACAAACCAAAAAGGTGGCTTTTCAGCAGGGAATCCTTGTCAAAGACAGCGATGTGGGCCCATCGGTCAACTCCAACGGGACAAAAGTGGGATTCACACCCGATCCGGAGATCTTTGGTGAGTACCATTACCGCAATGAACATATTGAGCCGCTGCTGAAGAACTATGTGTTCCTCAATATTGGTCTGACCATCAACTTCAATGATAAGAAGTTTACATCCAAAAACGGCCTTGAGGACCTGCTGAACGAGAACCTGACCCAGGAAGAGCTTTATCCTATTATTCACCTCTTCGGTGAAGATATTGAGGTGGCGATCACACATACCAACCAATACGGAGAGGAGTACTATTCATTTGTCAACGGTCAGCACACCTCGCAGGGAGGAACGCACCTCGCTGCTTTTCGTGAGGCAACAGCCCGCGTGATCAAGGAGTTTTACAACCGCAATCTTGAATATTCCGATATCCGCAACGGTATTGTCGCTGCCATCAGCATCAAGGTGGAGGAGCCGGTGTTCGAGTCACAGACCAAGACCAAGCTCGGCTCACGCGAGATGAGCCCCAACGGTGTCTCGGTGAGTAAGTACATCAACGACTTCCTGAAGAAAGAACTCGACAACTACCTGCACAAGCACGCCGAGACGGGTGAGGTGCTGCAGAAAAAAATTCTCGATTCGGAGAAAGAGCGCAAAGCAATTGCAGGGGTCACCAAGCTGGCACGTGAAAGAGCCAAAAAATCGAACCTCCACAACAAGAAGCTGCGTGATTGCCGCATACATTACAACGATGTCAAAGGTGATCAGCAGGATAAGACATGCATCTTCATCACAGAGGGTGATTCTGCCAGCGGCTCCATCACCAAAAGCCGTGATCCCAACTTCCAGGCGGTGTTCAGCCTTCGTGGAAAACCGTTGAACAGCTTCGGTCTGACCAAGAAGATCGTCTATGAGAATGAAGAGTTCAATCTACTGCAGGCGGCACTCAACATTGAGGAGAATATGGACGGGCTGCGCTATAACAAGGTGATCATTGCTACAGATGCCGATACGGACGGGATGCATATCCGTCTGTTGCTGCTCACCTTCTTCCTTCAGTTCTTCCCCGATCTCATCAAGAAGGGACATGTTTACATCCTGCAGACCCCGCTTTTCCGCGTCCGCAACAAGAAGAAAACCATCTATTGTTATACCGACGAAGAGCGTCAGAACGCTATCAGGGAGTTGAATCCCACACCGGAGATCACCCGCTTCAAGGGGTTGGGAGAGATCTCACCCGATGAGTTCCGCAACTTCATCGGAGATGATATCAGGCTCGACAGGGTGACGATGCGGAAAGAGGATCTGCTGAAAGAGCTGCTGGAGTTTTATATGGGTAAGAATACGCCTGAGCGGCAGGTCTTCATCATCGATAATCTGGTCATTGAAGAGGAAGATGTGGCGTAAATAAGCCATCAGCGGTAAGCTGCAGCAGAAGGGAAACAATCAGACACGCTATCATAAGCTTCAATTAATTCAATCAAACGCCAAAAAATGAGCCCCGCAACACCCGAAAAGAGAACAGCCCTTTTCCCCGGCACCTTCGACCCTTTTACCATCGGCCACGAGTCGCTGGTCCGGAGAGGGTTATCTGTGATGGATGAGGTGATCATCGCCATAGGAGTGAATGAGTCAAAGAAATCATACTTCTCCCTTGAGAAACGGCTTGAGATGATTCGCAAATTGTACAGCGATGAGCCGCGTGTAAGGGTGGAGAGCTATGATTCACTCACGATCGATTTCGCAAAGAAAATGGGTGCGCGATATATCCTGCGCGGCATCAGGTCTGTTTTTGATTTCGAGTATGAGAAAACCATTGCCGACATGAACCGAACCATTTCGGGGATAGAAACGTTTGTATTGTTTACAGAACCGGCATTAACGCACATCAGCTCCACACAGGTGAGGGAGCTGCTCCGTTACGGGTGCGATGTCAGCAGCTTTCTACCGGAAGGGATGGAGTTGCAATAACGAAAAAAAATATGCAAAAACAGATATTGATTGTGTTGATAAGCGTCTTCCTTTTTTCGGGAAACGCTTTTTCTCAGTATAGACCATCCGCCGACGGGATCAAAATGGAGCGCACGCTCCAGCTTATCAATGGCCTCTATGTGGATGATGTGGATACAAAGCAGCTTACCGAGGCAGCCATACGCGGCATGCTGAAAGAGCTCGATCCTCACTCTTCCTATCTCGACGAGGAGGAGGTGCGTGCCATGAACGAGCCGCTTCAGGGTAATTTCGACGGCATCGGCATCTCGTTCAATATGCTCACAGACACACTCTACGTGATGGAGGTTATTTCCGGCGGGCCCTCGCAAAAAGTAGGCATCATGCCGGGTGACAAGATCATCTACGTGAACGATACGCTCATTGCCGGCGTGAAGATGAACAACCAGGATGTCATCAAGCGTCTTCGCGGACCCAAGGGAACCGTTGCGAACGTGAAGGTCCTTCGTCGTGGTGTGCCGGAGTTGATGCATTTCAGGATTGTCAGGGATAAGATACCCATCACCAGCATCGATGCCTCCTACATGGTCACAGGTGATATCGGTTATATCCGTTTAAGCCGTTTTGGTGTCACCTCTGCCAGGGAGTTCAGGCAGGCGGAAAAAGCGCTGCGATCACAGGGGATGAAACATCTTATCTTCGATCTGACCGACAACGGGGGTGGTATCCTGCAGACAGCGAACGATATTGCCAATGAGTTTTTAGGTGAAGGAAAGCTGATTGTATATACCGAAGGAAAAAATCAGCCCCGCTTTACGATGGAAGCCACCGGCACCGATAATTTCGAGGGTGGAAACCTGGTGGTGCTGGTCAACGGTAACTCGGCATCGGCCAGCGAGATACTTGCAGGTGCCCTGCAGGACTGGGACAGAGGTGTCGTCGTGGGACGGAGGACATTCGGCAAAGGACTGGTACAGCGTCAGCTGCCGCTTACCGACGGGACCATGATCCGCCTGACCGTAGCACGTTATTACACCCCCACCGGGAGAAGCATTCAGAAGCCTTATGAGATGGGTAACACCGAAGATTACAACAGGGATATCATCAATCGTTATCATCACGGGGAGATGTTCGTCGCCGACAGCATCCACTTCCCCGATTCATTGAAATACACCACGCTGGTGAACAAGCGTACGGTGTACGGTGGAGGCGGTATTATGCCCGACTATTTCGTGCCAATAGACACTACCTCGGGAACAATGTTCCATGCAAACCTGAATGCGAAGGGTGTGATTAACCGGCTGGCTGTGGCTGAAGTGGATGTCAGGAGGAATGAGCTGGGATTGACCTATCCCGATGTCTCCTCCTTCATCAATGATTTCAATGTCACGGAGGAGATGATCGGCAGGCTGAAGCAGGTTGCCGGGGAGGAGAGCGTGGAATGGGATGAAGCGCAGTTTGCCACCTCACGCCGGCTGATTCTTCTTCAGCTGAAAGCGCTGATGGCACGTGATCTGTACGACACTTCGGCATTCTTCCGCATCATCAACGAAGAGAATGAGATTTTCCGTGAAGGGTTGAAGATAATCTCCGACCGCAGGCGTTATGATGATCTGTTGAGAGGTATAGGCAGCAACATTGCACAACAAAAATAGAGAGGTATGAATTTCGATTACAGCAAACTGCGTGTAGAAAAAGGAAAGAAAATGAACCTGCGTGATTTTCACACCAGCGAAGATGGTGGTTTCACGAAGAAAACAGCCAGGAAAGAGATCAAAGCGAACATCAAAGAGCTGAAGAAGTTCCAGGAGATGTTCTATGCCGACGACAGGTATTCACTGCTGATTGTGCTGCAGGCTCGCGATGCTGCCGGCAAGGATGGTGTGATCCGTCATGTGATGTCGGGCATCAACCCGCAGGGATGCCGTGTGCACAGCTTCAAGACGCCGACCAAGAACGAGCTGGAGCATGATTACTTCTGGCGTCATTACACTGCCTTGCCCCAGCGGGGGATGATAGAGATCTTCAACCGGTCGCACTATGAGAACCTGCTGGCAACGAAAGTCCACCCGCAATGGATTCTCAATGAGCGGATACCCGGTTACGAGTCTGTCGACAAGATCGGTCAGCAGTTCTGGGACGACCGCTGTGACTCCATCAATGCCATTGAGAAGCATCTCCATCAGAACGGTATGCGGATTGTGAAGTTCTTCCTGAACGTCTCGAAGGAGGAGCAGAAAGAACGTTTTCTCGACAGGATAGAAGAACCGGACAAAAACTGGAAATTCAGCTCTGCCGATCTGCAGGCCCGTGCACATTGGGATGAGTATGAAAAAGCGTTTGAAGAGATGCTGGAGAAAACATCTACCCATTACGCGCCATGGTATGTGATCCCTGCCGACAAGAAGTTCTTCGCCCGTGTGGCTGTAGGTGATATCATCCTTGAGCTGTTCAAATCACTCGATCTGCACTTTCCTCCGGCTGAATCACCCGAGATCCTGGCAAAGGCAAAAGAACAACTGTTGCAGGAGTAAAACTATTTTCTCCTCTCTTTCAGGTAATCGTCGAGCCTCGTCATCAGCCAGAAGAGGCTGAATACTGATGCTACCAGCACTACCGGACCTATAAACTGGGGTGACAGCAGGAAATCTTCTCCCTGCAACAGATAGGCCCCAATGACCATTGCTGCAATGACAGCATACATGGTGCCGAAGATTGCACCCATCTCTCTCAGCAGGTTGCCTGACTCTCTCTTCCGCTTTTTCTTCTGCGGCATGAGCGCTTTCTCAGTCTCGATCTGATGCATGATGCGAAACTTCAGGTTCTCCGGTGCCTTTTTCATCTGCGGTTGCATCATCTGCCGGATGATCCTTTCCTCTTTCTCTATTCTGTTCTCTTTCATTGTGATTCTGTTTTGGTGTTTTTGTGAAGCTATTCCTTCTTCCGGAATGCATTCCGCTATCCCCGGATCAGTTGAATCCCACATCTTCCATCCTGTAGCATTCAGCCAGCAGCTCTTTAAACATTTTCCGTGCTCTGAAGAGCTTCACCTTCACGTTCGGCTCGTTCAGGCCGGTAATTTTTGCGATCTCTTTCACCGGATTGTCCTCCATATAGTATAACATGAGCAATAACGCATCTCCTTTCTGCATCCTCTGCAACACATCTGAAACCACCTCTTTCCGGTCCATCTCTTCCAGATTGATCTCGAGACTGTTCTCACCCTGGTCGTATGCATTTTCAATCTCTGTCTCCTGCATACCCATCCACATCCTGGTCTTTGTCTGCGTGATGGCTGTGTTATAAACGATACGGTAGAGCCAGGTAGAGAACTTGCTCTCAGAACGAAAGGTGTGGAGGTTCCGGTATGCTTTCACGTAACTCTCCTGCACGACATCTTCCGCATCCTGCATGTTGCCGCAAATCCGGTGAGCGATGGTGATCGCCATATCCTGATAGGTCTCGACAAAATATGCGAACGCGGAAGTGTTGCCCGAGAGCACCTGCTGCACACACTGATTTTCGTTCATCACAAGGTTTTATTCCTGTTCAGTCTCTTCTCTATACTGCGTCAATGGCATTTTCTGCGTAACCGAGAAATAGATAAGATAACCTATTCCCAGGAAAAAGACCACGCTGGCGCCTGTCACCCAGAACTCATTCCCCTGACCAATCACAAGGTATTCGGAGCAGAGGAATCCGACGATGATCCCAATTCCAAGAGCTACCAGCACAATCCCGTTTCTCAATGAAACAAACCGGTTGGGGTTGCTTCTCACCTTCGTTTTGTTTGGAGGGATAAGCCCCTGGCTGATCAGTCCCATTCTCTCTTTGTGGCTGTTCTTTACCGCTGTGAGTCCTATCACAAGCCCTGTAACTATTGGCAGACCGAACAGGCAAAGAATAGCAATAATTGGTATTAATTCTCCCATAAGAGTTATCGTTTTAAATTGTGAATAATTTGTTGTCATCCATAGGACAAGCTATCACAACGATCGGTTACAAAAATAGATAAATATTTTTTATTCTCACTATTTTATTCTGACAATCAGATTGTTAAAAATTTCTCCACAGTACAGGATTTTTATGATATTATATTCGTGATTGTGATTACTATTGTTTTACTTTGTAGTGATTACAAACCAGATCACAGCCCATTACAACACCCTTTTCTCCACACGGATGAACGAAAAAATACGCGCGAAACTAATTGTCCTGGCCGATGCCGCCAAGTACGACGTATCATGTGCGTCGAGCGGCACCACGCGCAACAGCGTGAAGGGAGGGGTGGGTACGGCACAGGGGTGGGGCATCTGCCACAGCTTCACACCCGACGGTCGCTGTGTCTCACTCTTCAAGATACTGCTCACCAACCACTGCATCTACGACTGTGCCTACTGCAGCAACCGCCGCAGCAACGATGTGAAGCGTACGGCCTTCACCGCTGCTGAGCTGGCTGAGCTGACCATTGAATTTTATCGCCGCAACTATATTGAAGGTCTTTTTCTCAGCTCGGGGGTGATGCGCAATCCGGACTACACCATGGAGCAGATGCTGCGCGTAGTGAAACTGCTGCGGGAGCAGTACCGTTTCAACGGCTACATCCATATGAAAGCCATTCCAGGTGCGAGCGACGATTTAATCGCTCAGGCCGGGAGGTATGCCGACCGTATGAGCGTGAACCTGGAGATACCCTCTGAGGAGAACCTGAAGCTGCTGGCCCCCGAGAAGAATTATGCCGATTTGTTTGCACCGATGCGTTTTATTCAGCAGGGGATGATTGAAAGCGCCGAAGAGCGCAAAAAATTCCGCTCCGCCCCCAGGTTTGTCCCTGCAGGTCAGAGTACACAGGTGATTATCGGTGCCACCCCCGACACAGACAAGCAGATCCTCACGCTCGCCTCGGCACTCTACAGGCGACCCTCGTTCAAGCGGGTCTATTACTCCGGTTATATCCCCGTGAACAGGAACGACAGCCGTCTGCCGATGATTGCCGCACCACCGCTGGTGCGGGAGAACCGTTTGTATCAGGCCGACTGGCTGATGCGTTTTTATGATTTCAAAGCCAGCGAGATCGTGGATGATACGCATCCCGACCTGGATCTGGATATCGATCCCAAGATGGGGTGGGCACTGCGTCATCCTGAGTTCTTCCCCGTGGATGTGAATGAAGCACCCTATGAGATGATCCTCCGTGTGCCGGGCATCGGTGTGAAGTCGGCTAAATTGATCATCGTTTCACGGCGGTATGGGCGGTTGAACTTCTCACAGTTAAAGAAGATAGGTGTGGTGATGAAGCGGGCACAGTATTTCATTGCTTGCCGTGAACTGTCTATGAAGACGGTGAATGAACTCACCCCCCAATACGTGCGGCGTCAGGTATCACAGAAACAGAAGAAGCAGGTCGCCGGCCTTCTTCAGTATGCAATCGAATGGGGGGAGTAAGATGATCATCTACACCTATGACAAAACATTCGATGGGTTGCTCTCCTGCATCTTTTTCGCTTATGAGAATAAGAAGTTCCCCGGCATGATCCTCTCAGTGGCAGATCAGAAGCCGCTGTTCGCGGATGAACAGTACCATGTGAACAGCGATGGTGAGAAATCGAAAAGGGTGTGGCGCAGCCTTGAGAAGAAACTCTCCAGGACAGCACGCAACATGATGTTAAGCGTATGGCTGTCAGAGCTGCCCGAAACGGAGATGCTGCTGTTCAGATATATCCGTAAGAATATCGATCATCCTAAAGGTGTCGAACTCAACTTTGGAGATGAGGATATCCTTCGTGTGAAGGAGATCGCACAGAAGGTGGGAAGGGAGTCGCACAGGCTAATAGAGTTTATCCGGTTTCAGAAAACAGCCGACGGCATCTGGTTCGCACCGGTTTCTCCCCGCTACAATGTGCTCTCACTGCTTGTGAAGCACTTCAGGTCACGTTATGCTGATCAACCCTGGATCATTTATGATACCAACCGGAATTACGGACTCTACTACGATACCCGTACGGTGGAGGAGGTCTCCTTCCTGCCGGAAGATTTTGCTGCACTGAAACCGGGAAAGCTCAGTGAGGAGCAGCTGTCGGATGAAGAACTCTTCTTTCAGCAGATGTGGAAGGCGTATTTCCGCAGCATCACCATCAAAGAGCGGTTGAACCTGAAACTACAGCGGCAGCATATGCCGAAACGATACTGGAAATATCTTACTGAGATGCAGTAATTAGCGGTCAGCTTTCAGTAATCAGTTGTCTGTAATCAGCTTTCAGTTATCAGCATTCAGCTCATTACCCATTTATC
>LSQX01370924.1_pt2 | contig 15732 bp, 9 predicted proteins | sample 654561 | NCBI WGS metagenome assembly LSQX01 (sample SAMN04489861, study PRJNA283612) | anaerobic digester metagenome | isolation source: 4 biogas reactors fed with cattle manure at either 37C or 55C with and... | place: Denmark: Kongens Lyngby | collected 2014 | reverse complement strand
GGGCGACTGCTCGATCGGCGGCGTGAACCAGTCCTGCTACAGCTACCTGACGGTCGGCGGCGACTTGACGCTGGCGGGCAGTTCCGCACTGGCCATCCATGCCGGCGCGCGCACCAACGAGGTTTTCACACAGGGCGGTGCGCGCGTCACGGTCGCCGGAACCACCACGCTCAATACAGGCTGCTGGATCTACCCCGACTGCGATCCCTTCACCGGCGCGCCAGTCATCTTCGACCTGCAGGATCTCACTATCGCGGCGGGGGCCGGTTTCGACGCCACGCAGCGCGGCTGGGGCTACCGCAACCTGGGACCGGACACCCCGCCGGCAGGCCTCCTGTACCAGAAGGTGAATAGCGACTACTACTGCACCTACTCCCCCGGCGCGGGCTCCAGTTTTAACCGGGGTGGCGGATACGGCGGCAACGGCGGAAACGCCGGCGAAGGCCGGGGTCTGGCCTACGGTTTGCNNACAACTTGTCCAACTCGCGGCGGGGTGGTGGCGCGATCCGCATTGCCGCCGACAATGTGGTGCTGGCGGGTGCCCTGCATGCCGATGGGGGCTTCCAAAGTATCTATGGCGCCTCTTCCGGTGGCGGGATCTGGGTGACCTGCAACCACATCGAGTTCGGCCTGGCCGCGCGCCTCTGCGCTGTCGGCGCCGACATCATAGATTTTTCATCGGGGGGCGGCGGCGGACGCATCTCGATCGGCATCGGACTCTCGGACGCCGAGATCGCGGCACTCGCGGCCGGCGAGGTGCCGACCCACCTGATCTACGGGCCGCTGACACAGGTGGCGGTACAGATCCGCGGTGGCCAGGCCAGCGGGAACTTTGCCTCATCGGGAACGGCTACGCTGGTTCAGGCACCGGCAGCCGACCGGCTGCTGGAAGTCAAGGGCAACCCCGTGCAGGCAGGGGAGCCGGCGGTAGGCTACGCCACCCACGCGCTCGACTGGAACCAGACCATCACCGCCGCGGTACCCACCCCCGGTCTGGATCCCGCCTCGTCCGGCCGGATGCGCTACACCTGCGCCGGCTACACGCTGGCCGATACCAACGGCGTCTTCGCCAGCGGCACAGCCAACACGGTCGAGGTCACGGCCACCAACAACCTCGTGCTGACCTGGCTCTGGGATAACCCCGAATTCCGTTTCCGCACCGCCGCCGGAGCCAATGGGCGTCTCCGCATCGGCAGCGAGACCAACACGCTCTTCGAACAGTGGATGCCCGCCGGAATCACGAATGACTTCACCGTCGAGGCATTGCCCGACCCCGGCTTCCGCTTCCTCTGCTGGGAAGGCGATGTCGTGCCGGGCGCGACGTTCAACCGCCAAGTGACGGTACCGACCCACCCGCAGCCCCGCACGCTGACCGCGCGCTTCGTGCCGGCGGCCCCCGCCCTTGCCGACAAGGTCTTCACGGGCGTGGACAACGGTTTCTGGGAGAGTGACGCCAACTGGACACCCGCCGGTGTGCCGACGATAGGCGATGCCGTCCACATCACCAACAAGACCGTCCATGTGGACACCGTGGCGGAGGCGGGCCGTCTGGTACTGAGCGGCGGCGCGCTGATTGTCGCCGGCACCAAGAACAAGGTTGCCGAGCAGACGCCGCGCTATCCCGCACGCACGGAGCCGGTGGGCCTCTTCGTGGTGGAAGACCTCCGTCTCGGTGGAAACGCCTCGATCGGCGGCGTGGGGCAGGCTTGCGAAAGCTACCTGACCGTGGGCGGCGATCTGACGCTGACAGGTTCCAAGGCTTTGGCCATCTATGCCGGTCCCAGCGCGGATCGCCTCTATCCTTTCAAGGCGGGCGGTGCGCGCGTCACCGTCGCCGGCACGACGACCATAGATCCCGGTTGCTGGGTCTATCCCGACTGCGACACATTCACGGGGCACCCCGTCGTTTTCGACCTCCAGGATCTGGCCATTGCGGCCACGGGCGGTTTCGACGCGACCCAGCGCGGCTGGGGCTACATGAACTTCGGTCCGCGCATCCCGCCGGCACCCAACTACCATGAGCGCATCATACCCAACTTCTGGGTCACGCCAGCGCCGGGCTGGGGCATGGACTACAGCATTGGTGCCGGTCACGGGGGCCGGGGCGGAAGCTATAGCACGCTGCGGGGCCGGGGTCTGGCCTATGGCAGCGCCTACGCGCCCTTCTACCCCGGTTCACCCAATGGCATCTACAACAATGTTTTTGATTACTACCACCGCGGCGGTGGCGCCATACGCATTCTGGCGCGCGGCGTAGCTCTGGACGGCTCCTTGAAGGCCGATGCCGGCCCGCAGTCGCACTACGGCGGCTCCTCCGGCGGCGGCATCTGGCTCACCTGCCAGACGATCACCTACGGCCTAGAGGCCGCTGCCAGCGCCCAGGGCGGACTCTGCGGAAGCAGCTACTCATCCCCCGGCGGCGGCGGACGCATCTCTTTTGGAGTCAATCTCGCCCCCGCCGATATCGAGGCGCTCCATGCCGGCGAGGCACCCGCCACCTTGACTTACGAGGATCTGACCCAACTGGCCGTGGACGTCACCGGCGGCCGGGGACGCCTCACGGGCGGAGTCTATGCCTATGGCGAGTCTGGCAGTGCCACGCTCGTACTCAGTGCCACCGCCGACAAGATCCTCACGGTCGCCGGCCATCCCCTCTGGAACGGCGTACCGTGCCCCGACTACGGCGCGCACAGTGTCGCGCACGGCACGTGGGTGACGAACAGCGTGGCGGCGGTCAGCACGCTGGCGTCGGCCGATCATCGCGTGCGCTACCACTGCCAGGGCTACACGCTGGCGAATCTGGAGGGTCAGGTGGACGCCGGCACGACCAACTGGGTTGCCTTCCAGGTCAACGAGAACCTGACGCTCACCTGGCTCTGGGGCGAGGAGGAGGTGCGCTACGACGCCACGGCAGGACAGCACGGCACCATCAGGCAAGGCGGGGTCACGGGTGACTTCTCGGAGTGGCTGGCGCCTGGCGCACCCAGCACATCGCTAGAGGCGCTACCCGATGATGGCTACGAGTTCCTCTACTGGCTCGGCGATGTGCCGGCAGGTGCCGCCACCAGCAACCCGCTTCAAATCACCACCGGTGTACCGCGAAGTGTGCAGGCGCTCTTCCGCCTGGCCGACCCCCCAACCACGCGCCTCTGGAACGGCGGCACGGCAGCACTCGGCGTTTGGCACGATCCGGCCAACTGGCTGCCCGCAGGCAATCTGCCGGGGCGTCACGACCATGTGATCATTGATTCCGGCTACTGCTGCACCACGAACTACGCCGAGTGCGGCTCATTGTCCGTCAGCAATGCGGCCATCCTGCGCGTCGCCTCGCACACCACAGCGGCCAATCGCGCCAGCCGCACCGAGTCGGAGAACCAGTTGCCGCTGACGGGCGTCGCCTTTGACGAAGGCGCTCTTGTCGTCCACGGCGATCTGGAACTGACGCAGAGCGCGCAGCTCGGCGCCGGCGGCACCGATCAGGGTTATGCCATCTCTCTCGCCGTCGGGGGCGACCTGCGCCTGAGTGACACCGCCTCGCTGGCCATCTACGGCGGCCCGACCAACCAGTTGTTCAACTGGCTCACGGGTACCGCCTCGGTACGTGTGGGCGGCGAGCTGCTGGTGCAGTCCAACTGCTGGATCTATCCCGCCAGCGACCGCTACACGGGCGGTTCGCCGCGGTTCGATGTCAACCGGCTCCACGTTGAAGCCGGGGCCGGGTTCGATGCCACCGAGCGGGGGTTCGACGGCTTAAAGGAGCGGGATCCCGAGACGCTCGCGCCAGGACGCGGATACAGCTTCAATTATGGCGGCGGGTATGGCGGCCTGGGCGGTGCGCTCGAACGCCCCACCGTCTTCGGGCAGACGTACGGATTTGCCACGGCCCCCATCTATCCCGGCTCCTGCAATGGCAACTATACCGACGCGAACTACTACAAGCGCGGCGGCGGTCTGGTGCGCGTGCATGCCGCCGGCACCGTCGTTCTGGGCGGCAGCCTGATCGCCAACGGGCCAAGCTCAACTTTCGGCGGCCCCTCGGGCGGCGGCATCTGGGTCACGGCGGCGCGCTTCCGCTTCAAGCCCGGCAGCCTGCTGCATGCCCGGGGCGGCAAGTCCAACTACGACTACTCGGGCGGTGGCGGCGGACGCATCGCGCTCGGTATTAACCTGACGGAAGAGGATCTGGTGCAGCTTGCCGCCACGGGACTACCGGTCTCGCGTGTCGAGGCTTACGATGCCCCGGCATTCCACGCGAGATATGGCGGAGTCAGCGTGGATGTCACACCCGTCACGGTGCGGACAGACGAAAAAAGCGCGCAGCCCGGCACCTTCGTCCTGCTCGATGCCACACGACACGGTAGCTTGTTAATGCTGCGGTAGCGGGGTGAATGTAATCGGCTAGCGACAGGGTGGCGCAGGCAGCGCATGGAGAGCGGGCGGAACGCGGATGGATCGTCCTCGTCCTCGTCCTCGTCCTCGACAAGTTCCGGCTGTTTTGAACCGCCAATGGACGCGAATGGGCGCGAATGCAAGGTGTTTTTTTAACCGCGAAAAACGCCAAAAGCGCGAAAGAAGTTCTAAAGTTCGGGAGTTCTAAAGTTCTAAAGTTTAGGCTGGCACCTGTACCGAAGCCCCCCGCCCGCCGCCACGGCATAGGCTCACGGTACGGCAACCGGCGCGCATACTCCGTCTCCTCACCTATGTCCCCTGTGTCCCATTCGTCCCATTATTGTCAAAAGCAATGGATTAAGCGGGTGGAGTAAGACAAGCGTGCCGCTTAAGTGTGGGTTTAAGTGTGGGTTTAAGTGGGCGCTTCGCGCATGCCCTTGTACAGTTCTTGCACCATCCTCGCGGCATGGGCGTTCCGCCCATGAAACACGGGCAGGATGCCCGTGCCACGTTTGCCCAGCAAGGGGGGGGGGTGCAAGCAATCCGGGAATTACCGTCGGGCGAATCGAATTGATCGAGATAATCGAGATAATCGAATCTGTCGAATCACTCGATTCTCTCGATTCCTTCGAAGCCCGCCCGTCATCCCGTTCACTTCCGATGCGCTTTGAAGCCCGCGGTCTCCGCGGTGCATTGGAGCGCGCATGAGTGGCGAACGGTACCGCCGGGGACGGCGGGCTCCGCAGTGTAATGGAGATCGCATGAGTGGCGAACGCTACCGCCGGGGACGGCGGGCTCCAGTGTTCCGGCACCCTGTTCACATCTGATGCGCTTTGAAGCCCGCGGTCTCCGCGGTGCATTGGAGCGCGCATGAGTGGCGAACGCTACCGCCGGGGACAGCGGGCTCCAGCGTCCCGGCCATCCGTTCACCAGTCCTGCCCCCACCCCTCCGCCAAGTTCCAAGACCAGCGCCATCCTCACCAACCCCGCCCGCCAGATAATCCTGGAAATCCTGTCATCCTGTCAAAAGACCAGTCGCCGCCACCGCATCGCGCATGCCTCCGCTCAAATCCGCGTCATCCGTAGCTAGAAGATCAGTCGCAGCCTCCGCATCGCGAACGAGCCAGCGCGCAGCACCCCACCCTCTGCGCCTCTGCGTCTCTGCGTTATATTCACCATTCACCACTCACCACTACTACTCACCCCCGCCAGAAATTACTGCCTCCGTTCCTGGCTCAAAAACAATCCAGCCGCATCCGCGACACAAGAGTGTTGACGAAAAGGCCGACATAGTGTAAATATATCATGTTTTCTTTTTTCGGAGAATCAGGCAGCCCCTTCACGGGCACCCCTCCGGAGCAGTCGCTGGCGAGGTAGCTCAGTTGGTAGAGCAGCGGACTGAAAATCCGCGTGTCGTGGGTTCGATTCCCACCCTTGCCACCATTCCCCCTTTCCTGCTCGTCCTCGTCCTCGTACTCGTACTCGATACAGGGACTGGTGATTTATTCCCCGCGCGTATTAATCAGGAACTCAAGAAATCAGGAAGGACGCAGGAATACGAGGTTTCCACAAACAATTTCCTGATTTCATGAGTTCCTGATAAAACAAACAGCAGGGAATTGCCATATTTCAACACTCCCTTCAGGGACTGGTGATTTATTCCCCGCGCGGATTAATCAGGAACTCAGGAACTCAAGAAGGGTGCAAGAATGCGTGGTTTCCACAAACAGTTTCCTGATTTCATGAGTTCCTGCTAAAATAGCAGCAGGGATGTGCAATAAATCAACGCTCCCTTCAGCCGGTACTACCGACAGGTAGCGACAATGGACGCGCGAAGCACCACCAATCTCAAATCAAAAATCACAAACCAAATTTCGCCCGTTGCCATTTACCCCATTATGCACTACAATCTCCCTGTATTGATGACCTGAACATCATGCAGCCGGTCTTCCGGCAGCCACCCCCGGAGGAAGTGCCATGCAGAGTGAAACGAGGACGACCGCAGCGGGAATGGCCAGATCTATCCTGGCCGTGCTAGCACTCTTGCTCGCTGCCGCGCAGTCACCAGCCGCGACGAACTACTACGTCTCAACCACGGGCGACGATACAAACTCCGGGCTGTCGCAAGACGACGCCTTCAAGACACTCCTCGCCGCCTACTCCGCCGCCCAGGACGGTGACACCATCCGCATCCTCGCCGGCAGCTACACGGATCTGACCGTCACGGCGAATCCCTCCGACGCCAACGTGGACTACCTCGCGGTCGTCACCAAGGCCGTGCAGATACTGGGCGACGACCCGGACACCACCATCCTCCATTGCGTCAACGCCGACGGATCAACACGCCGTCGCGGCGGGGTCTGGCTCGCCAACGCCAACGCGCTCCTCGCGGGCGTGACGATCCGCGACTCGAACAACAAATACTCGACTGGCGACGGCCTTTGGACCATTGGCGCGGCGCTCCACATCGTTAGCGGTGTCGCCTCGAACTGCGTCATCCGCGACAACGTCGGTGAAGGAAACAACGGACGCCAGCCCCCCGTTTACCTGAACGGCGTAAACTCGCTCCTCACGGACAGTGTTGTACGCGACAACATCCAAGGCCCCTGGGGCAAGGGGGCCGGCGGGGTGTACATCACCGGCGGCGCGAAGATGACCCGCTGCCGGATCATCCGTAACTTTGGCGGCGACATCACCCGCGGCAATGGCATCTATATCGTTCACGGATACGTGCGGGATTGCGTCATCGCCGGGAACTCCGGTCTCAACACGTTCAACAGCAGCGTCCAGAATGCGGGCGTCGTGATGTCCGAAGGCCTGCTGGAGCGCTGCGTGATCCTCTGCAACACGAACGCCCTGCCGAACGCCTCCTACTCGCTCCAGGCCGGCGGCCTGCTCGTCTCCGGCTCGTACCCGGCGGTTGTGCGCAACTGCCTCGTTGCCGGCAACGTCGTGCGCGCGCCGAACGGCGCCGTGGCCGGCGGCGTGCTCGTCAGACATGCGAAGGCCGCCGTGAGCCACCTGACCGTGGCCGACAACCTCTCGGTTATCGGCGCGAACGGCCTGCGCCTCGACGCGGGCTCGGTCTCGAACTCCATTGTCCACGGTAACGGCGGGCGCGACGTTGTTGTGACGGGCGGAACGCTTGACTGGTCGTGCTTTCCCGAGGCCGCACAACTCGGGGGTGCCGGCAACCTCGCCTTGGATCCGCTGCTGATGAACACGGATCTCGCCGCCCCCGCCACGTCCGCCCTGACCTCCACCTTCACCCTCTCGCGGGCCTCGCCCTGCCGCGATGCGGTGACGAACGGTTACGCGGTCGCGGCAGACGACCTTACCGGCAGCGCCCGGCCCATCGGCGACGCGCCCGACATGGGCTGTCACGAACTCCCCGGCATCACCCCCGGCGCGCTTGTCGCCAGTTTCTCGCTGCCCTCGCGCGGGATCCTCGCCGGGCGTGATGTGACGCTGACCGCCAGACTCGAAGGCGACGACACAACCATCGGCACCCTCGTCTGGCACGTCTCCGATGGCTCGACGACCACCATCTACGCGACAACTACCGCAGCGCTGACGCTTCCCGCGCCGCCTGCCGGCTGGTATGAAGTGACGCTCTTCGCCACCAATGCCGCGGGCGTTGGCGCCGCAGCCGCGGCGGACGCCTTCGTCGCACGCCCGGCCACGACCTACGTCTCCACGACCGGCTCCGCCATCTGGCCCTATGACAGCGAGGACAAGGCCGCAACAAGCCTCCGCGATGCGGTCGGCGCCGTTTACGGTGCCACCGATTTCACCGGCACCGTGCATATCGCATCGGGCTCGTACAACAGCATGGAGTACGACACCGCCTCCGGCTACTCGCGCCTGGCGGCGGTCTCGCGCCCAATCCGCCTCGTCGGCGCGGATGATCCGGCGGATATCGTGCTGTCGTACAATGTGACCGGTTCTACCGACTTCGGCGGCGGCATCGTGCTAAACCATCCGGGCGCCAGCCTCTGCGGCGTGACCCTGACAGGCAGCGCACGGAGCATCGACAACCGCTGGGAGAACGGCATGGCGCTCCACATCAACGCAGGCCTGGCGTCAAACTGCGTCATCTGCGGCGCCGTCCCCAACGGCACGCACATCCGCCCGCCGGTCCGCATCCAGGGCGGCCTGATGACCCACTGCTACGTCCGCGACAACTACTCCGCCGGGCTCTACGGACGCAGCTCGTGCGGCGTCCATCTCTCGGACGGCGAAATCCGCCGCAGCCGTATCGAGCGCAACGGCATCCGCAACAGCCACTCCGACCAGGCACGCGCCAACGGCCTCTACATGACGAGCGGAACGGTGCGCGACAGCGTGATCGCGGGCAACTTCGGCGGGCACAACAACGCCAACAGCGGCGCGGCGGGTGTGCGTATGGACGGCGGGCTTATCGAGCGCTGCGTGATCCAGTGCAACACCAACTCGACGCTCATGAAGAAGCAGGCACCGGGGGGCATTCTGGTCAATGGTACCGCCACTGTGCGCAACTGCCTGATTGCCGACAACATCTCGGCCACCAGTGATAGCGATACCGCAGGCGGCATCTACATCCAGAACGCGGGTGGCGTCGTAGAGCACGCGACGCTCTACAACAACCTGGCCGCCAGCGGTGCAGGCGGCCTTGCCGACAACAAGGGCGCGGTCGTCCGCGGATCGATCATCGCGGGCAACGCGGGTGTGGCCAACGTGACGGCAGTTGCGGGCACGACCTTCCTCTACAGTTGCTTCCCCGAGGCCGGAGGCGCCTACACCGGCACGGGATGTATCTCCGCCGACCCGCAACTGGAAGCGCCCGCGACGGCCGGTCTCGTCGGGCTGGATGCGCCAAGCGGATACGCCATCTCCCGCGCCTCGCCATGCCGGGATGCCGTCACAGGCGGTGCGGCGTGGGTTGCGGATGATCTCCTTGGCAGCCCGCGCCCGCTTGATGGCGCGACCACGGGCGACTATCCCGACATGGGCTGCTACGAACTTGCCGCTGCCGGCGACGACGAGGTCTTCGCCGCCTTTTCAGCCAGTCGCCAGCACGCCTACCTGCCCTGCGAAATCACCTTCACGGGCATGCTCGAGGGAGGCGACACCACCTTCGGACCGAGCGCCTGGCTGGTCGAGAACACCACGCTCGGAACCTCGTCGCGGATCGCCACGCCCGCAGGCATCCTGGTGCTCGCCAATCCCGCCCCGGGCACCTACGACGTCACACTCTACGCGACGAACTCCCAGGGTATCGGGGCTGATGCCTATCCTATTGTCGGCGTGCTGACAGTCCAGCCGACCGATACGCATGTCTCAACCAACGGACTCCACATCTGGCCCTACGACACGCCGGCCAACGCCGCCACCAACCTCTTCGAGGCCGTGGGTGCCGTATATGGCGCCACCGACTACACGGGCACAGTGCATGTGGCCGCGGGCGACTATGCGCCCCTCCAGTTGGCGACTGCCGCGAACGGCTTCTCCTACCTGGCCACGCTCGACAAGCCCGTAAGCGTCATCGGCAGCGACGATCCAGCCGCCACGATACTCCGTTTCCACTCGCCCAACGCCGGCGGCGGTCTCTACGTCGCCAACGAGGCTGCCCTCGTCGCGGGGCTCACGCTTTCCGGCAAGACCACGTCGGCCGGCTCGGACGCGTATCACCTTGGCCAGGCCTTTCAACTGACCCACGGCACCGTCTCCAACTGCGTCGTGCGCGGCTGCGGCGACCTCGGCCAGCACACCCAGCCGCCGGTCGTCATCCAGGGTGGCCTGATGGTTGACTGCGCCATACGCGACAACCTGCATCCGGCCAACGCGCATGGCTTCGGCCGTGCCGGACTCGGCGTCTACATCATGGGCGGCGAGATGCGCCGTTGCGACATCTCCGGCAACAGCATCCCCTACGCCCGTGCCGACCACTTGTGCGCCGGCGGTGTCTACCAGACCGGCGGCATTGTGCGCGACTGCACGATCACCAACAACTACGGCGCCCGCTGGGTCAACTACAATCCCGTCGCGGGCGGCGCACGCGTTGATGGCGGCCTGATGGAACGCTGCATAATTGCCGGCAACATCAACGGCTCGTACACCAACAATAACGCCAACATTGACAGCAGCGCCTGGCTGAAGGACTCCGCCGGCGGACTGCTCGTCAACGGCGCGGCCATCGTACGCAACTGCCTTGTGGCCGGCAACTGCGCCACGAACCCCTTGTCCCCCTCGCTGGATACAGCCGCCGGGCTGGTGCTGACGGCTTCCGCGTCCGGTGCCGCGGTCACGAACATCACGGTTGCCGACAACCGCCACCTCACGCAAGGCGACCAGCGGGCGGCATATATTGCCGCCGGGCGGCTCTGCAACGCCATCCTCTGGGGCAACGGCACCGCATCGGACGTAAGGCAAACTGGCGGGACAATCACCTACACCTGCCTCGCCTCCGCCACAACCGGCGACGGCAGCGGCAACCTCGCCTCCAATCCGGCCTTCAAGAACGCCGCTGCCGGTGACTACCGCCTCCTCTTGGCCTCCCCCTGCGTCGACGCCGGCTGTGATGCCGGATGGACCGCCGACGATCTCGATCTGGCGGGCAACCCGCGCATCCTCGGCAAGCGCATCGACATCGGCGCCTACGAGAACACCGCCACCAGCGGCACCATGCTAATGCTGCGGTAAGGCAAATGAGGCATTTCGGAACAATAGTTTTCGGCACCCTCACAGCGCTGGCCGCGCTGGCCGTGCTCTGGCTGATGCACGGCGGCGGCACCGGAGAACGCGGGGCGGCCATGTTCGGCATCGTAATGGCCCCTATCTTCCTGCTGATCTTCGCCGGCCCGTTTGCCCTGCTCTTCCTCATCTTCCTCTTTCGCCGCAGCAGGCGCTGAAACAAAAAGGACATTCCTGTCTGCGCGGGTCGGCGCGGGCAGGCAGGAATGCCTGCCCCAGGAATGCCTGCCCCACACTAAGCGCGGTTGCCACCCGATAAAGCGGCAGTGGGCGTAGTGGGCGTTGTTCAAAAACAACGCTTGTTCAAATTATTTGAACATGGCAATATATTGAACAAATGAACCTGGCAAAGACAGAGTTGGATGTTTTGCGGCAAGCAACATCAATGGTCGCCGGTGAGGTACCTAACCTTCATTTCGCCCCCGTTCGCTCGAATAGCCAAAGCGATGTCGTGCTGTCCGTGCATACGGAAAAGCAAAAACACTCCTTCGAAGTGGAGGTCAGACGCGGCATACTCACGTTGGCAGCCTTGCCGGCGCTTGAAACGCGTGCCGGACAATGTGCGCCGGGCAGATCACTAATGGTAGTCGCGCTCAAGATCGCCCCCTCCATAGCGAAACTGTTACGTGAGCGGAACATCGCCTTTATGGATGTGGCTGGGAATGCCTACCTCACAGCACCGGGTATCCATATCTGGATCTCCGGCAAACGCTCGCGCAATAAACGTGTTGTTACAGGCCTGCACCGGCAGAGTGCCGTGAAGGTGATTTTCGCGTTATTAAGCGATCCGAGTCTGGATAGAACGCCTGATGAGGCGCTGTTGAACAGCCCGGTACGCACTCTGGCAAGGGCGGCCGGCGTTGCGGCGGGGTCTGTCAGCAACGCGCTCGACTCGCTACGTTCCATGGGCTTTTTGCTTGATGACAATGACGCGCGGCTACTTGTGGAGCGCGAGCGGCTTATTGAGCTTTGGGTTACCAACTACCTTACGCATTTTCGCCGACGCCTGATCCACCATCAGTATCGTGTCGCCAGCGTGCGCGAAGGGGAGCGTATGCCAAGCTTGCCGTCGACCGCCTGGTGGAGCGGTGAGGTCGCCGGAGCCCACCTGACCTGCCACTTACGCCCCGAGATAATGACGATTTATGCCAACACATTGCCCTCTGAGTGGGTCGTACGTGCCGGCCTTCGCCCTGCCCCGGATGGAAATGTCGAAGTGCTTACGCCGTTCTGGGGGGATGACTTGACATACCGCTGGCATCGCGACCCGCATGGCATTCCCAATGATTGCGTGCATCCCTTGCTGATTTACGCCGACCTGTTGGCTAATGATGAGGAACGCTGTTCGGAGACAGCGAAAAGGCTTTATGACAAATTCCTGCGAAAACTTACGGCACCCGATTGACGCGCCGACCGCCAGTCTTCTGACCCGCCTGGCCCTCACGGCAAAAGAGCAAGAGCTAGATCTGCTCCTTGTGGGTGCCTTTGCCCGCGAAGTGCTGTTTTATCACATGTACGACATCCAAACCGATAGAAGCACGATGGATAGCGACATTTCGGTGCAGGTGCAGGATTGGGACTCTTTCCATCGTCTTAGAATGGCTCTTCTACATGCTGGTTTCCAGAGCACGTAAACCGCGATGGAGAAAATCCGTGATACGACCAGCGGTAAAGAGGTGGATCTGATTCCATTCGGCCCCATTGCCGGCGCAAACGCGCGACTGGAATGGCCTGATCAGGGGCCCACATGGAACGTTCTGGGGTTTGAGGAAGCACTCTCGAATGCAAAGCAGATCCCTATCCAAACGGATGATCATGAACCAGTCACAATCCCCGTAGCGACTATCGCCGCACTGGTCATGCTCAAAATCATATCCTTCTTTGACCGCCCTACCGAGAGGATCCGAGACGCGCAAGATATTGGATTTATGATCGAGCATTACCTTGACGCCGAGAATCTTGAAAGGCTCTTGAAACAGCCCACTCTGGTGACCCTCGCAGCGCAGTCTCCGAATGAGGCCGCCGCGCATCTACTTGGTCAAGACATTGGAGATATGGCGTCTGCGGACACCCACAGGTATCTCGTAAAGAAACTACAGCATGAAACAACAAGTACTAGCGACTGTCCGCTAGCCACCAGACTTGCAAGGAAACTCTGCAAAGGTAACTTCGGTGCAGCTCGTAACATACTGGAAGCACTGATTGATGGTCTTGAAACCAACTATCGAAAGACCTTTTGAATAGTCTGTGATTCGGCACGTTCACTGACCTATAGAGCGGCGGAGGGTGCTGTTCAAAAACAACGCTTGTTCAAATTGTTTGAACATGGCGATATTTTGAACATCGAAAGATATAGATGGGATCGAGAGTGGTAATTACGACAGAAACAGCGGCAGTCCCCCAGTGTGGCGCGGACATTCCTGTCTGCGCGGGTCGGCGCGGGCAGGCAGGAATGCCTGCCCCACACTGCCACGCTCCATCGCTGCGGCTGGGGACGGCGTCGCCGCTCGCACCTTGTCCAGACACCTTGTCTCCCACACCTTGTCTCCCACACCTTGTCGAAAGCGACAGGGTAGCTAGTGGGTGGCTGGGTTTTCGTCCTCGTCCTCGTCCTCGAAGCCGGAACTGCCGATCCTGCCGGTACTGCCGGTGGCTGGCGCCCCATACCCGCTAACATGCCGTATTACTGGCCGGGACGGCATCGCCCCACCTGTGCTTGAGCGCCTTTGCAGAAGCCGCCCCGACACTCGAAGACAGGCGACGACAGCGGACTAGTCGAGAATGAAATAGCGCGAAGCACCACAAATCTCAAATCACAAATCTCAAATCACAAATCACAAATCTAAAATCATGCGCGCCCCTATAGCTAGCCGATTACAAAACATCCGCTTGCCACCCATCCGCCGAATGACTACCATACCTCCATGTTAACGGAGAGAGGAGCGATGAAAAGAACTTTGATGATGTTAGCCGGGCGTCTGGCGATTTTCCTGTTCCTTGCCGCAAGCGTCGGTGCGGAAGAGGCCGGGCGTTTCATGATCGAGGCGCACACCGTCTCGGTCACCGACCTGGCAGACGCCGGCAAACCCGTGCTGAGCGAAGAGGCCATATTCAAGCTCGACTCTCATCTTGGCTCCGTATGGCGCATGGAGACCAACACCTTCCAGCGCATCAGCGTGCGTGACCTCGTCTCGCAGAAAGCCTTTCACGAGCAAAAGCAGAAGCAGTTTCTCGAGCGTCTCGACGCCATCAGGATTCCGGAAATCGCTTTCCGCAATGAGAGTTTCAGCAACGCCATCGCCTTCCTTGAGGCGCAGATCAGGCGGCTGGATCCGACCATGGCCGAAGGGCCTGCCCCCTTGCTGCGTTGGAAGTATGACACAAGCATCGGCTCCCCGCCCCCCGTTCTCCTTGAAGCGCAGAACATCACTGCGCTGGAGAGTCTCAAGCTTCTCGCGGACATTTGCGGCATGAAGTACCGCGTGGAAGATGGCTGCATAGTGCTAACCCCCATACGCGATGATGAAGCGTTAATACTCCGCACATACCAAGTCAGCCCTGAACTGCGCCTGTGGACACACGGAACCACCATAAGCAATATCCTGTCCGAAATCGGTTTCGAAGTAAAAGAGTATTGCAGTCTCACCTACTCTCCCGCACTTGACATGCTGATTTTCTCGGCACCGTCCACGGAGCATGAACGCCTTCAGGCACTGCTTGGCACGGCGGATCTTATCCGGCAGACGCCCGGCCGCTTCCGCCTCGTCTCCCGGCAACATGCTGGACGCCATCTGCTCTTCCTGCTGGATGGCAGGACCGGCGACACCTGGCTCTATCGTGCCACGCTCCGCAAGAACGGCAGGCGCGAGGAATCCTTCGATCTGCTATAATGGACAGGCGCTTGCATAACCCCTCGCTTGCAGGTGTGGCACGGGCATCTTGCCAGTGTTTCATGGGCGGGACGCCCATGCCACGAGGGTTCTGCAAGAGCCTCTGGAGATAACAATGGCCGAGAAAGTCATGTACATCGGGGAGAGCACGGTCCCCAAGTTTCTGACGGTAGAGGATGTCATCCGCCGGGTCGAGGATACCTGGCGCTGGTATGGCGAGGGCACGGTCATCATGCCCTCCAAGGTCACGCTGGATATGGCACCCCTCGGCGTCAAGGGGTGGGTCAACTCGATGCCCTCCTACGTCCAGGCAACCGGCCACGCCGGCATCAAATGGGTCGGCGGCTATGCGGACAATCCGTCGCACGGCCTGCCCTACATCCGAGCCAAGGTGTTCCTCGCCGATCCGCGCAACGGCGATCTGCGCGCGGTGGTGTCGGGCGACTGGATCTCCGACATGCGTACCGGTGCCCAGCCGACCATCGCCTGCAAGTATCTTGCCGCCGCCACGGATGTCAGGAGACAGGGGACAGGGAAGTAGCAGTAGGCAGTGGCAGTTGGCAGTTGGGGACAGGAGACAGGGAAGTAGCAGTAGGCAGTGGCAGTCCCCCACTTCGTCGCGAGCTTTGTCGGTCACTTTGTCGACTTCGTCGAAAGCACAGGATTAAGCGGGTGGAGTAAGTGTACCGATTAAGAGTGAGATTAAGAGTGGGTTTAAGTG
>LSQX01338744.1_pt1 | contig 15732 bp, 16 predicted proteins | sample 654561 | NCBI WGS metagenome assembly LSQX01 (sample SAMN04489861, study PRJNA283612) | anaerobic digester metagenome | isolation source: 4 biogas reactors fed with cattle manure at either 37C or 55C with and... | place: Denmark: Kongens Lyngby | collected 2014 | reverse complement strand
GCGGCTGTCACGGCGGATCACCTCGATCTTGCCGATGCGCCGCGCGGCGTCCTCTCCGTCCCACCTCTCAGGGAAGATCCCCGGGGTGTCGATCTCGAGGAGAAGACCCGGCTGCTTGCCGGGATCGAGGATGCCGCGCGGGTCCCGGAGGTCGCAAACACCCGGGCGCACTATACTGAGTGGATCGACTCTGTCCGGTTCCTGGACTCGAGCGGGAACGAGTTCTCTTACGAGGCCGTCCGTTCCGGGTTCTCCGTCCTTGCAATAGCCTCCCGGGGCGGTATGATGCAGATGGGGAGCGAGCGCGACCATACCACGACCGGGTTCAACCTCCGCGATAAACAGGATCTTGGCCGGAAGGCGGGCGAGGTGGCGGTCTCACTCCTTGACGCAAAACTCCCGAAGGGCGGGAAACGGCAGGCAGTGCTCGATCCGGAGCTTGCAGGCGTCTTCACCCACGAAGCGGTCGGCCACGCGAGCGAGGGCGACCTTGTCCGCGAGGGGGCATCGGTTCTTGGAGGAAGGATCGGCGAACAGATCGGATGCAAAGGGCTCGTGATCGTCGACGATCCAACCCTTCCTGAGTTTGGGTTCATCCCTGTGGATGCCGAGGGTGTGGCCGTACAACGGACGGAGATCATCCGTGACGGAATCCTCACCGCCTACCTCCACAACCGCGAGACCCTTGCAGCGGTCGGGGACGGTCTTCCCGGGCATGCCCGCGCCGAGCACGGGGCGGCGCCGATCGTCCGGATGAGCAACACCTTCATCGAGAACGGCGATGCCGCCTACGATGAGATCCTCTCTGAGTGCCGGGACGGCATCCTTCTCATCGGGTCACGGGGCGGGCAGGTCGACCCCGGTCGGGGCGTCTTCCAGTTCAACGCGGAGTACGGCTACCTCATCGAAGGCGGTGAGACAGCCGGTATGGTCAGGGACGTCTCGCTCTCGGGCGAGATCCTCTCGACCCTCCATAATATATCCCTCATAGGAAACGATCGGCGGATGAGTCCCGGCTACTGCGGCAAGGGCGGGCAGAGTGTCCCGGTCAGCGACGGCGCACCCCATATCCTGCTTGAAGATGCAACCATCGGGGGGCGTGGCGAATGAACTGCGATGATCTGATCGAGAAGATATTCCGGGAGGGTGAACGCCGGGCGGACGAGGTCGAGGTCTCCTATGCCCGGGGGCAGAGCGTCAACGCCGAGATCAAGAAGGGTGTCATCGGTGTTGCAGAGGAGTCCGGATCATGGAGCATGACCGTCCGGGTTATCCATGGAGGGCGGATAGGGGTATCGAGCACCGGCGATCCTGGCCGGTGGAAGGAATGTCTGGATGCGGCGCTCGCGAGCAGCCGCCTCGCCACCCCGCAACAATGGGGTGGTCTCCCGAAACCGGCTGATCTCGCGGGTTCACCCTCCGCGGCCGATGAGAATCTCGTTGTCGCAGTGGAGGATACGGCGAGGATGGTCAGCGATCTCCTTGCCGGCGCAGCAGAGCACCCGGTTACGGTTGTCGGCGGGGGTGCAGCCCTCTCCCGGCTATATATGGGGATCGCAAACTCAAACGGCCTCTTCTACGACATGGAGCGGACATCGGCCTCGGTCTCTCTTGAAGCGATCCAGGAACAATCCACAGGTTATGAGTTCGACGCCTCCCCGTTCATCGCCGATATCGATGCGCGGTCGGTCGGCGAGCAGGCCGCCTCGCTTGCCGCGCGATCCATTGGCGGGCGCGATATCGAGACCGGGCGCTATGACGTCGTCCTCTCCCCGATCGCTGCGGCAAGCCTCGTCGGCCATGTCCTTCTCCCCGCCCTCTCCGGACGGAACGTGAAGGCCGGCCGGTCGTTCCTTGCTGATAAAATCGGTGAACAGGTCTTTGATGAGCACTTTTCCGTCTACGACGATCCGTTTGCACCAGGCCCTGGAAGTGCGGCCTTCGATGCGGAAGGAACCCCGACCCACCGCCTGGCCTTCGTGGAAGACGGTGTGCTCCGGCAGTTCGCCTACGATCTCAAGACGGGCTATCGCTACGGTGAAGAGAGCACGGGGAGTGCTGTCCGTTCCGGGAGCGGAGGGACTGGCATCGGTTTCCACAACCTCTTCATCGACGGCCCTCGCGTGAAGGAACCCGGCGATGAGCGGGCGATCTGGGTTCACGACGTCGTGGGTGCCCATACCGCAAACCCCTTCTCCGGTGATTTCTCCGTTGAGATCTCAAATCCCTTCTGGATGGAGGACGGAGCGCAGGTCGAACCTATCCGGACAGCGATGCTCTCGGGGAATGTCTTTGAGATGCTTGCAGGCACTGGCGGACTTGGAAATGACTCAAGACGCATAGGGCGGCTGATGATTCCATCAATACGATTAAATAACCAGCAGATCATTGGTAAATAGATGATGGGAGAGATCCTTGCCATCCTTCTCGCGGTCGCGATAGCCGCGACAGTCTACTACTTCATGAAGAAGGCCATGACGCTTGTCATCAACGCCGTGGCCGGACTCATCACGCTCTGGCTCCTGAATTACTTCAGCGTTCTCGCATGGTTCAGCGCTCCCGATATCCAGATCAATCTGGTGACGATCCTCATATGCGCCCTCGGCGGGCTTCCCGGTGCGCTGATTCTTGTCCTGCTCCACCTCATCGGGATCACGATCTAAGGGGTCCTATCAACCCCTTCTGATCGTCTGGCGGGCTTCTGTCAACTCATGCGAAGTGAACCCGTAACGGGTGGGCGGGTATGGGTTCATGGAGTGGCGGTACACCATTTCTTGCACCGCTTCTCTCAAAATGTGGTGCAGGTACTGTCTCTGCACCGTTAAAACAGGCTTGCTTCTGAGTATACCACGATCTCGTCCTGGAGGATATCAAACGGTTTTATCTCCCGGGAATGAGCCGAACGGCGCATTTTTGCGACTTCAATGGTCAGATGCACCTCGGTGAATCCCGGAGAGCGAACGTAACGCAGGAGGATCACCGTATCCGAGAGGCACTCCACGAGACCATGCGTGCTCCCATCCCGGTTTACCGACCCCCCCTCGCTCGTCAGCAGGAGCGTACAGTTCTCGTCCCGCATCACCTCTGTGAGCCTGAACATCTCCCGGCGCCGGACGGACTCATCCACAAAGATCCCCTCGAAGAGGGATATCGGATCGATGATCACCCTTGTCGCCCCTGTGCTCCTGATGAGGGCGGGAAGTTCGCTCTTGATGCTGCTGATAGCAAGGTTGAAATCGGTCGGATCCAGTCGGAGAAGGGAGAACCGATCGCCAAAATCCTCTGTCTTCCACCCTTTCTGTGCCATCGTGGCCTGGAGTATCTCCTCCCGCTCCTTGAGGCTGATGTAGATCACTCTCTCGCCTTGCTGGAGCCCCTCATAGGCGAACTGGAGGGCGAACGTCGTCTTCCCGGTGCCGTAAGCGCCGATTATTGTGCAGATGCTCCGGTCGAGGAGACCGCCCGCGAGCATCACATCCAGGCCCACGATCCCGAACTTCACCCTGCCCGCCATCATACCACCATCCTGATGTTACGCACCTCAAGCCCCTCCGCTGCTGAGACCGAGATGGCGAACTTCACCAGATTCTTCTCCTCAAGACGGGGCATCACGCCACGAAACCGTTCGAAATACATGACCCTCTGCCGGCGCTGCGCACCCATATCCTCCCATCCAAAGAGGATCGTGGCATCGACACAATCAGCGATCTCAAGCTCCCGTGACCTGTCCAGGATGCCGGATGTGAGCAGCAGGTAGATGGTGGTGCTCCGGCGTTTTGTCATCTGCTGCAACCCGCGCAGGAAAGCGATGAACGCATTCCATTGGGTTCCTTGCATAAGCGAGGGCGCGACATCGGTCAGCGAATCCAGGATGACCAGGCTGTTTTCCGGGATCTCGCCGAGCACTCTGGCGAGTTCTGAGAGGATATCACTGTTCTCCCTGCGCTGCTTCCTCTGTAACCGCTCGATGATGCTTCCCGTACAATACCAGTCCGGCGGGACGATGCTTGCATCAAAGTACAGCTCCGAGAGGTCGTGGAAGATGATCTCCTCGCCGAGCTGCTCGTAGAGGGCCGGGTTGAACGAGAGCGCCATCTCCTTCAGGACATCCTCCCGCATCCGGGTAAATGTCACATAGGACATGGTGGCCGGGAGCTGGATCTGTTTTCTGGTTGTTCCGCTCTGTTTCAACTGGGAGAGATGCATGAGTGAGGACTGTGCAAACTCAACATTTCCAGCCCCGTGTTCACCGAGGAGCAGTACCGCCGATCCCGGTGGAACGCCCCCTTCCAGAACTGGGTCAAGTGAAGCGATGCCCGTTGGCATCCGTATCTGGAGGCGGTCGTGCATAGATATATCTCATATATGAAGGGAACGATTAAAGTGTTCTGGTTCGATCTGATTTTCAGGGAAGTTACGGCTATTGGCGACATCTTCCGCGAAGAAAACACAGATTTATAAATATCCTCCTCCCCACAACCTAGTATTGCAAGCTGTCTCAGGAGCCCTGTCTGCCGCCGGCGCTCCCGGGTTCAGCGAGTGGGGGTTAGACGAGAGTATGCAGAGTAACCACCGGGAATCGCATGATGAAGGGAGGGAGTATGAGCGTATCTCCGATGAGAGCGCAGCTGCACAGGAAGGAGATCGTTCTGCTCTGGCCCCTCTCCTGAACCGGATCCTCTGTTTCCGAAAGACCGGCAGGGACCCGGAGGGGTATGACCCTGCGGTGCATGGCCACCTCGTGGACGTGACTCTTCCCCCGGCTTATGAAGAACTTGAGCGATACTGGGTCACTGAAGGTCTTGCACTGACCGTCATCGCCCGGAACACGCAGACCAATCTGGCTGAGTACTTCCTCTTCGAACCGGTGCTCTCAAAGTTTGAGTACGAACTCCTGGAACGACTCTTTGAGGATCTCCGCGACATCCTGATCCTTGATGATCATGACCTTACCGCCGACCGCCGTGAGGTCCTCTCCGGGAAGGCGCAGGGGTTATTTCATGAGTATGGGCTCACTCTCACCGACACCTCGATCTTCCGGCTCCGTTACTATCTCGAACGCAACTTCCTTGGGTGGTCGCGTATCGATGGACTGATGAAAGATCCCTGGATCGAAGATATATCCTGTGACGGTGTCCAGATCCCGCTCTTCCTGTACCACCGGAAATACCATAACATCCGGACAACGATCCGGTTTGACGAACCTGCCCTGAACTCGCTTGCCATCACGCTCGCACAGCGCTCGGGAAAACATGTCTCCATCGGGAGCCCCCTCGTCGATGCGACCCTTCCTGACGGCTCACGGTTGCAGCTCACGTTCGGTGATGAGATCACCCCTCGCGGCACATCGTTCACGATCCGGAAGTTCCGTGAAGCACCGTTCACACCTGTAGAACTGATCGAGTCGAACACCTTCGACGTCGATCAGCTCGTCTACTTCTGGATGGCGATCGAGAACAACAAAAGCATGCTCTTCGTCGGCGGCACGGCATCGGGAAAGACCACATCGCTGAACGCTGTCGCCCTCTTCATTCCCCCGCTTGCAAAGATCGTCTCCATCGAGGATACCCGGGAGATCACGCTCTACCACGAGAACTGGGTTGCAAGCGTCACGCGCGAGACGATCTCCGAGGTCTCCGGCGCCACCATCGGGATGTTCTCCCTCCTCAAGGCTGCGATGCGGCAGCGTCCCGAATACATCCTGGTCGGTGAGGTCAGGGGGAGCGAAGCCCAGACACTCTTCCAGGCGATGAATACCGGGCACACGACGTTCTCTACCATGCACGCGAGCGGTGTCGATGCGGCGATCCACCGTCTGGGGAGCGAACCGCTCAATGTGCCGCGAAATATGCTCCAGGCGCTGGACGTGATATCGGTTCAGGCGCTCACCTACCGGGGGCGCGACCGCGTGAGGCGGTGCCGGGAGATCGTCGAGATCGTCGGGATCGACTCACTCACCGGCAACCTCCAGGTGAACACGGTCTTCGAGTACGATCCTGTGGACGATACCTTCGCCTACTCCGGCCGATCCCGGATCTTTTCCGGGATCATGGATTACCGCGGCTGGAGCCGGAACCAGTTCGAGGAAGAGTTGCAAGTCCGGCGAAAGATCCTCCTTGCGATGCTTGAACAGGGGATCAGGGATTACCGGGCTGTCGCCCGGCTCATCCAGATCTACGCGATTGAGCCGGACCGGGTGCTCGCCTCTCTTGATAGCCTCCGCGAGTTGATCCGCTGATGCCGTCCTGGTGCGTATCACTCCACCATCTCATCCGCCGGAGTGTGGAGCGCAACCCCGTGGGATACCGCAACCTTCGTGCCGACCTGATCGCGGCGAACATGGGGACGACACTCGAGCGGTACCTGCTGCGCACCTACCTCGTTTCAGGGCTTTTTGGTCTTTTTTGTGCAATACTGGGATACTTCGTGCTGCGCTTCTTCCCGTCCCCGGCGCTGAGCATCAGCGTCTATAACGTCTTTGCCTTCCGATTTCCTGAGTTCGTGATGACGGATGCCTCGATTATGGCTATCCGGTTCGCCATATGTGTTGTTATCTTCGTCATCTCCGCGTATATCGTCTACATCCTCTTCTTGCGCTACCCATCTATCCAGAAGAAGAACCGGGAGGCCCGGATCAATCTGGTGCTCCACAGCGCTGTCTCCTATATGTATGCCATGCGGCGGGGCGGAGCACAGATTGTCCCGATCTTTCGTGCAATCGGCGAGAGTGCGGCAGTCTATGGTGAAGTCGCCCATGAGTTCCGACGGGTCGTCCGTGATACCGATTACTTTGGGTATGACCAGATAACGGCGCTCCGGCACCTGCAGGAGACGACCCCTTCGGAGAAACTTGCGGAGTTCATCCAGGATCTCGTCTCCGTTGTCGAGAGCGGGGGAGATGTGCTCGGGTTCCTTGAAACACGGGTGCGGGTGTACCAGGAGGATGCCCGGTTCGAGCAGAAGACGTTCCTCTCTACGCTGCAACTGATGGCTGAGGGGTATGTGACGCTCTTTGTCGCCGGTCCGCTCTTCATCATCATCGTCATGCTCGTCATGGGTTTCATGAGCAGTGCGCCGGTTTTGCAGCTTGCGATCGTCATCTATCTCCTCATCCCCGTCGGTTCGCTCTTCTTCATCCTTGCCATCGACACCATCTCGATCAAGACCGAGACGGTCGAACGCTACACCGAGATGAAATGGCTCCGCGAGTTTAGCGATGTCCGCACCGAAGAACGGGCCGGCGAAGAGTTACTGGTCCAGCAGCTCAACCACTACGACAGGGTCAGGCACATCCGGGCATTCCTGCGCCGCCCCCTCGAGACGTTCCTCATCGAACCGAACCGGACGTTGTACGTGACGGTGCCGGTTGCGCTTGCATACATCCTCTTCGTCTTTCTCGCGACTCCAGCCTACGCCGACCCCGAGATCCTCGTCGATGTCCTGGACGATCACCTTATCGTGGCGCTGCTGATCCTCCTCATCCCCTTCGGGGTCTTCCACCAGTTCTGGCGGAGCAAGGTGATGGCGATTGAGGCGAGCATCCCTGAGTTCCTGAACCGTCTCTCCGGGATAAATCAGGTCGGCCTGACGCTTGCGCAGGCGATCGAGATCCTTGTCAGGGCCGACCTCGGGGTATTGACGTATGAGATCAAGAAGGTCGGGCGCGACATTGAGTGGGGTGCAAACGTCCAGGACGCCCTCGTCCGGTTCGAGGAGCGGATACGCACCCCCACCATCGCCCGGTCGATCACCCTGATCACGACCGCGAGCCGGATGACCGGGGATATCGGTGAGGTGCTCTCTATAGCAGCCCGTGATGCGGCGATCTCGGAAAATCTCAAGCGTGAGAGGGGAGGTGAGATGTTCATCTACACCGCCATCGTCTACCTGGTCTTCATCGTCTTCCTCTTCGTCGTGGCCGTCATCGATACCCAGTTCCTCTCCGTGCTTGCCGATGTCAACACTCTCTCTCCCGGCGGCATGGTGACCGATCCCGTCTCCCTCGGGGATACCTCAGTCACGACGTTCAGGCTTCTCCTCTACCACGCCTGCCTCATCCAGGCACTCTTCTCCGGCCTGATCGCCGGGCAGATGGGGGAGGCATCGCTCCGGGCAGGGGTCAAGCACGCGGCTGTGATGCTCATCATCGCTCTTGTGGTCTTCACCATCCTCCTCTGAGGGAGCCATTGCCCTACAAAACCCTGTTTGTCTCCCTCTTCGCGGCATTTTAGCCCCGATAGGGTTTTATTCTTTGCCTTCCACCTCTCTCCTGGTGATATCAGATGTGTACAGTCGGTGGACCTGTCGATATCGAGTTTGATGGTGAGCGGGTGAAGGGCAAGAATTACCGCTGCAGAGAGTGCGGTGAACGGTTCAAAGGCCTCGGGAAGCGGCCCATGTGCCCGAGCTGCCAGTCGGAAGATGTCGAAGAAGCCTGAAGAGACGAGTTCCCCCGCCGGGCCGGACGTGACGACCGTACCCCTCGGTGACGAGGTTCTCCTTCTTCAGGGAGAACGCTCTTTTCTGCTCGCTGCGAAAGCCGGTTCCCGGTTCCCTCTCTGCATCGAGACGCCCGACGACGAATACTGCCTTGCCGTCGACCCCGATGATCTCATCGCCGTCTCGATGCCGGAAGGCGGTCATGTCGAGCAGGCGCGGATGATGCTCGAGCTGGTCCGGCGCTACCATGTCCCGCTCGTTGTCCTCGGAAAGGATCATCCCGGATCGAGACGGCTCTCTATGGTCGTCTCGGTTGCTCCGGAGATCCATCTTTCCTGCGATATACGCCGGGGGACTCACCCTGAACAGCATCTCCTCTGCTCGTCAGCGGAGCTTGCCGGGCTTTTGCTTGCCGGGGTTCCCGGCGGAGTTGCACTACGAAACCTGCCTTATGGAGTGGCAGTGAGGTATCTAAATGCAGAGAAAACCTCAGCGGACAAACAACAATAAATATATGCTTATTTTCATCAATTATTCATGAGCCGTGAGAAGGAGGGTTTGATGAAGATCGATGTCCTGAAAAACATCAGGGAAACTGAAGAAGAGTATCAGGCGATGATCCGTGATGCGCAGGCGGAGAGGAAGAAAAGCCTCTCTGATGCCGAGCTGGAGGCTGAAAACCTGGTCCGGAAGGCAGAGAGTGATGCCGCGGAGTACAGAAATCAGCGTCTGGCGGAGGCACGGACTCAGGCGCAGCACAGATACGCAGAAATTGTCAAAGAAGGTGAGGCGCGCGCAGAGGCGCTGAAAGCAACAGGGAAGAAGAACCTTGCAGAAGCTGTAGATCTTATTGTTACACGATTTAAGGAGCATCTGCATGTTAAGGCCTGAACGGATGCGCCGGCTGCTCATCGCGGCCCCGAAGGGTGAGATCGAGACCATCATCAAGGAACTCTACCGGCATAACGTCTATCACATCGAGGACTTCGTGCCGGAGAGCTCATCTGATGCGCTCTCGATCGGCCACCCGCTTGCGGATGCGAGCGATGCAGCCTCGGCGCTCATCAAGGTCAGGGCAATCGAGAATGCGTGCGGGATTGATCCCGGGAACGTAGAAGCCAGAACGAAGCTCCCCGTAGCGAAGGTCCGGAAGCGGATCCAGACGGATCTGCCCCCAATCCAGAAGGAAGTGGAAGAACTCGTTGGTTCACGCTCAAGACTGGATGCACGGCAGAAGGAGCACGAGCAGCGCGCGAGAGAACTTGAACCATTTGTTGCAGTTCCTCTGGATCTGGAGTTCTATCGCGGGTATGCGCGATTTACCGTTTTTGCCGGACACATAACCCACGATGTCGATATCGGCGTCCCGAATGAGAAGTTCTTCTCTGGTGAGGTACCCGGCAACATGATCGTCGTCGTGGTGCCAAACGAGCACCGCGAGCAGGTTGAGCGGACTCTCCTCGATGCCGGGTTCCAGGCAATCCCCATCCCCGAGGAGAATGGCGCGCCGGCCGACCGCATGAAGGCCCATCTGGATGAGGCCCGGCGGATCGAGGCCGAGATTACTGCAATCAACGGAAAGATTGCAGGGATCCGGGAGAAGCACACCGACTTCCTGGTGGCATGCGATGAACTACTCACGGCTGACGTAGAGCGGGCGGAAGCCCCATTGCGGTTTGCTACCACGGAAGAGACCTTCATCACTGAAGGATGGGTGCCTGAAGCCCGGGCGGACCAGATCCAGAAAGCGCTCGAGAATGCGACCGGCGGCAAGATCTACATCGAAGAACTGGAGATCGACGACGATACTGCAGTCCCGGTGGAGTACGATAATCCGTCGTTCGCCACGCCGACGCAGATGCTCATGGATATCTACGCCCGGCCACGATACTCTGAGATCGACCCGACGTTGATGGTAGCCATTGTGTTTCCCATCTTCTTCGGTTTCATCCTCGGTGACGTGGGGTATGGAACAATCCTGCTTGCGCTGAGCCTTGGCCTGCGAAAGATCTTTACGGGCGATGAGGGGAGAATGCTCCTCAAAGTGCTCAGTTATGCGAGTATATCGAGCATCATCTTCGGGCTTCTCTACAGCGAGATCTTTGGAGCTTCGCTCCCGTGGCCGTCACTGCTCTACTCCCGGCACCTCAACATTGGAGGAGCCGCGGCGGCAGGTCACGGCCCGCAGGTAGCCGAACTCATGATCGTTGCGATCTGGATCGGTATTCTGCACATCACGCTTGGGCGTGTCATCGGCATGATCAACGCCCGGAGGATCTATCACGGAAAGCATGCGACAAAAGCGGTTATCTCCAATGCTGGATGGATCAGCGTCATGTGGGGTATCATCATCATCATATGGTCGTTCTACGCCATCCCGTTGATGCCCGACCTGACAGGGTTCCCCGGTGCCAGTACGATCGGTGCCATCCTTCTGGTGGCAGGCATAATCGGCATTGCGCAGGAAAATCCGCTCGAAATCGTCGAACTTCCGACGATCATCAGTCACGTATTGTCCTACGCCCGTCTTGTGGCGGTGGGCTTATCCTCGGTTGCTATAGCGATGGTGGTCAATTACATCGCGATCGGCATGATGATACAGCCCCAGCTTGAAGCGATCACCCCTGTTGGTGTGATCCTCATCATCGTCGGCATTCTCGTCCTCCTGATGGGGCACATGCTGAACACAGCACTTGGCCTTCTCGGTGGCGGTCTGCACTCGATTCGTCTTCACTACGTTGAGTTCTTCACCAAGTTCTACAAAGGTGGAGGAAAGAAGTACAACCCATTTGGTATGAAATCTAAGTTTACGGAGGAATAAAGAATGGTGGATATTGGCACAACTCTTGAAATGGTACAGGCATCGCAGGCAGGAATGAGCGCAGTCGGCGCAGGTCTCGCAGTAGGTCTCACCGGAATCGGTTCCGGCATCGCTGAGATGGGTATCGGTGCGGCAGCCGTCGGTGCAACCGCGGAAAACAGAGATATGTTTGGTCTCGCACTGCTCTTCACTGTGATTCCGGAAACCATTGTTATCTTCGGTCTTGTGGTTGCACTGCTGCTTCTGTTCTGATGGAGTGAACCATGGGACTCGATGCAGTAGTGAACGAGATCCGGGAGAAAGGGCGAAGAGAGGTCGGGGTGATCCAGGCAGAGACCCGGACCGACGTCGAAGGGATCCTCCGGGACGCGCAGACTCGCGCTGCCGGGATCAAGGCATCGGTACAGGAGGAAGCCGATCGGGCAGCCACCCACATCGTCAACCAGGAAGCCTCGGCGGCGAACCTCGTCGTCAAGCGGCAGGTCCTGAACGCTCAGAAGCTACTCCTCGATCAGGTCTATTCGGCCTCGCTTGCCGCTATCGGTGATCTGCCCGCCGAGTTCCAGGAGAAGGCGCTCACAGCCCTGCTGAAGAAAGCGGTAAAGGAGATCAAGAAGGGCGTCGTCCATGCAAACAAGCGGGATATCCCGGTTGTCGAGGAGATCCTCTCACAGTTGAAGATGTTCTCCGGCTACACCGTGGGTGCACCCGTCGATATCCCCGGCGGCATCATCGTCGAGAGCAATGACGGCGAACTGCAGATCGATTACAGTTACAGCACGTTCCTGGACGAGATCTGGGAATCCGGCCTGAAGGATGCGTCAGACATTCTGTTTACATGAGGAGGCTTCATAAATGGCAGGGGTAAGTAGCGGATCAGCTCAGTACATTTACGCCTGCACCCGCATGCGGGTGCGTAAATCACTGCTGATACCGCGCGAGGATTATCTCCGCATGCTGAATATGAGCCTGCCTGAGATCACCCGGTTCATCGGCGAGACCGCTTACCGGTCGGAGATCGATGAACTCGGCACCTCCTTCACCGGAATCAACCTCGTCGAGGTAGCCCTGAGCTGGAACCTCGCGAAGGAGTACCAGAGCATCCTGGAACTGGTGCCGGGAGACCTGAAACACTTTACTGCGAGTTACCTGCGGCGCTGGGACATCCAGAACGTTGTCACCATCCTGCGCGGGAAGATGCAGAAGATGTCAGCAGGCAAGATCAAGGAGGTCCTGGTCCCGGCCGGCAGGCTTGACCGGGTCGCTCTCGATCGCCTTGTTGCAGAGGAGTCGCCGGAACGGGTCGCCGAGGCGCTCAAGGGTGAGCAGTTCTATCCGATCATCGAGAGGGAACTTCCCGGTGCGATAGAGGCCGGGTCGTTTGCTCACCTGGAGAACGAGCTCTACAGGGGCTACTACGCGCGGCTCATTGCAGACGCGAAAGAAGGCGTCAAGGGCGGGGATATCTTCCTCAAGTACATCCAGCTTGAGATCGATATCCGCAACATCCAGAACCTCTTCCGCCTGCGGGCCGGGCATATCCATGAAGATATCAGGGAACTGATGATCAGCGGCGGTTCGTTCACGGTGGACGAGTTGCAGCGGCTCTCGGGGATCGAGAACCAGGACGAGTTCATCGACTCCTTGAAGAGATCGGTGAAGATGCTCCCGCTCCTGAACGCGCTTGAGGATATCCGCGGAAAGACCGCCCTCCATGCCATCGAGGTTGCGCTGACCCGGGTCCAGCTCGAGCAGATGGAGCGGATGTCGAAGCGGTATGCGTTCTCGATCCTTCCGGTCATCGTCTACCTGGAAGAGAAGAAGTACGAGGTCGCGAACCTTCGCGCTCTCGCCCGGGGCAAGGAAGCCGGCCTTCCCGGTGAGCGATTACAGGGCTATCTGGTGATGTAAGCATGGAGATCGCAGTTATCGGTACCGGTGAATTCATCCTTGGTTTCAGGCTCGCGGGCGTCAGAAAGACCTACGCGGCCGAGACCGATGAACGGCTGGTCGAGCACATCAACCAGGTGCTGGGAGATAGGGATGTCGGCATCCTCGTGCTGAAAGGCAGCGATATGGAGCGGATTCCCCAACGGCTTCGCACTACCCTCGAAAACTCCGTCAAACCGACGGTTATCGCGATCGGTGGAGACGAGGGCGGCCTGTCGATGAGAGAGAGAATCAAGAGATCGGTGGGTGTTGATCTGTGGAAGTAATGGAAAAAGCAAAAGAAGCCAGGACTCAGGGAGTCCTGAAACGAATTTCAGGGCCGGTCGTCACTGCTGTCGGTCTCGACGCACACATGTACGACGTGGTGAAGGTCGGCGATGAGGAGCTGATGGGGGAGGTCATCAAGATCCAGGGTGAGAACATCATCATCCAGGTCTACGAGGATACCGCCGGCATCAGGCCCGGTGAGCCGGTGACGAACACCGGCCTCTCGCTCGCAGTCGAGCTCGGGCCCGGTCTGCTGACCAGTATCTACGATGGGATCCAGCGGCCGCTCGAGGTGCTCATGGATAAGATGGGCAACTTCATCGAGCGCGGTGTCACGGCACCCGGCCTCTCGCATGAGAAGAAGTGGGAGTTTGTGCCCACGGTGAAGAAAGGCGACGAAGTTCAGGCTGGCGACATCATCGGCACGGTCCAGGAGACGAACATCGTCCATAAGGTCATGATCCCGCCCCGGTCAAAGGGCGGCACGATCAAGAAGATCTCGGCCGGCAGTTTCACGGTCGACGAGATCGTCTGCACCCTTGAGGACGGCACCGAGATCGCGATGCTCCAGCGCTGGCCGGTTCGTGTGCCTCGCCCGGTGAAGGAGAAACTGAACCCGGACATCCCGCTGATCACCGGTCAGCGGATTCTGGACGGTCTCTTCCCCATCGCAAAGGGCGGAACGGCGGCCATCCCCGGCCCGTTCGGGAGCGGCAAGACCGTTACCCAGCAGCAGCTTGCGAAGTGGTCGGACGCCGAGATCGTCGTCTACATCGGCTGCGGTGAGCGCGGCAACGAGATGACCGAGGTTCTGACGGAGTTCCCCGAACTCGAGGACCCGAAGACCGGCAAGCCGCTGATGGAGCGGACGGTGCTGATCGCGAACACCTCGAACATGCCGGTCGCGGCCCGTGAGGCGTCCGTGTATACCGGCATCACGATCGCCGAGTACTTCCGTGACATGGGCTACGACGTCTCGCTGATGGCCGACTCCACCTCCCGGTGGGCTGAGGCCATGCGTGAGATCTCGAGCCGGCTTGAGGAGATGCCCGGCGAAGAGGGGTATCCCGCGTATCTTGCGGCGCGTCTCTCGGAGTTCTACGAGCGTGCGGGCCGTGTCACCTCTCTGAACGGCGAAGGCGGTTCCGTCTCCGTCATCGGTGCGGTATCGCCGCCGGGCGGTGACTTCTCTGAACCCGTCACGCAGAACACGCTTCGTATCGTCAAGGTCTTCTGGGCGCTTGACGCGAAGCTCTCGCAGCGTCGGCACTTCCCGGCGATCAACTGGCTGAACTCCTACTCGCTCTACCTCGACGCACTCAACGAGTGGTACGACAAAGAGGTCTCGCCCGAGTGGAACCCACTCCGGGCCTGGGCGATGGCCGTCCTCCAGAAGGAGGCCGAACTCCAGGAGATCGTCCAGCTGGTCGGCTCCGATGCCCTGCCCGACGAAGAGCAGGTCACCATCGAGGTTGCGAGGATGATCCGTGAGATCTTCCTGCAGCAGAACGCCTACGACGCAGTGGATACGTTCTGCCCGATGTCCAAGCAGTATGACATGATGAAGGCGATCAAGCACTACGCCGACCTCGCGCGCACCGCCCAGGCAGGCGGCGCGACCCCGCAGCAGGTCATCAGCGTGAGAAGTAAGAACGAGCTTCCCCAGATCAAGTTCATCAGGGACTACGAGCCTGAGCTTGCGAAGATCATGAAGCAGATGGAATCCGAATTTGATGCGATGAGGACGGTGTGACCATGAAGGAATACAGAACGGTTGCACAGATCGCAGGGCCGCTGGTATTCGTCGAGAAGACGGAGCCGGTCGGTTACAGCGAGCTCGTCAACATCGTGACCGCCGACGGCACAGTCAAGCGTGGCCAGGTGCTGGACACGAGCGACGAGATCGTGGTCGTCCAGGTCTTCGAGACCACTGCAGGTATCGGCCGTGACTCAGGCATCCGGTTCACCGGCGAGACGATCAAGATGCCGGTGGGCAAGGATATGCTCGGCCGTATCCTCTCCGGCGGCGGCAAGCCTATCGACGGCGGCCCGGAGATCGTGCCCGAAAAGCGGCTCGAGATCACCGGTGCGGCCATCAACCCCTACGCCCGCTCTTCGCCTGAGGATTTCATCCAGACGGGTATCTCGACGATCGACGGGACGAACACCCTCGTCCGCTGTCAAAAACTCCCGATTTTCTCGACATCGGGTCTGCCCCTCAACGATGTGGCGCTCCAGATCGCGCGGCAGGCAAA
>LSQX01047273.1_pt1 | contig 15732 bp, 17 predicted proteins | sample 654561 | NCBI WGS metagenome assembly LSQX01 (sample SAMN04489861, study PRJNA283612) | anaerobic digester metagenome | isolation source: 4 biogas reactors fed with cattle manure at either 37C or 55C with and... | place: Denmark: Kongens Lyngby | collected 2014 | reverse complement strand
CAAACGTGCTTGATGTTCTTGGTGAGGACGGTGAATTTGTGCCGTGTCTTCACTCGGTAGGCGCCCCGCTGGCCGAAGGTGAAGAGGATGTTCCCTGGCCGTGTGCACCGATGGATAAAAAATATATCAGCCATTTTCCAGAAGATCGCGCGATCTGGTCTTTTGGTTCTGGATACGGCGGCAATGCATTGCTCGGTAAAAAATGCTTTGCGCTGCGTATTGCGTCTGTGCAGGCACGTGACGAAGGCTGGCTCGCCGAGCACATGCTGATTCTGCGCCTGACAAATCCTGAAGGTGAAGTCAAATATGTCACTGGAGCTTTCCCGAGCGCCTGTGGCAAAACGAATCTGGCTATGCTGATTCCGACCATTCCCGGCTGGAAAGTCGAGACGATCGGTGATGACATTGCCTGGATGAAGTACGGCAAAGACGGTCGTCTGTATGCAATCAATCCAGAAGCCGGTTTCTTCGGCGTTGCTCCCGGCACATCAGATGAATCGAATCCAAATGCCATGCACAGCATTGAGAAGAACACCATTTTTACCAATGCCGCATTGGCAGATGACGGTGACATCTGGTGGGAAGGCATCGGCTATGACGCGCCCGGCCATCTCATTGACTGGAAAGGAAACGACTGGGCTCCCGGCTCCAAGGAGAAAGCCGCTCATCCCAATGCCCGTTTCACAGCTCCCGCCGCCCAGTGCCCGGTTATTGCCCCTGAGTGGGAAGATCCGGCCGGTGTGCCGATATCCGCGATCCTGATCGGCGGTCGGCGTGCTACAACGATTCCCCTGGTTCATGAGAGTTTCAATTGGGAACACGGTGTGTTCATGGGCTCGATCATGGGCTCTGAGATCACAGCTGCGGCCATTTCTGACAAAATCGGCCAGGTTCGCCGTGACCCCTTTGCCATGCTGCCGTTCTGCGGTTATCATATGGGTGATTATCTGGCCCACTGGCTGGAAGTCGGCAAACAGACTGATACCGATAAACTGCCGAAAATTTTCTATGTAAACTGGTTTCGCAAGGATGAAAAAGGCAGATGGCTATGGCCTGGCTTTGGCGATAACAGCCGTGTGCTGGCCTGGATCTTTGATCGTGCTGCCGGTAAAGGCAAAGCTCAAAAAACACCGATCGGATATATGCCGACGACAGATGCCATCAACATCGACGGCCTCGATATGAGCGAAGCCGATATGGAAGAGCTGCTCAAAATCAACAAGAGCGAATGGCTGCAGGAAGCTGCCTCGATCCGTGAAAACTACAAAATTTACGAAGAAAAACTGCCTGCTGCACTTGCAGAACAACTTGATGCCCTGGAAGCTCGTCTGAATGCAATGTAACCTGTAGAGACAGGTCCTGTTTTTCACACACTTGATCCACAAAGGCCCGACCCGAGGCAATCTGCCTTGCGGTCGGGTTTTTTAGGTCTCCATCAGATAATCGACCAATTCCATCAACATACGCTCCTGTGTTAAAATGAGATCAGCTTATGACCTCTGGAGGTACAACATGATCAGCGGAAAAACTATTCTGGTGCTGCTGCCTTTGAATCAGGAAGAAAAACGGGCACTCGAAGTGTATGCGCCAGACAACAAATACCTTTACTTAAAAGAAAAGGACTTGACCGGTGACGTGTTGCAGCAATGCCATGTCATATTGGGCAATATTCCGCCCGCCCGGCTCAATGGGCTTAAGCAGCTGGAGTGGCTGCAGCTGTACAAAGCGGGAGTCGATGACTATGCCAGAGCCGGCAATTTTCCACCTCAGGCAGTGTTGACCAATGCCAGTGGTGCTTATGGCCCGGCTATTGCCGAACACCTGCTGGCCGTGCTGCTGATGCTGCAGAAAAATCTGCATTTATACCGCGATTATCAGAACGAACAGCGCTGGCAGGAAGAGTTTGAAATTACGGCAATCGAAGGCTCAACAACGTTGGTCATCGGTTTGGGAGACATTGGCACAGCCTTCGCCAGACGCATGAGATGTCTCGGCAGCCGTGTCATCGGCGTTCGTCGAAAACGAACCGACCAGACTGACGCAGTTGATGCTCTGTACACGATTGATTCACTTGACGAAGTGCTGCCTGAAGCGGACATCATCGCGATGGCCTTGCCCGGAACGCCGGATACTTACCAGCTGATCAATCGCCATCGACTTCAATTGATGAAAAGAACCGCCATCCTGATGAATGTCGGCCGCGGAACCAGTATCGATACAGAAGCGTTGTGTGATATCCTGGAATCTGGTCATCTGAGGGGTGCAGCTTTAGACGTGACAGACCCTGAACCGCTGCCCGCATCGCACCGGCTGTGGCGTTTTCGCAACGTCATCATCACACCGCACATATCCGGCGGGTACGGTCTGGCCGAAACACGTGCCCGCGTCAACCAGGTTGCCATCGACAATTTTATTCGATTTGTCCATGGTAAACCGCTGAATAATGTCGTTGATTTCACACGCGGATATTGACGTCAAGCGAACATCAGACTGCTTTATCTGGTCAGGGTTTTTATAAAGCGAAACAGGTTATCGATCGTCAGTGCTAAATCACTCTGCGCGCGTTTTTTCGCTTCAGCGTAAGGCACCGCGACACGATTGATGCTGAAAATACCGGATACGCCCTCATCGTATGCCGCTGATACGTCATCGCCGATATCACCGACCACTGCAATCAGAGGAATGCCCTGTTTACGGGTTCTGCGTCCGACACCAATAACAACTTTTCCTCTCAGGGACTGACCATCAATCTTTCCTTCTCCGGAAATAACCAGATCTGCGTCACGGATCAGTTCATCAAAGCGGGTCATGTTCAGAACTGTTTCGATACCCATTTCAAGTGCTGCGCCCAGAAAGGCAACGGTTCCGCCGCCCATGCCGCCTGCGGCTCCCGATCCCGGCAGATCGAGTATCTGTTGGCCGAGATCCCGGTCAACCAGATCCGCCAGATGGCGCAAACCTGCGTCCAGCTGCTCGATGTCGTCCGGAGTGGCACCTTTTTGCGGTGCAAAGACGGCGGCAGCGCCCTGAGGACCGCACAGGGGATTGTCGATATCACACATGGTGATGATTTCGCTCTCGCGGACTTCGGGCAGCAGCCCGGTCATGTCGATTGTCTTGATTCGGGATAATGTCCCGCCAACCGGGACAAACGACTGACCTGAATCATCAAGAAAACGAACGCCCAGTGCTGCGGCTGCCCCGGTACCACCATCATTGGTGGCACTGCCGCCAAGCCCGATAACCAATTTTCTGGAACCGTGCTTCAGTGCCGCCTTAATCAGCTCACCCACCCCGTATGTCGAGGTCAGAGATGCGTTTTTCCGTTCTTCAACCAGGGGCAGTCCGGCTGCGGCAGCCATTTCAACGATTGCCGTATTGTCATCCAATAGTCCGTAAAAGGCTTCAACCGGCTCGCCATAAGGACCGCTGACTGTGCAGGGGATCCGCCGGCCGCCAACCGCAGTGATGAACGCGTCCACGGTGCCTTCTCCGCCATCAGCGACCGGAATTTGGACAACCTCGGACTCAGGAAACAGCCTCGTAATCTGTTCAGCCATAATGGAACAAATTTCTTCTGATGACATTGTTCCCTTAAACGAATCGGGTATCAGCACTATTTTTTTCATGCATCCTCCTGAAGAGTCTCAGGCAGTTTTTCATCACTACCATGACTGCTGACTGAAGTCATTTCTTTAGGCCAAACATCTCTTCTTTCAGGTCAAGGTAATACAGGTAATCCTGGTCATCGACGTTCGGAGGACAGCGGTGATCGCAGAAAGGAATGTAGCCGCCCCGTTCAACCAGTGGCTTAAGTGTTTCCATGTATGCGTGAATCGCTTCGCGTCCGGCACCGAGCTGCATCTTATCGAATCCGCCCATGATCCGCAGCTCCCGGCCGCATTGGTTGAATAAATCAGCCGGATGCGTACAGCTGTTGACTTCATAGGGGAAGAGACAGTTAATGCCGCTTTCCAGAAAATAGGGCAGCAGCGGCCGAACATCCCCGTCACAATCGGTATACCATATTTCAATACCGTGATCTTTCAACTTCTGGTTGATGCGTTTGTACCGTGGAACGACGACCTGTTTGAAAAAGTCTATGGTAACAATCGGACCTTTGTTAAAACAGATATCTTCCCAGCCGGATGCATAATCAAATGTCCAGTGGGGCAACAGCTGATCAAGCGCATGCTCGACCATCTGGCAGGCCGTCTCAACCATATCCTCGACCATTTCCGGATAATCGAAACAGGCATAGGCAAGACCCTCAAAGGTCAGCATATCACGAATTTTTCCGATCATCGAACCGCAGTGGACACCCAGCGGATAGTCCCGGTCATCCGGATGCTGCCGTTTCAGGGCTGCGATGTCTATGATACGCGCCGGATCATCAACCTGGAACCGCTCCTTCTTGACTTTGAGCCAGTCGTCAGGTGTCTCTATGGCTGATTTCAAATAATGTGGTATCGTATCATGATTATCAAGCGGAACTTCAGCCATCAGACCATCTTCATTTTGAATAATCGATGTGGTTGCCGTCCGGTTGATTTCTTTCTTTTCAAAGGCAGGTGACATCCATAAATTGGCTTTGATCGAAAAAATCGGATCAAAATTAAAAAAAAGGTCTGCCTCTTCGTTGGTTGTAATTCCGTTTTCTGTGAAAATTTTCCAGGACCGGAAGTTTTCCGCCCAGTAACCGAATTCCATATTAAAGCAACGGTCGATGTCCTGGTAATTCATTTGCCTGTTAAAGCGCTCTCTGGCCGTCATCTTGCTTTTCCAGGCAGGTCTGCAAGGTTTGATTGACATAACGATTGACTACCTTTCTATCATCTGTATGTTATAAATTTATAATTTGACTTTGACAACCGCTTTCTTAACCTGAGAGGGTGTTCCATCGGCAATAGAAGGCATGTGTGCGTCTTCCGGCCAGAAAATAGCCAGCTCGCCTGCATTCATGATGAGCATATCATCCGCTGGACCGTCTAAAAACAAGGCGTCTGACGATTCCTCATAAGGTTTGGAGACAGTCAGATGATCTAAGTTGGCATAGCCGATCTGCTCTTTGCCGCTGATGATGAACTGGAAGTCAACATATTTCCGGTGCGCTTCCCAGAAACCTGATTCCAGCGGTTTGGTTGTATATTCGCTGACTAAGATAAAAACATCATCACCATCGATTGTATGGCGGCCAGGCTCAAGCTGCTGCAAATCAGTTTGAACCAGATAATCGATCGCTGTCGCGAACCGTTTGCCCAAAGCCCGATATTTCCCCAGATAATGTATCGTATCACGGATCATAAAAATCTCCTTCTCTCAGTATTCTGAGCTTTTCCAGTCACGGAATCTATTTTTATTCGTTTGATTCCGTTCTAACCTTATCATAATTCATGGCTGAAATAAATGACAGTTTTTGCCTGAATCATCTCCCTGTTTCTGATCAGCCAGACCACACTCATTGCGTTTCATCTCCGGATGAACATATCGCCTTTTCCCTGCAGTCGATGCACCATAGTTGATTGCCTCCGCTGGACAGCGATGCAGACAGGCCAGACAATGTACGCAGGTTGCTCGCGTCCAGACAGGAATCCCCTTGTCCAGTTTGATGATTTGCTCCGGGCAGATCTGTTCGCAATATCCACAATGTGTGCAGTTGTCTGAAACATGGAAACGTTTTGTTGGCCTGCCATTTTTGTAAAAAGGAGAAGCCAGCCGCGTCCAAAGCGCAGGGACAGCACCCGGATAATCATTTCTTAACGCATGAACCCGATCTGATAAATCATGGCTGATCCTTTGCATATCTTTCTGTGCTTGCCCGAACAGGCTGGCCTGCTGCTTTTCCGAAGGTACTTTTAACAAAGGGACATAATTATCGGGCAGTACAACCGCTGCAAGGTAGTCCAGTGTCAGACGTTTGCTGAGCAGTTTCTTTTCGAGAATCTTTGCTGCTCCTCCTGTCTGGGCACCGCAGGTCAGCACGGCGAAAACATATGGTTTTTCAGGTCCTTTCAGATCCAGACGGTCGATCCAGTCGACGACCAGTGTCGGCAGGGTGTAAAAATACACCGGGAAAACGAAACCGATCGTCTCACCCGGCTCCAAAACATAGCTTATTTTTTCGCTTTCTCGACAGGCAGCAATCTGTTGAAGCGGTTCATTCACAGCCTCAGCAACGGTGCGTGCAACAAATAAACTGTTTCCTGTACCTGAAAAATAAAATATCATGTCTTCCTCTTTCTTTTACCTATGATCGAATGATACTGATCATATCTTCCTTCACGGTGTAAACGCGAAGAAATCTCGCGTATCATTATCCCAAAATTCTCAGAGAAAAGCGACCCTCCGCCAATTCCACCAGCAGATTGCGTCATGACTTCTGTGACAGTGTCTCTTTACGAATCAGTTCAATAGGCAGATAATGAAATTATCAAATTGATGGAGGAATGACCGATGGATATTAAAGAGAAAATTGAATCTGTGGTGGAAAAAATTAAGAAAGACCCATCGTTGGCCAAGAAGTTTAAAGAGGATCCTGTCAAAACGATCGAATCACTGATAGGTATTGATCTTCCTGATGACCAGATCAAAAAAGTGATCGATGGTGTCAAGGCCAAATTGGCTGTTGATCAGGCTGGTGGCCTTAAGGATAAATTTAAAAAATTATTCTAAGCCGACCACCCGATCTGCCATGCAACAGGCGATTGTCCTGCTAATCTCTGAAAAGCCGGTCGGTTGAAATACCGGCTGATAACGCCAAAAGAGGCAACATGCAGGCGTTTTTGACCGTGCACGTCAATTAGGCTATAATATCTTGTACCTCTTACGGAAAAGAAAGGTGAATGTAAATGAATTTTGTTCAAATATCAGCTGAAAAGAGACCACTTGGCAGTAAAGGTTATTTAAAATCGCTGCGGCGAAACGGCAGTGTGCCTGGCATCCTGCACGGTCATAATCTTGATTCAACGCCTGTTACCATCGATGCGAAAGATTTGCTAAAAGCGATCAGCACACCTGCCGGTCGTAACGTTCTTCTTAATCTCGTCATCGAAAGTGATACTCAGACAGCGATGATCGAGAATCTCCAGGAAGACATCCTCAGAGAGAATGTCTATCAGCATGTCGATTTAAAACTCATCTCCATGGATGAAAAAATCGAAGTCAACATCCCAGTCCTTCTGACCGGGCAGGATCAGCGGGCAAATGACGACGGCTATGTCTCTCAGCAGCTTCATGAGATATCTGTCATGAGCAAACCGGCTGCGATCCCTGAGAGCATCAAGGTTGACATCAGTGCATTGAAAATCGGTGACGCCATTCTGGTTGGTGACATCTCCATGCCGGAAGGCTGCGAGGCTGTAACAGCGGCGGATGAAATGATCGTCAATGTCCTGCAGCCCAGAACCATCGTCGAGGATGAGCCATCTGACGACGAAGCAGAAACTGACCAGGAGCCGACACTGGTTGGTGAGGAGTCAAAAGAAGACAATTAATTCATTCTGCTGACACGTTTTTAGATGAATAAAAAAGGGATGTCTCCCACTGTACGCCAACTGGCAAATGAGACATCCCTTTTTATATCTTAGTCGATTGGTGTCAGGTGATCAGTCGGGAAAATCAAGCTCCTGAAGTTCAAAAATCGCATCAATCTCAACAGGCATGTTGCCGGGCAGAACCGCAACACCCACGGCAGATCGCGAAGGCAGTCCGGCTGTTTCTCCGAATAAATCCACCAGCAGCTGACTGGCTCCGTTCGCAACTTTTGCCTGATCAAAGAACTGACTGGTGCTGGCGACGTAAACCGTGATCTTGACGACCCGTTTCACCCGGTTCAGATCCTCAATATGAGCCTGAAGAACAGACAGGATGTTCAGCACGCAATTGCGAGCTAACTGCGCACCTTCTTCGACTGTAAATGTTTCGCCAAAACGCCCTTGAAATGATTGACCTCCGATAGCCGGGCCACAGCCGGATATCGATACAAGATCCGTACAGTAGGATTTAGCCTGGGCATAAACACCAAGCCGAGCCGGCGGTTCGGGCAGATGAATGTTCTGCTGGTGCATGTTCTCATAAACATTATTGGAAATATCCATTTTTTAGCCTCCTGTTTTTTAAGTCGAATTCATCGCCTGCAGCGATGATATGATCTGTATGACCTCTTTTCATCTTACCATACAACGAGCCGTATGATGGATGCGCTTTATTGATTTTTACCGCGCGCGTCAACCGTTATCATGCGTTCGAGACGACCGTCCCGCATGCCATACATGGTGTCTGTCAGGTTAGGTAGTCCGCATGAATGATTGGGAATGATCGAAACCCTGTCACCAATTTCCAGATTGATTGGCTGGTGACTTGAGAGAAAGCCATGCTCCTCATTTAGCTTTTCAATCAGGATATCCGGATGCTCAACAACAAAACCAAATCCAGGCCGGTGTTCACACAGGTCTGATGTCAATGTCTTGCTTCCCGCATCTATGATCACATGGCGGTCATCCATTCTGCTGACGACCGTCGCCACCACACGCAAAGCACATTCTTCAACCGTCGCCATACCGGTTGACAGCTGATTACAGTCATTAAAAATGAAATTACCGGACCTGACTTCGGTCAGGCCTTTCAGTAAATGAGGCAGCTTCCCGGAAAAACTGTTTCCGCCGCTGAGGATATCCATGCGAAAGCCCGCTGATTCGAGCAGACGAGCCGTGCCAAGCATGTTGTCGTGCTCCCGGCGCGTCATCCGTTCAAATCCATCCCGCTCCCTTTCGCTGTAAATATTGCCTGCATAATACATGATTCCGATAATTTCAATACCGGCCAGATGACGTGTCGACTCGGCAAAGCGCAGAGCCGGTTCCAAAGGTTCCAGACCCCCACGCCTGATGCCCCCGTCCAGATCAAGCAGAACTTTGACCGGGTGGTTCAGTTCCATTCCGACATCAGATAAGTACTGTGCGCCAGTCAGGCTGTTCACAAGCGTGATCACGGAAACCCTCTGCATCAGCTGTTTCAAGCGCTTCATTTTCTCAAAACCAATCAGCGGAAAAGCAATCAGGATGTCATCCAGGCCGTGATCAGCCATCACTTCAGCCTCTCCCAGCTTAGCACAGGTGATACCCCGGCAACCGAGTTCAATCTGACGTTTGGCCAGCCAGACACTCTTGTGCGTTTTGATATGAGGACGGACACGAATGCCATAACGGGCATTCGCCTGCACGATTGACCGGATATTGCTGTCAATCTGATCCAGATCGATGACGACCGATGGGCTGGGGATTGAATCGTACATGGATACACTCCTTCAGGTTAATCAAAACCAAGCTGCAGGGAATACAGCATCTCTGTTTATTATAATGATTTATGACAAGAAAGAAATGCCTAAAGATTTAGTGATGAAAACTATCAATTTTAGGTGATTCAGTCGTTTTCCAATCGCTCGATTTATGCTATGATCATGGTTGTGAATGTCGCAAAATTAACTAGATCCCAATAATTGAGGTGATTTGATTTGGAATTGTCACTCGTCAGTTTGTCTAAGCAGTTTGGTCAGAAGAGCGTGCTGAAAAACCTTTCCTTCACCGCAACAGGTGGAAAAGCCATGGGTCTCCTGGGCCGCAACGGCGCTGGTAAAACAACCACCATTCGAATCATCATGAATATCTTTCCGCCTGACGAAGGCGATGTCTTGCTGGATGGCAAACCACTCAGACACAGTGGTGTGCGCATCGGCTATATGCCGGAAGAAAAAGGCTTTTATCCGAAAATCAAAATCAAGGATCAGCTGCTTTATATCGCCGAGCTGCGCGGTGTCAGCCGACAGCAAAGCAAGAAAGTCATTCAGGATTGGCTTGAGCGCCTTGACTTATCCGAATACTGGGACAAGAAATTGGAAACACTCTCAAAAGGTAATCAGCAGAAAATCCAATTAGCAGTTGCTTTGATCGCGGATCCGGACATCGTTATTCTCGACGAACCGTTTAGCGGATTAGATCCGGTCAATGCGCAGCTGCTCAAGGAGATTGTCACGGAACAGGTGAATGCGGGGAAAATCGTCCTTTTTTCAAGTCATCAGATGAACTATGTCGAGACGTTCTGTGATGATGTTGCGCTTCTGCACGAGGGACAAATCAAACTGAATGGTTCGATTCGTGAAATCAAGAGGCGTTATCCACGTCACCGGATCTCGTTATCCCTGGCTGGCGACAATCGGCTTGAAGCACGCTCCGGTGAAAATGTCCGCGATTATATGGAGAAACTGATGCACCAGCCAAATGATCTATCGCGTTTGATCGATCGCCTTGATGTGGTTCGCGGACAGTGTCATTTAATCCTGGCACATGAAAGCAACCGCGAAGCTGTTCTGGAGCAATTGGTTGCAGTACACGCGCCCGTCGAACAGTTCAGCGTGGTTGAGCCGACCCTGGAAGATATTTTTGTTGAACAGACCGGTGAAATTCAGCCATCCGGCCAGAGCGTTTAAGCAGGAGGCGATTTGATGAAACGTAAAAGCCAGTTCAGAACCGTCATGCGTTTTGAATTCATGAATTATATGCGAAACAAAGTCTATGTCGGCATCACCATCGCGCTGGTTCTCATACTCGCGATCGGACTCAGCCTTCCGGCGATCATTGAATGGGCACGTTCTGCCGGCTTTAATTTTGCTGATCCAAATAAAGAAAAACCACCAGAAGAAGCCATACATGTAATCGACCAGACTGGCTGGCTCGATATGACGATTCTCGAGCAGGCGCTGCCTGATGAACTCTGGGTCCAGTCAAATCCCGATCAGATTGACGAACGGACCAGGCAGGTCAAGGAAAATGAAATCGGAGCACTGCTTATTCTGGAGACGCCGGACAGCTGGCGATGGATTGTTCACCGCATCAGCATGAGCAACGATGTACAGGGTGTGATTCAATCTGTTCTCAATCAGCAGTTTACAGCCATCAAGCTTACCCAGGCCGGACTGGATGAATCAGCTGTTGAATCAGTGATGAAACCGGCACAGTGGATTGTTGAAGAAACGGTTCAGGAAAGCGGAAAATCAATGGAGCAGACTTATTTCTATACCTATTTGCTGCTGTTCCTTCTGTACATGACCGTCATGATGTATGGGCAGATGGTCGCCACATCCGTTGCATCTGAAAAAAGCAACCGGGCAATGGAACTTCTGATCACGTCCGCCCGTCCACTGGATCTGATGTTTGGCAAGGTTCTGGGTTCCGGTCTGGCCGGCATGGCTCAGATTGCCGTTCTGCTGCTGACTACAGGTGTTTTCTATCAGTTGAATGCTTCCTATTTTGCCGATATCCCGTTTATTGCCAACGTTTTTAATATGCCTTTTGAAATCATTGTCTACACGTTGATTTTTTATCTCACCGGTTATTTCGCCTATGCGTTTCTCTATGGTGCCCTGGGTTCTCTGGCGAGTCGTACTGAAGACATCAATACGAGTATCATGCCGATCATCATGCTCTTCATGGTTGCTTTCTTTATCTCGTTTGCCGGCATGCTCAATCCGGATGCAGCGTTTCTCAAAGTCTTCTCATTTGTCCCGCTGGTTTCACCAATGGCCATGTTTGTCAGAATCTGCATGACCGATGTTCCATTCGTGGAGATCGCGGTATCCATTCTGATCCAGGTCTTCTCGATCTGGCTGACGGGGTGGCTGGCTGCCCGTATCTACCGGCTGGGTGTTCTGATGTATGGTAAACCACCTCGTATGAAAACTTTGATTCAAATGCTGCGGAACGCCCGATGATCTGAAAAAGACAGTCTTTTTATCCGCTGAAATGAACCACTGACCGCCCGAATCCGACCACTGGCCGAACAGCCCTTTTCAAAATTGTGATCTGCCGTACAATGATTCTGTGAGGTGGCAGCATGCATGTCAGAATTGAAAAAATTGATGATAGCCAGCCGGAGGAAGTTGTCGTTTATTGTCGGTCTGTTCGACCGGAAATTGAACGACTGGTCCAGCGGATTCAACAACAGGACAAGGCTTCTGTCCTATCCTTTTTCAAGGATGATGAACAGTATTACCTCTCGCTGCAGGAAATCCTTTTTTTCGAAACGGATGGTGACCGTATTTACGCTCACACCACCGATGACGCTTATGAAGTCCAGTATCGGCTTTATCAGCTGGAACAACTGCTTCCGATCTCATTCGTACGCGTCTCGCGGTCGTGCATCGTTAATACAAGACATGTTTTCTCCATCCAGAAGAGTCTGACACGCGTCAACTGCATTGCTTTCAGACACACCCACAAAGAAGTGTACGGGTCACGTCAATTCAGCCAACAGCTGTTTGAAAAAATGAATGAGAGGTATCGCTATGAAAACGAATAGAATTATCTGGGGATTACTCATACTGGTCTGTGGTGTGTTGCTGCTGTTGTCAGCATTGGGCATCGATACAGGTCCTTTCCAGTGGACAAAGGTCATCGGCAGCGTCCTGCTGCTGGCGATCGCAGTATCAGGACTGATCAAACTGAGATTTCTTCTGGCCTTAATGCCGATCGCAGGTATTCTTTATCTCTGGAAACTCGAGCTTGGGTTTCCTGAACTGAATCTCTGGCTGCTGCTTGCCGCGGCTTTCGTGCTGGGTATCGGGCTGGCCATCATCTTCCGTAAATCACGTGATGCCTTCGTTTTCTCCCATGATCAACCCGATTATGTTGAGACGGCTGAAACTGACGGATCTGTCATCACGATTCGCTCAAGCTTCGGTGAGCAGACGAAATACATCCATGCGGAGCAGCTGAAAAAAGTTGTCATCAACAGCCACTTTGCATCAGTCAAAGCTTATTTTGAACAGGTTCAACCGAGTGCAGACGGTCTGACCATCGACGTCAATGCTCATTTCTCCGGTGTGATCCTGGCAGTTCCCAGATCATGGCGGATTGAGAACAAGATCAGCAGCTTTGCAGCTGAGGTATCTGATCGGGATAGTCGCATCGATGCAACAGGGCCTAAGGTGCTGCTCAGAGGCAGTACAAACTTTGCAGAGGTTAAAATCATCCGTATTGATTGACAAACTCATTCGCTATGAAAAAGGCCTAAATGTTCAACGTTTCGTGTACCAGCAAATTAAAAGCGTCCAATTGTTTTTTGGACGCTTTTAACTTGCTGGTATCTTTCTTTGAAGGCCGGATAATCCATTATTAACTGATTTAAATAGCCGTGTATCCGCCATCAACCGGAATATTCGCCCCGGTCATATAGGACGACGCGTCGGAAGCGAGGAAAACAACAGCGCCTTTTAAGAACGTTTCTTCGCCAAGCCTGAACAGCTGTGTCCGCCTGCTCCAGCGCTCAACGCTCGTCTGCCATAGTTCTTTTGTCTTGAAGGCTGCCGGCTGGGAGGCTGCCATCTTGGCACCGGGACTGATGGCGTTGCAGCGTACATTCTGCCGGCCATAATAGCTTGCGACATATTTCGTAAAATTAATCAGTCCGCCTTTGTGAAAGTGGTAATCCGGTTCGGAATAGAGATACTCTAAACCACCTTCATAATGCGTCACATTAGGGGCCACCATGCCGAACACCGATGCGATATTGATGATACTGCCGCTCTTCTGTTCCGCCATCAGGTTGCCAAATGCCCGCGTAATGATAAAAACGCCGGTTGCGTTGACTTGCATGCTTTGGGCAAATTTATCCGCATCATCATTCCAGTCCTGATGAAATTGCAAAACAGCGTTGTTGACCAGTATATCGATTTTTCCGCTCTGTTTGATGACTTCATCACGCAGAGTCAAAATTGATTCTTCCTTGGCTAAATCCAGATGCAAGGCCTTGACATTATGGCCCAGGTCCCTGTAAGCCTGTGCGACTTTTTCAGACGCCTCAAGCTTCCTGGCTGCGATATATGTTTCCGCTCCTGCCTCTGCCAAAGCCAAAACAATCTGTTTGCCGTAATTTCCCGCGCCTCCTGTGACAACTGCAACTTTCCCTTTTAAAGAAAACGTATCCAAGACATTCATCGACTGCACCTCCTGATCTCTTCACTCAAAGTTATTACCTTGACTGGGTGTTTTGAAAAACATCGGGTCGAGCGTGAGCATGACGTTAGTACCGAGAAAAAAGATACTTTCAGGGTACATTTATATCGTCTGATTTACAATGTTTTTCTTAGATTTGATCCTCTATTTCAAAAACGGACCGCCTCATTCACTCGCAGTGGACTTGCCGGATCGTTCGCTTTTTCAGAACGTCCGGATCGGGTATAAACGGATTACCGAATCTTTGTGACGGCAACATCTGCCCGGGTGCAGAAAGCTCTATTCTTTCTTTAGATAATTCTTCTTCGTAGTAATTATCGGACGGAAACAAATCATTTGGATATGTCATATTCGGCAGTGTGGCACATTCAATGCAGATACCGGCGCCCACTGCGCTTTCGAGCATCCCGCCGATCCAGTTGCCGACACCGGCTGACATACAGAGTTTATTGATTATGAGTGTGTTATAAAGTCCTCCGACTCGCCCGGGCTTGATATTGATAAACCGGCAGGCCTTCAGATCGATTGCCTTCTCGGCCATGTAAACAGAATTGATGCTTTCATCTAGACAGATTGGTGTCTGCATCCGTCGTTGCAGCTCTGCATGATCGATCACATCAGCATGGTACAGCGGTTGTTCAATCATGGCCAGCCCAAGCGGATCGATGGCCTTGAAAAACGGCCAGTCTTTTTCCAGCGAATATCCTGAATTACAATCAATGTGGAAAACACCGTTCGGAAACGTTGAGCGGACCGCACGCAACATTTCCAAGTCCCACCCTTTCTTGACTTTCAACTTGACACGCTGAAACCCGGCCTGAAAAGCAGAATCAATCCGTTCGATCAACCGGTCGATTGACGACTGGACACCAAAATCTGCGCCGGCTGCAACCGGCTGACTTGTACCGCCCAGACAAACATGCAGCGGTTTTTGCGTCATCGCTGATTGCAGGACCCACCAGGCCATCTCAATGGCTGCATGGGCAAAAGGATTACCCTTAATCGGTTCTATCGCCTGATTGATCGCCTCAGCTGATTCAAATGATTGATGCAAGACCATCGGTGCCAGAAAACGTGACGCAACCTCAAATACGCTGATGGCGCATTCCGGCGAATAGGTCGGTGCATAAAGCGGCGATGACTCACTCCATGCTGTTACGGATCCTGATGTCATACAAGTCAGCACCGAATGTATTGTGTCGTCCGAGCCGTAAGCGGTTGTCCATGGTTCTTTCAAAGGGTGAGCCACATAGTAGAAATCCAGTGCGTCAATCGTCATTCTGATTCCCTCCCGTTCTCACTTAAACATCGAATGATACGGTTTAACCTTCATATCAACATCGTTTCTTACGTGTTTATTATACGTGTAAAAGAACGCTGTGAACATTCACAAAAGCCTCATACCTTCATTGACGCTCAACTTCATCGCATGCTAAGATAAGCTTCAATTGCACAGATATTGATTAACCGTTTGGGATCTGCTTTTTATCAGAAAGGACCTCATGATACTTGCCACACAAACATTGCTCTTATCGAACAAGCTGGGGGATCTGGCAGCCGTACGCATGTTAAGCGAAGCTGGCTTTGATGCACTGGATTACACAATGGTCGAAAACATACTTCAGCTCGATCATCCCCTTCGCCAGTCAGACTATCAGGCATATGCCAACGAATTGAGAAAAGAAGCTGATCGGATCGGAATCTCGTTTAATCAGGCTCATGCCCC
>LSQX01204231.1_pt1 | contig 15734 bp, 12 predicted proteins | sample 654561 | NCBI WGS metagenome assembly LSQX01 (sample SAMN04489861, study PRJNA283612) | anaerobic digester metagenome | isolation source: 4 biogas reactors fed with cattle manure at either 37C or 55C with and... | place: Denmark: Kongens Lyngby | collected 2014 | reverse complement strand
ACGACCAAGAGACCCTTGAGCGACAACCAGCGCGAGCCGACGGCAACCCCACCTTCGCGACTAACCCACCTTCGCGACAAGCTCGATGTCTGTTTGGCTTTGCTGCCAAGCGGTCACGCCCTGTGGCGAAAGCAGGCGACCTTGGTCGTCTAGCACGCGCAACAGTGAGCGGCTGCCGCCACTCACACTGACGCCGCCAGCGACGGCCCCGGCATCGGTCGAAAAGTTGCCAACCACGCCAAGCGTCACTCGGGCAGAACTGCCAAGCAACCCGCTTTCGGTGAGTGTCACGAATCGGGTGTCACCGATCCAATCGAGATCGATTGGCGCGCCTTGCATCCACAGCTGTGTGGTCGCTTCATCGGTCAGCCCGACCGGCTGACCGTTCTCGTCACGCACGATGCCTGCAACGAGCACCTCACTGCCTCCATCGTCTTCAACGAGCGCAGCAACATGGTTGCCGCCGGTCGACACGCGCAACGCCACCGCGTGGCGGCCTTCAAGCCACGGCACCGCAAGCATTGAGTCGAAGCCATCAGCTCGGCTGATTTCAATGGCACCAGGCTGTGAGGGGCGATAGCTCCACACATAACCCAACGCGTCGAGGCTTGGCACGAGAATGTCGTTGCGCGGGTCAACGGTGACAATCTCTTGTTCGCTCACCCATGCGGCCCCAGCGGCTGAGAGCACGACGGCCGCCTTGCTGTCAGGGGCCAACGTCACGGCACGCACGCCTGCGATTTCATCGATGCGCTCGCTGAGCCCCGCAATAGGTGCCAGTTCACCGCCGACAATCGTGCCGAACCTGCCATCTTGCATGACAGCGATGAACTGCAGCTCAGGTGGCGGGCTGTCGTCAGTCGAGCTCACGGGCCCCGACTCGATCACCGTGCCGTGCACTGACAGCTCAAAGTCAGTGATCGTCGAGGGCAGGCTGAGCGAAATCTGTCGTTTCAGCAGCTGCATCGTGCTGTCGTCAACGTCGAGCACATTCGGTGTGACATCGATCACGGCCGTGCCGTCGATCACTGGCACCGATTCGACCGACAGGGCAGACCCCTCTGGAAACGCCGTGTGCAGCGCAGCCGACATGTTCGTCGAGGGCCCCTGCATAAGGTCGCGCACGATTTGCGTGCTGAGTGTTGAACCGCGACTCAAGAACCACCTGATATCGGGCACCAGCCGGTTGTCACCGCTCAGGTAGTAGAGCGCGCGCGGTGCCCAGACCGCGGCGAACGTGCTCTTGTCGAGAATGATGCCCGTGGGGGCCGATGCGATGCGCCACTCACCGTTCACTTCAACAAGCTCGAACTGCACCGCCGCGCTGCGGCCAGGCTCTGCGAGCGTCAGCGTGCCAATGTCGTCGACACTCGCCACCACCTTCAGGCTGAGCGTCGCAATGTTGTCTTGCGAGACCTCATATTGGTGGGTGCCCTCATCGACGAGCACTCCCTGCGAAGGATCCCACTGCTCTGAATACACCGCCGTCAGGTATTCGCGAGCCACCTCATAGTCGTTCGCACTCGACGAAGCCGCCCGCACAAACCCACGCACGATGTCTTCGCGGTCTGCGCCTGCCTGCGGGCCGGGTGGGTTGAACTGAAACCCGCGCTCTACCTGGTCGAGGCGCAGCAATCCCTCACGAACGGGGCCCGACTCGGGAATCGCGTCGCACGCGGTGAGTCCTAGCGCCAGCAGTGAGGCGAGGGCAGCGAGCAGCACAGGTCTGCGGCGACGAGGATGCTGCGACAGTCGCGCCGCGCGCGAGGCACTCGTTACAGGAGAAGATCCCGCAGCAGGCGGAAGCCCCACCGCGGGCGAAAAAACCTCCTTGCGGCGAACGCCGAGACTCAGAAGGGCACGAGTGAGTATGTTCATCGGCTGCCCTTCTTTTTCACCCGGCGCCCGGGTCGGCGCAACCAGCCACCGGTGATCTCGGGGTCGGTCTCGTCGGGCGTGACATCGAGCGGTACGAGCGGCACCGGCGAGATGAACGTGGTCGTGTCGTCACCGCGCGGCAAGGTCAACCTGAAGTTGCTGCCCTCGCCAGGTCGCGACCACACTTCGAGCAGCCCGCCGTGCACCGCGGCATCTTCTCGAGCGATCGCAAGCCCGAGGCCGGTGCCACCCAGCGTGCGTTTGCGTGAGGGGTCGGCGCGCCAGAAGCGATCGAAGACATGCTCAGTGTCTTCGGGTTTCATGCCTACGCCCCAATCGTGCACGCCAATAGCGATCGCGGCGGCATTCGAATCGATCGTCACCACAATGGGTTTGCCCTCACCATGTTCAATCGCGTTGCCAACAAGGTTCGAAACGATGCGTCGAATGCGACGAGGATCAACATCTATCGGGCTAAACCCACCGAGCTGATTCACCTCAATCTCGCTCTCAGACAGCGGCCGCAACGCATCAACGACTTCTTCGGTGAGCGTCGCCAGATTTGTGGGCTCGGTTTCGAGGGTGATCGGGCCCGCGTCGTAACGTGAGATCTCGAGCAGGTCGGCGAGCAGCGCCTCAAACCGATCAACCTGCGTGCCCAGCACCTCGATCGCCCGTGCCTGCTGCGGCTCAAGGTCACCGGCCTGGCCCTTGAGCAGCTCTGAAACCAGCTTGATCGTCGTGAGCGGGGTGCGCAGCTCATGTGACACATCAGAGACGAAACGCTGCTGCATGTCAGAGAGCGTGTCGAGCTCATCAATGCGCGAGTGCAGCGTGTCGGCCATCGTGTTGAAGTTCTCTGAAAGCTCGTCGAAGTGCCGGTCGCCGTGCATCGGCATGCGCACCTCGCGCTCACCGCCCGCAATGCGATGGCTCGCGGTCGCGGCGGTGCGAATGGGCCGAAACACGAGGCTTGAAATGACCCACACGAGCACCGCTAGCAGCACCAGCAGCAGCACGGCCATGAACACGAATGCGCTGACAATGAACTGGAGGGTCAGTTTGGCATCTGCAAGGCTGTAGCCGATGTACAGTTCGTAGGTGCCCGCGCCCGCCGGAAAAATGAGGGTAGAGGCCACCAGAATGCCGGGAGCCGCCACTCCGTCGTCATCGACGAGCGTCACTGCTTGCCAATACTGCGGGGCGTCACCCTGCAGCAGCGCCTCTGAGAGCTCTGGGCTCACCACATCAACGAGCTGCTGCGAGGTGTTGAAGTCGTCTGGCGCGAGCTGCGACGGCGACTGCATGGCTTGCCGTTTCACATAGATGAGCTGGCTCGACGAGGTGCCCTGCAGCGTGCTGCGAACCGAGGCGACGAGCGCTGCGACGGCTCCGCGGTCGGTGGCGTCAGAGGCGTCCATTTGCCGCTGTGCGGCGAGAGTAGCACGCGCGGAGTCTTGCAGCACTTGGTCTTTGCGCGACGAATAGAGGTCGCTGCTGATGCGGTCGAGCACGAGCCCGCCCGTGATCGCGATCATGAGAATTGAGATGATGCCGGCAATGGTCATCATGCGCAGGCGCAGCGAGTTGCGCCAGCGGGCCCGCAGCGGGCCAAGCAGGGGTTGGCTGAGCCGCAACCAGCGCGCCCTGATGCGCCGCAGACGAAGCCCGAACCGTGTGCGGCCGTGTCTGCGACTTTCACTGCGCGAGTCAGCGCGGCCGTCGCTGCTCCCATCGCTGCGACCGTCGCTTCGTGCCTCGCTTTGCACGTCGTGGCTGCGGGCGTCTGTCACCCGCTACTCCGCGGTCGCGCCTGCGCGATAGCCAACTCCGCGCACAGTCGTCACAATGGTCGGCCGGTCTGGGTCGACTTCGATCTTGGCGCGCAGCCGCTGCACATGCACATTCACGAGTCGCGTATCGGCTTTGTACTGGTAGCCCCACACCTTCTCGAGCAACACCTCGCGGGTGAACACCTGCTGAGGTTTACGCGCCAAGATCACCAACAGATCGAACTCGAGCGGCGTCAGCGAAATCACCTGGTCGCCGCGTCGCACTTCGTGCCCGGTCACATCGATGTCGATGTCGCCGATGCGCAGCGCCTCGCCCAGCTCTTGCTGGGGTTCGCGCAGTCGAGCGCGCACGCGGGCGATCAATTCGACCGGGTTGAACGGCTTCACCACGTAGTCGTCAGCGCCTGCCTCAAGCCCACGCACCACATCACCGGTGTCGCTGCGTGCGGTCAACATGATGATGGGCACACCCGACTCCGAGCGGATTCGGCTGCACACCTCAATACCGTCAATGCCGGGCAGCATCAGGTCGAGCAGCACCAGGTCGGGTCGGTGCTCGCGAAAGCGTTCAACAGCTGAGGTGCCGTCAGCAGCGAAGACGGTTTCAAACCCTTCGCCCTGCAACACCATGCCCAGCATCTCTGACAAGGCCCTGTCATCGTCGACCACCAGAATGCGTGCGCTCATGCACCTATTATGGCCGGTTGTGCTGAGTCACACCTTCATTTGCGCTACCGCGTGGCTCGAATCACGCTGCCGCGTGCCCGAATCGCCAGAGCGCAGTGCTCAGTTCGCGCGATCCTCGCCCTCTATTCGGAGCAAGCGCGCGGCCTTCGTCACCAGCCGCAGGTGCTAGAAATGCTCAAACCTGCCCGGTGCCACCTGCCACGGGTCTTTGCCCAAGTATTCGCAGACCGCACGGTGCACGCAGTGCCCGATGAAGTATTGACGATGCTCCGCGTCATCAACATGCAGCACGTTGGCCCGCTGAATGGGCATTCGATACAACAAAATGGTGCGGCTGTTACGGTCAATCGCGTAGTACATCGGGTGTTCACTCTCACCCTTGCCGATGGGCGCCGTGGCGAACCCGATATGCACACCATGCAGTTCGTCGCCGACCTCTTGCCGCAGCAGATCGAGCGCCGCCCTGGCCGTGATCTCAAACCTGGTGACCCTGCTATCAGGGTCGGGCAGATGCGCGCCCGTCATCGACGAGCGAATCGGCCTGCGCCCGTGCCGACGCGACGCGACAGCGCGCGAACTCGATGCTTTTTGTCTGCCGAACACATGCCCAGTCTATGCGTTCGCGCAGGGATGCGGCGGGCGGCGGCAGGCGGCCGCAAATCGCAGGCGGGCAGCCAGCAGCAGCCAGCCAGCAGCAGCAGCTACCGCGGGTACACCGTGAGCGACGAGGTGCGCTGGGGAGGCGCAAGCACCGGGTAGCCCGCGATGTTGGCGCCTGCGATGACCCGCACTCCGGCCGAGACTGGCGCAGTGCTCGTGAGGGTGCCCCCGCCTGAGACGCCCTCGACCACCACAGCGGCACCGACGGGCACCTCAACAACCACGTCTTCGAGCGCGCTATCGCCCGGTTCAAGTGTGACGCTCGCCACGCTCGAACCGGTGTTGGCGAGCACCAATTGGCCGCCGTCGACCACAGCGATTCCGACCTCGGTGTCAGCGGGCAGCACCGGCGTCGGAGCGAACCACGCGTAGTCGTGATCGGGTGGCACGTCGGCTGAGCCGAGCACTGATGCGACGATCGGCTGGTTGGCATCGATGACGAGCGCCTGGGCCTCTTCGGGCCAGTGCGGCACCATGAACTCTGTGACTACCGCCGCGTCAAACTCGACGACGCCAAGCACTTCGCTGGTGCCGTCGGCGAAGAGTGCGGTCACGTTGCCGCTTCCGGCCCCACTTGTCGACAGCACGCGCGCGGTGACCGCGAAGTCTTCGTGCTCGTTTAGTTCACCGGTTGGCCCATGATCGTGCATGTTGAAGTTGGTGACGCCCGCGAAGACGAGCGTTGACTGCGGGGCTGCTTGGCTCGTCACCGTGTCGATGGCGAACGATCGAATATCGATTTTGTGGGAGACACTGAGGTGTGCGCTGACGGCAGCTCCGGTGCTTTCGACACGCACGGCGAGCATCTCGCTTGCCGGGGCGTAGCCGTTGAGCGACACGATGCGCTGGGTTGCCGGCGGCACCAGCACGCCTGCGGTCTTACGCTCGTCGATCTGGCCGGTCTCGTCATAGATGCTCAGTTGCACGGTCGCTGGCACGGCGAAGGGATTTGCCAGCACGATGGTGCTTGACATGCCGAGTGAGGCTCCCCCGCCCACAAGCCACTGTTCGTGCGCTGGCTCAGTGCAGGCTGAGGCGACGAATCCTTGCAGCGTGGGGGTGTTGAGTTGCTGCAGTTCTGCGGCGGCGAGGGTGGCGGTGACGGGGCTTTCAAAGACACGAGGATCGCTGCCGCCGCCCACCTCGCGATCAAGCGAGCTGACCTGCACTGAGCCGCCCGAGACGACGACCTCGGTGGTGCCGACAGGTACCGACACGGTGGGCCTCGAGGGGTCCGCGCCGAGTTCGCCGAATGCGCCGGTGCAAATGAGTGCGAGTTGGGCGTCGCGGCTGGTATCGACATCGATTGCGATCGGTGGGCGCTCAACCGTCGGCGCTGGCACGAACCCCGACCCTAACGCGAGTGCGGCGGCGACAGACGCGCCGATGATGGCGACACCCGTGAAGGCGCGGGCTCCGCCACGCAAGAGGCGCCGTGATTGTTCGCTCATCGCTCGCCTCGCTCTGCAGTCTCGTCGCCGGTCTCCTCGCCGGTCGTTTCAGCAGACGCGTGGGCATCGTCGATCGCTTCGACTTCGCTCGCGGCTTCGCCGACCGTTTNNCCACGGGCGCGAGGGTTTCGCCGACCGTTTCTACAGACGTGTGGGCATCGTCGGCAGCTTCGACCTGGCCCGTCGCCTCGCTGTCGCTGGCGGTATCGACATCAACAGCTTCAGCTGGCTCTACCGGTTCAGCTGGCTCGACGGGGTCCTCAGGTGCGACAGGTTCGCTCGACTCAGACGAAGCATCGGGCTCAATCGCGTCGCCGGGATCGGCGGGTTCGCTCGGTTCAACGGTCGCTGCGCCCTGCTTGCGGCGTCGCTCGGGGCGTTCGACGACCGCACCCGTCGGCAGCGCCAACAGCACCAGCGCGGCGAGCACGACGATCTGCGCCCACCACAGCGCCTTCGCGAACGTCTCGCTGCCGAAATTGCTGAGGTTTGTCAGCCAATCACTGCCCTCTTCGTCTTCGGCCACTGCAGAACCGTCACCAGGGTCGACCCCGATCACACGCCACAACAGCCCGTGGGCAGTGCTGCCCGCGTTCTCGAGCGAGGTCTGGCGATCAAGCGCTGATTGCAGCTGCGACCGCTCGGCCGTGCTGCCTGCCGTGCTGAGCAGCACGAACCCGATGCCGCGCGACTGCAGTTCTGCCTGCACCTTGGCTTCATCGCCGGTGCTGGCAAGTACGCCGACGAGCTGGGCGATCCACTGATCTTGCTCAGTCGTTTCTGCCTGGCTCTCTGCCGTGCGAATGCGATCGAGACGCACCCCCGGCCCAAGGACCAGCTGCGCGCGCACGGTGGCCTCTTGCGACTCATCGGCGGTGAGCACCAGCGTGCGAAAATCTGGGTCGAGACTGCCCGCAGCCTGCACGATCGCGGGCATCTGCGTTTCGCCGGCGGCCAGACCAGTGTTGCCCGTCGCGAGCTTCACCGCAGTCGGAGCCACCGCAATCAGCGCAGTGACCAGCCCCACGGCCACAATCGGCACCGCGGCCTTGCGCAGCGCAGTGGTACCGACTGCGGCGAGGCCGAGCACAGCGATCCAATAAAGGGCGAGACCAGAACCCGTCCACACGGCGACGCCCTCAGCGCCAACGCTCGTCAGCTGCAGCCGCGACGAACCCACCGCAGTAAGCAGACCGACCGCGCCAAGCACGGCATGCAGCAACGTGAAATGCACCTTACCGGTGATCAGACCAAACCCGGCGAGCAACACAATCGGCAGCAACAGCACACCGACGAGCGCTGTGGCAGGCAATGCGCCAAGGCCGAACCCGGCGAAAATGCTGCCCCAGCCTTCGAGACCAAACTCCGGAAAGCCGACCAGCAAATGCCACGTGTTGCCCGGAGTGAAGACCGGGGTGATGCCGGGGTCGCGCAGCAAACCGAGCGGGTCGGCGCCTCGCAGCACCGCGATGATATTCGGCGCAAACAGCACGAGCGGCCCGATGGCGACAGTCAGCACGCGGGCGGTGCCACGCGGAGAACTCATGATACCGACCACCAGCAGCACGACCGCCGCGGGAATCAGCACCGGGGCGCAGGCGAGCGCGACGGCGGCGAGCAGCGAGGCGACGCCGGCCCAGCTCCAGGCGACGCGCGCGCGGGTGGCCGCGAGCAGCAGCCAGGGCAGCACAACCGCAAGAATCAGAGTAGATAGACGGCCCGCAGCGAGCGAGCCGAGCAGCACCGGGCTGAACGCCCACGCAAACGCCACCAGCACCCGACCGGCAGAGTTTTTGGTGAGTTGCGCAGCCCAAATGAAGCCGCCAAGTGCAGCCAGCGGAATCGCGGCGACAAGCATCAGCACAACCGCGTGCGACGGGTTATAGAACGTGAGGGTGCCGAGTATGGCGAGCACCCAGCTGAAGGCGTCAGCGGGCACCCCGCCCTGCGTCTGGGTGTTCGCCCAGAGGTCACCAAGCGAGCTGAGCGGGGCCAACCCGCCCCCGGTCAGGCTCGTCTGCGTCACGGCCCACCAGGTCAGCCCGAGGGTCAGCAGCGAGGCCACCACCAGTGTGGCGAGGCCACCGCTCGACACAAAGTTCAGGTCTTCACGCAGGCGCCCCTGCGAGGCGAGAATCACCTCGCGATCGATCATGCGGGCAGTGCGCACGCTCTTTGAGTCGACTCGCAGCGGGTCGACGGCGCTCCAGCCGTTCGTGTTCGCTTGTTTGAGCCGGCGACGGGACTCTGCGAGGGCGCCCGGCCGAAAGAAGACGCGCAGCGCTGCGGCGAACTCACCCCACATGTTGCCGGGCTGTTCACGAATCAGCGACCATGCGACCCGTGCGATCGCCACAAACGGCAGCCCCAGCCACATGAAGAACGCGGTGATCGCGGGGGCGTAGGCGATGCGCCTGTGCAGGTCAGCCGTGCGGGCCTGGCGGTGGGCGACGCGCAGCACCCGCCGCGAACGCTCGATGCGCGGGCCAGCGACACCCAACTGCGCAAACCGTACTCGCGAGGTGGGTGACACCACGACGCGGTGCCCGGCGAGGCGGGCGCGCACGCTGAAATCGAGTGCATCGTCATAGACCGGGTAGGCGGGATCGAAGCCGCGCAGTTCGCGCCACACGTCGGCGCGCACCAGCATGCCGACAGGCCCGACACCGAGCACGTCTTGCAGGTGATCGTACTGTTGCTGGTCGCGCTCTTGGCGGCGCAGCAGCCAGCGGTCTCCGCGTTGGGTGAGGCTCTGCCCGAGTTCGATGATGCGGTCGGGGTGCTGCCAGTTGACCAGTTTTGGGCCGGCAACGACGACTGAGGGGGCGCGCTGCACCGTCGCGAGGATCTCTTCGAGTGCCGCAGCCTCTGGCGCCGAGTCTTCCGTGAGCAACCAGAACCAGTCTTGCAGCTGTTCGGTTGATGTGGGGTTTGCCGTTGTGAGGCCTGTTGCGGTGTGGCTTGTTGCCTCTAGGCCTGTAGCGGTGTCGGCTGCTGCCTGTCCCATCAGGGCGTGATCAGTCGCCGCGCGCTCGGCGGGCAGCGCGAGCACCCCCTGCTCGACCGCTGCGCCAAACGCGAGCGTGGTTTGAGTGGAGACGATGCGAATCGCCTCACCAAAGTCGCCGCTGTGCTCGGTGATCTGTTGCGCGATGCTCTGTTTGCCGCCATTGACGACGGCAACAACACGGTCGGGTAGGCGCGTTTGAGTCGCGAGCCCCGCGAGGGTCTGCTCGAGCCACTCGCCGCCGTGCTTGGCTACGAGGATTGCGGTCACTCTGATGCGCATAACATCGACAGCCTATGGGCGTTTCGCACCCTCACCTGGCGCATCTCGCGCGAGTCGCAGTATCTGCGCCTCAGCCCGAGGCAGGAGGGTTCGGCGCTCAGTCGGAGATCAGCGCTCAGTCGGTGATTCTCCGACTATTCCTCCGACCAGAGCAGGATCTCCGACCGAAGTGGTGTGGCGCGGCAGCGGGCACAGGCGACGAGAGAGCGCGGCGGGCACAGGCCGTGTGAGGCCAGACGGGCGGGTTTAGCCGGCTTCGCGGCGCAGTTTGCGGCGTTCGCGCTCGCTCAGGCCACCCCAAATACCAAAGCGCTCGTCATTTTCGAGCGCGTAGTCGAGGCATTGGCTTCGCACTTCGCAGCCGTCGCAGATGCGCTTGGCTTCACGGGTGCTGCCGCCCTTTTCTGGAAAGAACGCTTCTGGGTCAGTCTGCGCACAGAGTGCGTCGGCCTGCCAGGCAAGATTTTCGTCTTCTTCGATTCGTCGTACGCCGGGCACGCCGAGAAAGACGGGGTCGACGTACCAGTTACCGGGAACCTTTGGATTCTGGGAGTTGGGCGACATAGGCTCGCTGACTCCTCTCGCGGTTGTGTCGGGTACTGGTCACCACAATTACATCGGTGTAATTCGCGTAAGTCAAGCTGAAAATCATAACCCTCAAGTGCCACTTGAGAGTTGCGACACGCGAGGCCAGTGCTGACCAACTGTCGCTAAAAACACTTCACCGCGCCCGCTGAGCTCGATTGCTTCGCCCGCAGACACATAGAGTGACTGCCCTCGGCGGGCAGTGGCCACCTCGTCGAATTCACCACGTACCCGTTCAACTCGCACCCGCCCAGACGTCACAATGAGCACGAGCGGGCACGGGGCTTCCACCCGCACGGTTTCAGCGAACTCGTCGGTGAGGCGTGGGATGGCGGCGGGTGATCCTCGTCCATCGCCATCATCGAAATCGTCACTCGGCTGCAGTCGCGCACGCAATAAACAAAAATCTGGCACCTCGGGCGCGTAGGCGACAAGCCCCGCCTGCAGGTGATGCGCATCAAACCGTGGGTCAGCAACCGCCTCGGTGCTGACAATGCGCATGAGTTCGGCAGGGTCCACGTGTTTCTCGGTGAGCCCCGCGCGCAGCACATTGTCTGAGGCAGCCATCACCTCGACAGCGATGCCGCCAAGATAAGCGTGCAGTTGCCGAGCTGCCAGATAGACGGCCTCGCCCGGTTGCAGCGTAACGACGTGCAGCAGCAGCGAGATCAGCACCCCTGGGTCTGCCGGGTGGGCCGCGACGAGCCGCTCGAGTGCGCGCAGACGATCGGGGGCGATGCTGGCGGCTGTCTCGTGGCCGCTCGCTACGGTCTCGTGGCCGCTCGCTACTGGCTCCTGACCGCCCTCGCCCGTTGACTGACCTCCAGCGACACCAGCCTGGCACCCCTCGACCACGCTCGCGAGCGCGCGCACCGCCTGAGCCGCGTCGGTGCCGCCACCGAGCGCCCACTCGAGCACTGCGCGCCGGGCTCGACCCGCGGCGCTCGCGCTCTCGACCCGGTGACCATCAGCGTCGCCGTCAGTGGTGCGTTCGCCAGCACCAGATTCGCTGCCCGCTAGGCGTTCGCCTTCCACCCCAACCTCGCACAGCGCCGCGGCGTGCAGCAGTGCGTCACGCCCCGGGCCAGCGTCGGCAACAGCGGCAAGTGCACGCAGGTCGGCCTGCGCCTCCGCTAGCGGCCGAAACCCGCACAGTGCGGTCACTTCGCTCAACGCCACCAGCAGTTCGGGTTTGTGGTTCGCGTCGACATAGTTGCGTTCGCGCGCGTCAGTCGCAATCCCTGCGGCCTGCTCCCGCGCATACCCCTGCGCAGCCTGCTGCTTATCAGGGTGCACCTGCAACGACAGCGGAGCCCCAATTGCGAGCACCTTCAGCAAAAACGGCAGCGGTTTGCCGTTGACCCCGTAAAGGTCGGGGTCGCTCTCGATGAGTTCGATGAGCGTTTGCGGCGTGGGGCTTGCCTTTGCCACTGAGGCGGGCGCGCTCGGGTGGTCGCCGAGCCACAGCTCCGCCTGCGGTTCGCCGGTCGGAGTTTGGCCGAGCAGTTCGGGCAGGGCATCACGAGAACCCCAGGCGTACGCGCGGGGTGTGTTCTCGATGAAGATCAACATGGGCTACCGCTACCATACCCACTATGAGTGAGAGCAAAACCCGGCTGGGCGTGAGCGCCTTCGCGATTGTCGCGTTTGTGTTTATGTTCGGCAGCAATGGCGTGCGTTATTTGGTGGGTTTGCCGGTATTTTTCGTGCTTGCTGGGTTGCTTGCGGTGGCCTGCGCGGTGCTGTTCGCACGGTTGAAGCCGCCGCGTTTTCGCTGGTATCGCTTGCCTTCGCCGATCTATTGGTTTTTGATTCTTGCTGCGCTGTCCATTTTCTGGAGCGCCTATCGCCTCGAGTCTGTGGCCGGGGTAGTGGCGCAGGTGCTCACCACACTTGTCGCAGTGGTGCTGGCGTTTGTGTTGAGTTGGCAGGAGCTGTTGCGCACGCTGGCTTCGGCGATGCGGTGGCTGCTGGGTCTGTCGCTCGCGTTCGAGTTGTGGGTGTCGCTGTTCGTGCGGCAGCCGGTCACTGCGTGGTGGGTAGAGCAGCCCGAAGACAAACCCCTCAACATCTTGTATTGGAGCCGCAATCTGCTCTTTGAGGGTGGCCCAATTCAGGGCATCTTTGGCAGTTCGGTGCTGCTTGGTTTTGTTGCGCTGATTGGTGTGGTGCTGTTCAGCGTGCAGTTGAAGGCGAGATTGTTGCGCCAGGGTTATGCATGGTCGTGGATCGCAATTGCCGCACTCACCCTGCTGCTTACTCGCAGCGCCACCGTTTTTGTGGCTCTTGCTGCGGTCGGCGTCACGCTGGTGTTCGCCCTTTGGGGCCGCAGGTTGGGCATGCGGCGTCGTATGCGACTGTATGGGGTTGGAGTGGGCCTCATCGCGCTCGTCACGCTCGTGACGGTCTTCGCGCGCGACGTGGTGTTTGGCTTGCTGGGCAAAAACGCCGATATGACGGGGCGACTCGACACGTGGCAAGACGTGTGGGCGCTCATCGAGCAGCGGCCTTGGTTTGGCTGGGGGTGGGTGAGTTACTGGCCGACCTGGGTCGAGCCGTACAAGGGTCTCGACACGAAGGCTGGGGTTGCCGTCATGAGCGCACATAACGCGTGGCTTGACGTGTGGTTGCAGCTCGGTGTTGTCGGTCTATTAGTGTTCGCTCCGCTTGTGTTTTTGACACTGCAGCGCACCTGGTTTCGCGCTGTTGACCAGCCCCTCGTCGGGCCTGGGCCCGCGCTGCCGTTTTCGGCGACCGCCCTGTGGCCGCTGCTCGTGCTCGTGGCTCTGGTCGTGCAGTCGATCACTGAAAGCAGGATGCTCATTGAAAGCGGGTTCATGCTGCTGATTATTCTTGCGGCCAAGACGCGCTTCGATTTCGAGATACCCGCGCAGACCACCGAGCAGGCGAAGCGCAGGTGGCGCGATATTCCTATTGCACGCAACCCNNCGTTTACTCGATGCACACCAAGCTGACGATATATCGCATTACGTTCGATACACGTGCTGCAAAAAACCATATCTGCCGAGTCCATCGAGATTCGTGGGCTGTCGCGAATCTTCGCAGATGGCAGCGGCTTGCACCCCACCGATCTGCACCTGCGTGCTGGTGAGTTCATCAGTGTGCTTGGCCCGTCAGGGTGCGGCAAGTCGACCCTGCTGCGATGTGTTGCTGGGCTCGAGACTCCGCAAAGCGGAAGCATTCAGTTTGGCGACCGTACCGTCTACGACTCACAGGCCCAAACCGTGGTGCCCCCGCGCAAACGCGGCCTTGGCATGGTGTTTCAAGACCTCGCGCTGTGGCCGCATTTGAGCGCAGCCGAGAACGTCGCTTTCACGCTGCGTGTCGCACGCCGCCCCAAAGCAGAGATCACCCAACGGGTGGCTGAGGCGCTCGAGCTCGTCGGCCTCGCGCAGTTCTCGCAGAAGATGCCACACCAGCTCTCGGGCGGGCAGCAACAGCGCGTCGCCATCGCGCGCGCCATTGTTGGTCGCCCCTCGATCTTGCTCATGGATGAGCCATTCTCTGCACTCGATGCTGCCCTGCGGCTGCAGTTGCGCGACGAACTACGCAAACTGACCAAGTCGCTCGGCCTTACGACCCTCTACGTCACCCACGATCAGGCTGAAGCAATGGCAATGTCTGATCGCATTGCCGTGATGCAGCTCGGCCGAGTGCGTCAACTCTCAAGCCCCGAAGAGCTCTATCTGCGGCCAGCAGACCAGTTCGTGGCGAGTTTCATTGGGCGCTGCAACTGGCTGCCAGAGCCTTCGCGCGGGGTGCGCCCCGAGCACGTGCAAGTGCACCTGACGTCTCACACCGTGCCCGCAGATTCCGTCGTGTTGCACGCCACGGTGACCTCGTGCGCCTACACCGGCGGCCTGTATGCGCTCACCGCAGAGGTCGCGGGGGCACCGACGAGCTGGATCCTCGAGCACAGCGAACGCATCGAACCGGGCACCGAGATCACCCTCGCGATCGCCGAGCACCATGTCATGACGGTGCCCGCGTAACAACCACACACAAGAAGAACACACACAAAGAAAGAAGCACATGAACCGGTCATTCCGTTCAATCGCTGGCCTCGCACTTGCTGGCCTCACCGTCGCGGCACTCACCGCCTGCGGGTCTGTCACGAGCGACGACAACGCCGCCTCGGTCAACCCCGCTGCACCCGCCGAGACCGACCTCACCTGGGTCGCTCCCGAGGGCCTCGAAGGCAGCCTCACGCTCTACGCCGCGAACCCGCAGGGCCTGAACGACAAGCTGATCGAAGAGTTCAGCGCCGCCACCGGCGTCACAGTTGATATCTTCGCCGACACCACCGGCAAGATCACCGCAAAGCTTGACGCTGAGTGGGAGAACCCGCAGGCCGACGTCGTCTACCTCGCGTCATGGTCGCCCGCGGCCGCCTACGCAGCAGACGGCCGCCTGCTCGACCACACCCCCCAATTCGCTGACTCAGTGCACCCGGCATGGGTGGGCGACGGCTTCACCGGCCGCGATGGCTCGGCTCTCTCGCTCGTCGTCAACACCAATGTGGCTACCCAGACCCCAAGCGACTGGGCCGACCTCGCCGCACCCGAGTTCACCGACCAGGTGATTATGCCTGATCCTCGTGAATCTGGCACGGCTCGCGACCTGATCGCAGCGATGGTTGCCGACTTCGGCGAAGACGAAACCTGGGAGCTGTTCGATTCACTCTTCGAGAACGGCCTCGTCGTGCAGGGCGCAAACGGCCCCGCGCTTGACGACGTGATCGCTGGCTCACACGCAGTGGTGCTCGGCGGCGTCGACTACTCGGCCTACTCGGCGATCGGCAAGGGCGAATCGCTTGAGGTGGTCATTCCTTCGTCGGGCACGACCGTGTCGCCTCGCCCGGTCTTCATTCTCGAGAGCACACAGAACCCCGACGCAGCTAAGGCGTTCGTTGACTTCATGTTCTCGCAGCAGGGCCAAGAGGCGTCTGCGAACGCAAACATGATCCCCGCGCAACCCTCGGTCGCACCGAAGGCTGGCAACCTCGCACTCGACGAGGTGCCGCTGCTGAACGTCACCACCGAGCAGCTCGCAGCGACCGGCAAGGACCTGCTCGAGGTCTTCGTCGAGCGCTACCTCAGCTAATACCTCAGGAAGGCGCATTCTCGCCGTGACACCCCCGCAAGAATCATCGCAGGGCGGCTCCCGGGCAACTCCGGGTGGCCGCCCTGTGGCGACGGCAGACACACACAGCACGGGCACCACGCGCACCCCGCGCACCACGGGCAACGCACGAACCACACCCGCCGCACTCGCGCCCCGCACCTCGGGCGGCACCCTCACACTGTTGGTCATTCTGCTGATCGCGGTCGCGGCGCCCCTCGTCGCCGTGCTCGCACGAGCGGTGACTGG
>LSQX01228745.1_pt1 | contig 15737 bp, 15 predicted proteins | sample 654561 | NCBI WGS metagenome assembly LSQX01 (sample SAMN04489861, study PRJNA283612) | anaerobic digester metagenome | isolation source: 4 biogas reactors fed with cattle manure at either 37C or 55C with and... | place: Denmark: Kongens Lyngby | collected 2014 | reverse complement strand
AGAACCTGTCGATGGCGTGCGCGGTGCACAACGCGCGCAATGACGATGATCCGAATGCCCCACCCCGGAATGGACGCCTGGAGCGCCGGCCTGGTGGGGTGGTGCATCTGCCGCCCGATGGTGGGCCACCACGGGAGAACATCCACCCGATACGGCAACTCTCGGCCATGGCACTCATCAACGCCTGAGAAACAGACAGGCGCCCGACCCACACGGGGTCGGGCGCCTACCGGGGCGTGCTACGCCAGCGAGAGGAACATCCGCTCGAGCTTCTTCTCGTCGAGCTCGGAGCCCTCGGAGGTGAAGCACTTCTTCATGCCTGTCGAGACGATGAGGTAGCCGGCCCGGTCGATGGCCTTGGCCACGGCCGAGAGCTGCATGACGGCGTCCTCGCACTCCTGTCCCTCCTCGAGCATGCGGATGACAGCCTCGAGCTGTCCCTTCGCGCGCTTGAGACGGGTGACGGAGGGCTTGACCTCTTCCGGGGTGAGCTGCATGTTACCGATCCTAATTCCGTGACAGCTGGCCATGGGTCCACGTCACATATCCGCCATCGAGGTTTGCGGCCTCGATGCCCAGGTTGCCCAGGAGACTACAGGCCACGTGCCCGCGCAGGCCAACCTGGCAGTGAACGAGGACCTTCTTGTCCCTGAATGTATCTGCATTATCCCGCAGGTCGTCAACGGAGATGTTGACGGCCCCCGGGATCTGGCCGCGCTGGTACTCGCCGGGAGTACGCACGTCGACCAGGGTCCAGCCGTCGGCGAGCGCCTCGTCGAGTTCGTGCCACTGGAAGGTGCGCTCGCCCTGGACCATGTTGTCGTTGATGAAGCCGACCATGTTGATCGGGTCCTTCGCGGAGCCGAACTGCGGCGCGTAGGCCAGTTCGAGGTCGGCGAGGTCGGTGGCGGTGAGGCCGGCGCGCATGGCGGTCGCGAGGACGTCGATACGCTTGTCGACGCCGTCGCCGCCCACCGCCTGCGCGCCCAGGATGAGGTCGGTGTCGGCGTCGACGATGACCTTGAGGTGGATGGTCTCCGCACCCGGGTAGTAGCCGGCGTGGTTCGCCGGGTGCAGGTGGATGACGCGGATGTTCTTGCCGGCGCCGCGGGAGCGGCGTTCGTTCCAGCCGACGGAGCCGGCGGCGAGGCCGAAGACGCCGACGATGGCGGTGCCGAGCGTCGGGGTGCGTTGCACGTCGCGGCCGGTGATGATGTCGGCGACGAGGCGGCCGTGCCGGTTCGCGGTCTGGGCGAGGGGCACGAGGGTGTCCTCGCCGGAGACGTGGTCGGCCTTCTCGGCGGCGTCGCCGACCGCGAAGATCCGCGGATCGGAGGTGCGCTGCCGGTCGTCGACCTTGATGCCGCCGCGTTCGCCGATGGCGAGGCCCGCGGCGACCGCGAGTTCGTTCGCCGGGCGGACGCCGATGCTGGCGATGACGAGGTCGGCGGGGATGACGCGGCCGTCGGAAAGCTCGAGTGTGTCGGCGCCGATGCTGGTGGTGTCGCCGTCGGTGATGACGGTGACGCCGTTGTCGGTGAGCCGCTTCTCGACGATCGCCGCCATCTCCTCATCCAGCGGGGTGAGGATCTGCGGGGCACGCTCGATGACGGTGACGTCGAGACCGCGGTGGCGCATGTTCTCCGCGACCTCGAGGCCGATGAAGCCGCCGCCGATGACGGCGACGGACCTCACGTCGTCGGTGAGGGCCGCGATGATGGCGTCGACGTCCTCGATGGTGCGCAGGTGCAGGGCGCGCTCGATGCCGGGGATCGGCGGGATGATGGGGGTCGCACCCGGGGAGAGCACCAGGTGGTCGTAGGCGATGGTGTCGCCGGTGTCCGTGGTGACGGTCTGCTTCTCGCGGTCGATGGCGGTGGCGCGGGTGTTGATGCGCACGTCCAGGTTGAACCGCGCGGCGAGGGACTCCGGGGTCTGCAGGAGCAGGGAGGATCGCTCGGGGATGACGCCCGAGACGTGGTAGGGGAGTCCGCAGTTCGCGAAGGAGACGTGGCCGGAGGCCTCGAGGACGATGATCTCCATGTCCTCGTCACGACGGCGCAGTCGGGCTGCGGTGGACATACCGCCGGCGACACCGCCGACAATCACTGTGGTGGTCATAGGTGGATGCTACCCCCCGGGGTGGCTAGCGTCCGAAGATGCCGGCGAAGATGCCGGGCTTCTTGTCGGCGGCGGACTCGGTGCAGGTGCACCACTGGTTGTCCGGGACGGAGGCCTTCACCTGGTCAATATGCTGGCCGCAGCCGCTCCAGGTGGTCTTCTTGCAGGACGGGCAGTTGACGGGACGGCACATGGGTCACTCCTGTGGGGTTGTTGGGGTCCGTGAATATTACGGATCCCAATATACCCCCCAGGGTATCCACTTTGGCAAGTGTCCGTGCCCCGAATCACATTTTCCGCTACTTCTCCAGCAGGCGCAGCAGATCCTCCTGGACCTCCCGGCGGCGGATCTTGCCCATCTGGTCACGGGCGAGTTCCTCGAAGTGGTAGAAGGTGCGGGGCACCTTGTAGCGGGTGAGGCGCTCGCGGGCGTAGGCCTTCAGGCCCTCCGGGTCCATCGCCGCGCCGTCGCGGAGCGTCACGCAGGCGACGACGTCCTCGGAGCCGTCCTCGCGCGGGCGACCCACGACCGCCAGGTCCACGATGTCCGGGTGGTCGCGCATGGCCTCCTCCACCTCGGCGGGGTAGACGTTGAAGCCGCCGGTGATGATGACCTCCTTGATGCGGGCCACCAGGCGGATGAAGCCGTCCTCCTCCATGAGGCCGATGTCTCCGGTGCGGTACCAGCCGTCGTGGAAGCTGTTCTCCGTCGCCTCCGGCTGGTTGAGGTAGCCGGGGAACACCTGCGGACCCTTCACCAGGATCTCGCCATCGGTGCCGTCGGGCTGCGTCTTGTCCAGGTCCTCCGGGTCGGCGATGCGTACCAGGGTGTCCGGGAAGGGGATGCCGACGTAGCCGGGGCGGCGGTCGTCGTTCATGGGGTTGCCCACGATGACCGGGGACGTCTCCGTCAGGCCGTAGCCCTCCACGAGCCGGCCGCCGGTGTACTTCTCCCACTTCTCCACCGTCGACACCGGCAGGGTCGCCGCGCCGCAGAAGGCGTTGCGCACGCCGGAGATGTCGATGTTGTCCTTCTCGGCGGCCTCGACGATCTTCTCGTAGAGGGTCGGCACGCCCGGCAGCCACGTGGGGGTGCGCTTCTTCATCACGTCCATGATGAGGGGGATCTTCGGGGCGGGCAGGAGGATCATCTCGCCGCCGATGTACACCGACAGGGTGCCGACCATCGTCAGGCCGTAGGCGTGGAACATCGGCAGGGCGGCGAGCATGCGTTCGTCCTGCTCGCCGAGGCCCGGCACCCAGTTCTTGCCCTGCAGCATGTTGGCGAAGAGGTTGCCGTGGGTGAGCTGCGCGCCCTTCGGGGCGCCGGTGGTGCCGGAGGTGTAGAGGATGAGGGCGATGGAGTCCCTGGTCACGGTGGGCTCGGACTCGATGTCGTCGCCCTCGCCGCCGATGGCGGAGCCGAGGAGCACCTCCCACGGGACGGTGTTCGGGGCGGAGGAGGACAGGGCCTCGCGCTGCTCCTTGACCTTCTTGATCGGCAGCTTCAGTGCCAGCTGCTTGAAGGTCGGCATGGCCTCGATCATGTTGACCGAGATGATGGTCTCCAGGGAGGTCTTGCCGCGCAGCTTCTCCAGCGTGGGGGCGGCCTTGTCCCAGGCGATGACCACCCGGGCGCCGTGGTCGGCGAAGGGGCCCTCCAGCTCGTGGGCGGTGTAGAGCGGGTTGTGCTCCACGACCGTCGCCCCCAGCTTGAGCACCGCGTAGAAGGCGGCGATGTGCTGCGGGCAGTTCGGCAGGATGATCGCGACCCTGTCGCCCGGGCGGACGCCGAAGGCGCGCAGGCCGGCGGCGGCGCGGCGGACCTGGCGGTCGAGATCGGCGTAGGTCTGCGACTTGCCGAAGAACCAGGTGGCAGACTTCTCGGCGTTGATCGCCAGGTTGTTGTCGTAGACGTCGAGCAGGGTCGTCTCGTCGTAGTCGAGAGAGTGGGGGGTCCACTCGGGGTAGTGCTCCAACCAGGCCTTGGTCTCGAATGCCGACATGAGGGGTACCTTCCGCTGCTGGGTTCCTGTGAGGTGGGGCCCAGTATACGGACGGCCGCGCCTATCATTGGGGCATGCGCGTCGCGATGATCTCCATGCACACCTCTCCGCTGCAGCAGCCCGGCTCGGGGGATGCCGGTGGCATGAACGTCTACGTCCTCAACACCGCCCGGGAACTCGCCCGGCAGGGGGTGGAGGTGGACATCTTCACCCGCGCCACCCGCCCGAGTCAGGGGGAGGTGGTGGACGTCGAGAAGGGGCTGCGGGTGATCAACATCGTCGCCGGGCCCTACGACGGCCTCGAGAAGGAGGCGCTGCCCACGCAGCTGGCGGCCTTCGCCGGCGGCGTCGTGCAGTTCCACCGCTGCAACGACGTGGACTACGACCTCATCCACTCCCACTACTGGCTGTCCGGCCAGGTCGGCTGGCTGCTCCGCGACCTGTGGGAGGTGCCGCTGGTCCATACCGCGCACACCCTGGCGGCGGTGAAGAACGCCCACCGGGGCGACGACGACTCCCCGGAGTCCGAGGCGCGGCGCATCTGCGAGCAGCAGCTCGTCGACAATGCCGAGGTGCTCGTGGTCAACACCCAGGAGGAGACCCTCGACCTCATCGACCACTACGACGCCGACCCCGACCGCATCGCGGTGGTCACCCCGGGCACCGACACCGCCCTGTTCACCCCGGGCACGGACCGCAACACCGAACGCTCGCGCCGCCTCCTCGGTATCCCCCTCGACGCCGAGCTCGTCGCGTTCGTGGGCCGTCTCCAGCAGTTCAAGGGCCCGCAGGTGCTCATCCGCGCGACCGCGGAGATGCTGCGCCGCAACCCGGAGCGCAAGCTGCGCGTCATCATCTGCGGTGGGGCCTCGGGAGCCGCGACCACGGAGCGCCAGTACATGAATCTGGCCGCTGAGCTGGGGGTGTCGCGGAGGGTCCGCTTCCTCGACCCCCGCCCGCCGGAGGAGCTGGTGACCATCTACCAGGCCGCCGACATCGTCGCCGTGCCCAGCTACAACGAGTCCTTCGGACTGGTCGCCATGGAGGCGCAGGCCTGCGGCACCCCGGTGGTCGCCGCCCGCGTCGGCGGTCTGCCGGTCGCCGTCTCCGAGGGGGAGACGGGAGTGCTTGTCGACGGCCACGACACCGGCGACTGGGCCGACGCCCTGGAGAACCTCCTCGACGACGACGACACCCGCCTGCGGATGGCGACCGACGCCGTCCAGCACGCCGCGAACTTCTCGTGGTCGAACTCCGCCGCCCAGCTGGCGGCGGTGTACGCCGAGGCCCTGAGCCTGGAGGTCGACAACTGCCCGCAACGCCGCGAACGGGCCGAAGGGCTCTAAACGGGGGGTATTAATCCGCACGCTACCGGCGGAATCGTGGCATATTGGAGACATGACCAACGGAAAGCTCATTCTTCTTCGCCACGGGCAGAGCCAGTGGAACAAATCGAACCAGTTCACCGGCTGGGTGGACGTTGACCTGACCGAGCAGGGCGTCGCCGAGGCTGTCCGCGGCGGCGAGATGCTCAAGGAGGCTGGTCTCCTGCCGGACATCGTCTACACCTCCCTGCTGCGTCGTGCCATCCGCACCGCGAACATCGCGCTCAACGCCGCCGACCGTCACTGGATCCCGGTCGTCCGCGACTGGCGTCTCAACGAGCGCCACTACGGTGCGCTGCAGGGCCTGGACAAGGCCGAGACCAAGGACAAGTACGGCGACGAGCAGTTCATGGCGTGGCGTCGTTCCTACGACACCCCGCCGCCGGAGCTGGCCGACGACGCCGAGTACTCCCAGTCCGACGATGTGCGCTACGCCGCCCTGGAGAACGCACCGCGTACCGAGTGCCTCCTGGACGTCGTCAAGCGTTTCATCCCGTACTACCAGGAGGAGATCGAGCCGCGCGTCAAGCGTGGCGAGACCGTCCTCGTCGCCGCGCACGGCAACTCCCTGCGCGCGCTGGTCAAGCACCTGGACAACATCTCGGACGAGGACATCGCGGCCCTCAACATCCCGACCGGCATCCCGCTGGTTTACGAGCTGGATGCTGACGGCAAGGTCGTCAACCCGGGCGGCACCTACCTCGACCCCGAGGCGGCCGCCGCCGGTGCTGCCGCTGTCGCGGCACAGGGTGGCAAGTAGCCTGTAGGGCGTGTCCGCCTTTCTCGCGTTCCTGTTGGGCGTCGCCGTCACCGGCGTCGCCCTTCCGGCGTTGAACTGGGCACGTAAGCGGATAGTCCGCCACCGTTCCTCGGCCACGCTCGAGGACAACCAGGTCACCACCGTCGGCCAGGTCCTGCACCTGGCCATCCAGGGTTCCCCCACGGGCGTCACCGTCGTCGACCGCGGCGGTGAGGTGATCCTGTCGAACGCCCGCGCCCACGAGATGGCCCTCGTCCACGACCGCACCCTCAACGAGCAGGTGTGGCAGGTGGCGGGGGAGGTCTTCGCGGACAAGGAGTCCCGCACGCTCGACCTCTCCTTGCCCTACCGGCGCACGGGCAACCGCGTCTCCTCGGTGCGCGCACTGGTCAAGCCGTTGACGCTCGTCGACGACCGCTTCGTCATCATCTACGGCACCGACGAGAGTGAGAACGTGCGCATGGAGTCCGCCCGCCGTGACTTCGTGGCGAACGTCTCGCACGAACTCAAGACCCCGGTCGGCGGCATGGCGTTGCTGGCCGAGGCCCTCCTGGAGGAGGTCGACGACCCGGAGCACGTCATGTACTTCGGGCAGCGCCTGCACAAGGAGGCCCACCGCATGGCGGGCATGATCAACGAGCTCATCTCGCTGTCGAAGCTGCAGGGAGCGGAGCCGCTGCCGGAGATGGAGCCCGTCTCCGTCGACGACATCATCGACGAGGCCTTCACCCGCAACCAGGTCGCCGCCGACAACGCGGACATCACCCTCACCAAGGGCGCCGACTCCGGCGTCTTCGTCATGGGTGACAAATCCCTGCTGGTCACCGCGGTGTCGAACCTCATCTCCAACGCCATCAACTACTCCCCGCAGTCGGTGCCGGTCTCAGTGTCGCAGAAGGTGGCGAACGCGGACGTCGTGCTCATCCGCGTCACCGACCGGGGCATCGGCATCTCCCCCGAGGACCAGAAGCGCGTGTTCGAGCGTTTCTTCCGCGTCGACAAGGCGCGTTCCCGTTCGACGGGTGGCACCGGTCTGGGGCTGGCGATCGTCAAACACGTGGTGGCGAATCACGGCGGTAACATCAAGGTGTGGTCCCGTCCGGGTACGGGATCCACATTCACCATCGAACTTCCGATTCACCATCCCGACCCCGCGCCGGCCGCGATGACGGCGACGGGGCAGGATGATGAGGCACCATCCACCGGAACACTGCGTCAGGCGGTGTCCCGGGTGGCGACACGTCGAAAGGACAAAGCATCATGACGACGACCATCCTCATCGTCGAGGACGAAGAGTCTCTCGCCGATCCGTTGGCGTTCCTCCTGCGCAAGGAGGGCTTCGAGGTGATCATCGCCGGCGACGGTCCGACGGCGCTGGTGGAGTTCGAGAGGAACGACATCGACATCGTGCTGCTCGACCTCATGTTGCCGGGCATGTCCGGCACCGACGTGTGCAAGCAGCTGCGCACGACCTCCTCCGTCCCGGTCATCATGGTCACCGCACGTGACTCCGAGATCGACAAGGTCGTCGGCCTCGAGCTGGGCGCGGACGACTACGTGACCAAGCCGTACTCCTCCCGTGAGCTCATCGCCCGCATCCGTGCGGTGCTGCGCCGTGGCGCGGACACCGACAACGCCGTCGACGAGGTGGAGGAGCAGATCCTCGAGGGGGGCCGCGTCCGCATGGACGTCGAGCGCCACACCGTCACCGTCGCCGGGGAGCCGGTGCCGATGCCGCTCAAGGAGTTCGACCTCCTGGAGTACCTCCTGCGCAACTCCGGCCGGGTGCTCACCCGTGGACAGCTCATCGACCGCATCTGGGGCGCCGACTACGTCGGGGACACCAAGACCCTCGACGTGCACGTGAAGCGCCTGCGCTCCAAGATCGAGGAGGAACCCTCCCGGCCGAAGCACCTGGTCACCGTCCGCGGCCTGGGCTACAAGTTCGAGGCCTGACCGCTCACCTCTCGATGGCCTCGAGCGGGGGGATGGCGGCCGCCTTCACGGCGGGGACGATCGAGGCCAGGATGCCGACGACCACCGCCGCCCCCACCATGAGCATGATGGCGGGCCAGGGTATCTCCTGCACCGTCAGCCCCTTCGCGGCGAGTACCCGCACGGCGGCCCAGCCGGCGGCCGTGCCCGCGACGACGCCCACCACCGCGCCGTGCACGGTGATGATGAGCGACTCGACCTCGATGATGTGCCGGATGTCGCCGCGCTGCAGCCCGATGGCGCGGAGCGTGCCGATCTCGCGGACACGTTCCGCCACGGAGAGCAGCAGCGTGTTGATGATGCCCAGCGTCGCGATCACCACCGCCAGCGCGAGCAGCGAGTAGATGATGAGCAGCAGCTGGTTGATCTGGGTGCCCAGCGCGGTGCTGTACTCCGAGTTCGACTTCACCTGGACGACCAGCAGCGGGGACATCGCGGCGTCGAGGTTGCGGCGCAGCTGCGTGGCGGGCACGGAGCCGTCGGAGGTGACGAACACCGACTGGCGGTTCACCTGGGCCGCGGCGTTGTCCAGCACCGCCTCGGCGGCGGCCCAGCTCACCGCGATGTGGCCGAGCAGGGCGGTCTCCTGGTAGATGGCCGTCACGGGGATCCAGATGGCGTTCTCCTCGACGCCCTCGTGGACGGTCAGGGGGATGTAGTCGCCGACGCGGAGGTTGTTCTGCTCCGAGTACTCGGCGGACAGGGCGGCGGCCGGGGCGGACCCGTCGCTCAGCGCGCCGCTGGTGACACCGAGGTCCATGAACAGCGAGAAGTCGTTGTCGAGCACAGTGGTGGTGCGGTGATTCCAGTTGTCGGCCTGGAGCGGCGCGGACATGAGGGTGCCGGTCTCCGCGACGCCCTTCACCTGGTCGGTCACCTCCCGGATCTCGGGCGGGAGGAAGAGGCCGCTGCTGTTGCTCGCGCGGCCCTGCACGGAGCCGCCGCCGAGGCTGTCGAGGACGAAGGGGGCCGTGATCGTCGACTCGATGGCACCGGACACGCTCGCCCTCGCGGAGGCGCCGACGGTGCCCACCCCGGCGACGAGCCCGACCCCCAGGGCCAGGGCCAGGGCGGAGGTCGCCGAACGGCGGGGGTTGCGCACCGCGTTCTGCCGGGCGATGGTGCCCACGATTCCCAGGGGGAGGGTGAGGATCCGCCCGAGCGTCAGGCCGACGGCCGCGACGAGGGTCGGTCCGGCGAGCACCAGGGACCACAGGCCGAGGACCAGGCCGAGGGCGATGAGAGACAGCCGCAGGTCCACCGAGAGCACCCGGTCGTTCACCGAGCTGATGTACGCCGCACCGAGGATGAGCAGCGCGCTGAGCGACGTCACCGCCCCCGCCAGGAGGAGCTTGAGCCGGGGGACGCGGGAGGTGCGGGTGTCGGAGAGGTCGAAGGACTGCACCGGCGGCAGCATGGCGGCGCGCCGGGCGGGGGCGAGGGAGGCCGCCATCGTGATGACCACGCCGAAGAGCAGGGGAATGACAAAAGCCTCGGCCGGCCACACCATCGGCAGCGTCGCCAGCTCCCCGCCGGTGGCCGCGAACACCGCCAGCAGCACCGAGACGAACGCCACCGCCAGAGCGACGCCTACGACCGAACCGGCCAGGCCGACGAGCGCCGCCTCCAGGATGACGCTCACCGCCACCTGCACGGTGGACACCCCGAGGGAACGGAGGAGGGCGAACTCGCGGGTGCGCTGGCCGACGACCATCGCGAAGGTGTTGACGATGTTGAGGGACCCGATGAACAACGCCACCGCGCCGAAGATCACCAGGATGTAGCGCACGAACTCCAGCTGCTGGAGACGGTCGTCGGTCATGCGCTCGATGATCTGCTCGGGGAGCAGGGGGGTCAGCCCCCGGTAGGTGAGCCCCAGGCGGTTGCGCACGTCCATGGGGTCGGTGCCCGGCTCCACCGAGATGACGACCTGCGACGCGAAGTCCCCCTCCGTGAAGGAGGACAGGTAGGCGTCCGGGGTGAACATCACCCCGATCCAGCCGGTCGTCTCCCGGGGGGACTCGTAGACGCCGACGAGGCGGACGTCGAGACGCTCCTGGGGGCTGATGACCAGCAGCCGGTCACCGACCTCCAGGCCGGCCCGCCGGACGGCGTTCGCGTTGACCATCACCTCGTCGGGGGTGATGGGCCAGCGGCCCTCGAGGATCGACGGGACGGGGCCGACGATCTCCCGGAACGGGTAGGCCGCGAACGGGTGCGCGCCGGAGGAGCCGGCCTGCAGGGGGGTGCCGTCCGGGCCGACGACGATGATGCCGGAGGCGCCGGCGGAGCGGGTGCCCGTCGGCAGGCCGGGGCCGTCACCGATGACGTTGACGGCGCGGACGTCCGGCCAGGCGCGGACCTCGTCGATGACGGAGAAGGGCACCCCCTGCGGGGAGGAGGAGCTGCCCACGAGCCCGACGTCGACGCCGTCGACGCCGGCGTCGAGGATGTCGTCGAAGGAGCGTGCCAGCGACGAGGTGAGCAGCAGCGACCCGGCGATGAACGCGGTACCCAGGACGACGGACAGGAAGGTCAGGGCCAGTCGGCCCCGGTGAGCATGGAGGGAGCGCCTGGAGACGCGGAGGACCGGAGCCAGGCGACCCCTCATCGCGACGCCGGGTGGACGGCGGTGAACCCTCCGGCGGCGCGACGCTCGCAGTGCTCGGCGAGGATGTCGTAGGAGGGCTGACCCATCAGGGCGATGAGCTCCCGGCGCATCGACTTCCACAGCGGGTCCGGGTGGGTGTGGCACGCGCTCGCGCTCGAGCACCACCAGTCGAAGTCCTCGCCGCCGTTGCCCCAGGCACGGCGGTCGTACTCGCCGATGGTGGTGCGCAGGATCTCGACGCCGTCGGTACGCTCCTCATAGTCCTCGTAACGGCGCAGCGGAACCTGCCAGCACACCTCCGGCTTCTCGACGGTCAGGTCGCGCCCCTCGGCCACCGCCCACTGGTGGATGGCGCAGCCGGTGCCCGTCGGCCAGCCCGCACGGTTGGCGAAGATGCAGGCGCCGCCGACGGTCTTCGTTTTGAGCGAGGGCTCGGCCTCGCCGTCGTCGCCGTCGAGTTCATCCCACACCAGCCAGGGCTCGAGGTCGATGGCCTCCCCCGTGGCGAAGTACTCGTCCACCCCCTTAGGGCGGTGCTGCCAGTACTTCGCGGGCATCTCGTGCACGGCGTTGTACAACTGGTCCCGGTCGGTCTCGTCGGCGAGGTAGGCGCCGTGGACACAGCAGCCGATATCGGTCTGCTGGAAGTCGATGCCCTGGCACGCCTCCTGCCCGAAATGGCAGGTGTAGTGGGATTCCACCCAGGTCAGGTCGATGCTGAAGGTGTGCAGGGGGTCTTCGGGGTTGACGAACTCGAACCACTCCCGCGGGAAGTCGGGAGCAGCCTCAGCGCCGGCGAGAATCTGCTTGCCGGCGGGAGAGGACTCGGGGAAACCCAGAAAAACCTGGGTCGAACGTGGGCGATTCACACTTGACTACGTTAGACCGTCTACCCTTGGACATGTGCGACTAGGTGTATTGGACGTGGGCAGTAACACTGTCCACATGGTGGCGGTTGATGCCCGGAACGGTGGTCACCCGACCCCGATGAGCGACTGGAAGACCAGCCTGCGACTCGTCGAGCTCATCGACGGCGACGGCGCCATCGGTGACAAGGGTGTCAAGAGGCTGACGAGGGCCGTGGCTGAGGCCGCGGACCTCGCGAAGACCCTCGGATGTCAGGAGGTCATGTCCTTCGCGACGTCGGCGGTCCGTTCGGCGACGAACTCCGACGAGGTCCTCGACTCCGTCGAGGGGGACACGGGCGTGCGCCTCGAGGTCCTCTCCGGCGAGGACGAGGCCCGACTGACCTTCCTCGCGGTGCGCCGCTGGTACGGCTGGTCCGCCGGCCGCATCACCAACCTGGACATCGGCGGCGGCTCCCTCGAGCTGTCCACCGGCTCCGACGAGACCCCCGACGTCGCGATCTCCCTCGACCTCGGCGCCGGTCGACTCACCCACCAGTGGTTCGACACCGACCCGCCGGAGCGCAAGAAGATCAACCTGCTGCGCGACTACATCGACGCCGAGCTCACCGAGCCCGCCCGTCAGATGCGCGCCTACGGCACCGCCGGCCTGGCCGTCGGAACGTCGAAGACCTTCCGCACCCTCGCCCGCCTCACCGGCGCCGCACCCAGCGCCGAGGGCCCCTACATCAAGCGCACCCTGACCGCACCGGGTCTGCGCCAGCTCATCGCCTTCATCTCGCGGATGACCGCCGCCGACCGCGCGGAGCTCGAGGGCATCAGTTCGGACCGTTCGCACCAGATCGTCGCCGGTGCGCTCGTCGCCGAGGCCAGCATGCGTGCCCTCGGCCTGGAGAAGATCGAGATCTGCCCGTGGGCGCTGCGCGAGGGCGTCATCCTCCGTCGCATCGACAAGGGGCTCGACCCGATCCCTGAGGAAAGGAAGTGACCATGAGCGACAAGCAGCTGACAGTCGCAGAGTTGCTCGCCCGCTCCGGCCGGGACACCGGGGACAGCAAGACCCCCCGCCCCCGTCGCCGACGCAGCCTGGAGGAGGGCGGCATCTCCGTCGCCGAACTCACCGGATCGATCCCGGCCGTCAAGGCCAAGCCCGCGGAGTCCCGGCACTCCTCCGTGCCCATCGACGCCCCGGAGGGGGAGACCACCACCCCCGCCGCGCAGGTCTCCGACAAGCAGGACAAGCAGGAACTGAGCCCGGTCGACCGGACCGCGGCCAAGGTCGCGGAGAAGCAGGCGGAGAAGGCCGAGAAGGCTGAGGAGCCTGCGAAGGCTGAGGCTTCCGCGAAGACGGTCACCCCGACCCCGGGCACCGACGAGACCGTCGTCTTCCAGAAGGTTCCGGGTGAGACGGCGGAGGCGCCGGCCCCCGAGACCGGCGAGATGCCGGCGGTGAAGACCGCTGCCGCCACCTCCACCGCCTCCACCTCCACCGCCGTCGCGACGGCGGAGGACGTCGAGAAGCAGGAGGAGTCCGACGCCCTCGAGGTCACCGAGGACGCCGAGGACGTCGAGGAGAAGACCTCGGTCACCGGCGTGATCCTCATGGCGCTGATCGGCATCGTGCTCGGCGTCGTCGTGTTCAAGGGCTTCGAGCTGCTGTGGGAGAGCTTCTCCCGTCCGGTGGTCGCCGCGCTGGCCGTCCTGGCGACGGTGGGCATCGTGGGCGTCGTGAAGGCCCTGCGCACCGCGAATGACGGCCTGTCGATGTTCCTGGCGGGACTCGTCGGTCTGGTGATGACGTTCGGACCGTTGGCGGTCGTGCTCATCTGACCGATGTGGCACTCTGGTGGCCATGACGAAAATTGTGGTTATCGGAGGAGGCAAGATCGGCGAGGCGCTGATCTCGGGTCTTGTCAACGCGGGTGTCTCCCCGCAGTCGATCACGGTCACCGGCCGTCGCCCCGAACGTGGCGAGGAGCTGCGTGAGCGTTACGGCGTGCGTGACTCGACCGACAACCGGCAGGCCGCCGAGGACGCCGACGTGGTGTTCCTGTGTGTGAAGCCGAAGATGATCCTCGACGTGCTGGGGGAGATCAGCGGGGCGATCGAGGAGAATGACGTCACCACCGTGCTGGTGTCCATGGCGGCCGGCGTGACGCTGTCCGCGATGGAGGACGCCGTCGTCGCGGGTACCCCCGTCGTGCGTGTCATGCCGAACACCCCGATGCTCGTCGGCCGCGGCATGAACGCCATCGCGACGGGACGGTTCGTCACCCCCGAGCAGCTGGAGCAGGTGCAGGAGCTCCTCTCGGTCGTCGGTGAGGTCCTGCCGGTCGCGGAGTCGGACATGGACGCCGTCACGGCGCTGGCGGGCTCCTCGCCCGCGTACTTCTTCCTCGTGGCGGAGGCGCTCATCGACGCCGGCGTCTCCCTCGGACTCACCCGTGACGTCGCGGAGAAGCTGGTGGTCACCTCCGCTGCGGGGGCGGGGATCATGCTGTCGGAGTCCGGGCAGGACCCGGCGACGCTGCGGGCCAACGTGTCCTCCCCGGCGGGCACGACGGTGGCGGCGCTGCGGGAACTGGAGGAGTCCGGCATCCGGGGGGCCTTCTTCCGGGCGACGGAGGCCTGCGCGCAGCGTTCGGAGGAGCTCGGGAACACCCTCTGAGGGGTACCATGGGGGAAAATCCGGAAAATATCGGGCACTTAAGTCGCAGCAGTCACACAATTCACGCTAAGCTTGTCCAAGCACGTGCGTGTCCGTCCTGCGGGAGGGGAAGCCTGCAGCGCGCCACATGCTGAAGGGTTGAATGAATATGACTAATGCAGACAAGGGCACCTTTCTCACGGTTGCGGAGGTCGCGGAGATCATGCGCGTCTCGAAGATGACCGTGTACCGGCTGGTTCACTCCGGTGACCTGCCGGCGGTCCGCGTGGGCCGTTCCTTCCGTGTTCACGAGAAGGCGGTCGACGATTACCTCGACTCCTCGTACTACGAGGTCGGTTAAGTCCCCCGATGCGGCGCCGGTCACTCCTGTGGGTGACCGGCGCCGCAGTCTTTCCGTCGTTTTCTAAGGGGAGCCACTTTTGGAGGCGCGGCAGGGCGCCGGTATGATGAATCCCATTCGTGCCGACGGTACCTACCCGCGCAGCCAGCGTGGTCGAGAGTGCACCTCGAGGAAAGTCGGCAGGTTACGTACGTACTCACTCACGATCTGAGGAGACCCCATGGGTTCTGTCATCAAGAAGCGCCGCAAGCGCATGTCCAAGAAGAAGCACCGCAAGATGCTGCGCCGCACCCGCGTTCAGCGCAGGAAGCTGGGCAAGTAGTACCGGACAACCACAGGCCGTTCCCTCCGGGGGACGGCCTGTGGTGATTCCGGGGGGACTACTGCTGGTGCGGGGTCGGGCGTCTCCGGAACACCCGCCACGAACCCAGGCTGGCGGCCGCGGTGAACAGGGCGGGCAGCCCGAAGGTCCGTATCGCACGGCGGACCGAACGGTAGTCCCGGACCTGCCAGCCGCGGCGTGCGGCCTCCTTGCGCAGCTTCGTGTCCGGGTTGATGGCCACCGCCGTGCCGACCATCGACAGCATGGGGATGTCGTTGATGGAGTCCGAGTAGGCGGTGCAGCGCTGCAGGTCGAGCTGCTCGATGGCGGCCAGGGCGGCGACGGCGTGCTTCTTGCCGGGCCCGTGGAGGATGTCGCCGACGAGGCGGCCGGTGAAGCGGCCGTCCTCGACCTCGGCGACGGTGCCCAGCGCCCCGGTGAACCCGAAACGCCGCGCCAGGATCTGGGCGAGCTGGACGGGGGTCGCCGACACGAGCCACACCTGGTGGCCGGCGTTGAGGTGCATGCGGGCCAGTTCGCGGGTGGCGGGCCAGGCCTTGTCGATCATGGAGGAGTCGACGATGTCCTCGCACAGATCCACGAGCTCGTCGCCACGCTTGCCCCGGATGAACTCGCGGGCCTGGTTGCGGCCCTCGGCGACAT
>LSQX01189561.1_pt1 | contig 15737 bp, 11 predicted proteins | sample 654561 | NCBI WGS metagenome assembly LSQX01 (sample SAMN04489861, study PRJNA283612) | anaerobic digester metagenome | isolation source: 4 biogas reactors fed with cattle manure at either 37C or 55C with and... | place: Denmark: Kongens Lyngby | collected 2014 | reverse complement strand
GTGCCTCAGTCGGCGCTTCAGTCGGTGTTTCCGTCGGTTCAGGCGTCGGCTCGGCTTCAATGAACTGAGCTCGGACCTCAATCTGACGGCCGCCTACATCGACTTCAACTGTCACCGGGACATCAGGATCAAGGATAATTTCGGTCCCGACAATATGCCAGCCCGTAAATGTTTGGCCGGGCAACGTCGGATTTTCGGGGAACTGAATATTTTCACCATTTCTCAGGTACTGCGGCGGCGCAATCGCCTCGTCAATACCATCGACGTAGAAATCATAACGATCTTCGGCAAACACAGCCCATACGTTGATCACCTCGCCGCCTGCGCTGACGGTTGCCGGCGCGGCCGGATCGAGCGGCGCGGATGCACCTGCCGTATACCAGCCCGCGAACGTGAAGTCTTCCCACGGTTCAAGCGACGGGAATGACAGCAGATCACCATTTCTGACATCCTGCCTGGCCACTTCAGCCGCTTCGATCAGGTAGACATACTGATCCGTCGCAGCGAGATTAAACACAGCCCGCACCTGGATCTCCCGACCGCCCGTCTCAACTGCGACCGGCACTGCCGGATCAACCGGTGTCTCCGATCCGGAAACAAACCAGCCGGCGAACGTATAGCCTTCCCTCGAATCAAGCGGAGGCAGCGACAGCAGATCGCCGTTATTGACAGACTGCCTGGCAACTTCAACGTCATCGACGTAGTAGATATAAAGATCTTGCACTGCGACCGTCTCGGTTGGCAGCGTTTCGGTCGGTACTGTCGTCTCAGCAGTTGTCGGAGGATCCGTCGGCGGGTCCGTCGGGGGTGCCGTAGTCGTGGCAATTGTAGTCGGCGGGACTGTCGTCGGCGGTGCCGTCGGCGGCGTCTCCTGCACAATGGTTATGGACGGCGGAGTCGTCGGTGTCGGCAGCTGCGGATAGTTCGTATAAAACGGCAAGGTTGGCGGATTGAAAATCTGCTCTGTCGGCTCGGTCAGAACGGCTGTTTCAAGCGGAAGCGTTTCAAAGGTAATAACACCTTCGAAGGCGCCGGTATCTTCGGCCAGTGTCTGATTCGTAAAATTGAGACGGTCGGCATCGGCTGCACAGGCGCGGCTGTTCAGCAATAGATACACAGCAACCGTGATCAGGAGAAGTCCGGCGGCAACGGAGACAAGAATCGGTATCAGGGGACTTTTTACCGGTTCTTCATCCAGATATGGTTGCAGCGGATCGGGTGCATACTCGCTGTACCCGTCCTGACGGTCCATGTGTTCGGCATCTTGCGGCATGCCACAGTTAAAACAGTGTGATGAATCTGGATGCAACTCCTGACCGCAATTCCAACAATGCATTTCGGCGTCTCCTTTAAATCCATACTAATATACGGCAACCCGAAAACGGCATGGACAACGGTCATTATAATTCGCAAAGACGCTTTCAGCAACAAAGGCGGGTGCCGATTGCACACAGGGCGGCATGTACGGTCCGGCAGAATGGAACATTTTGTCGAAAACACCGGCTCTGAACATGCTTCGTGTTAGAATAATGCTCGTTGCCGCCTTCTCGATGATGCAGCTGCAAAAATATAGCAATCTAAGAATCTTGTGTTACTTAAAAAATGTAAGATGGGCGGTAAACTAAAGCATAAAAAAACATAATTGATTATACCTATCAACTCAGCTAATATGTATCAGACTTGCTAAAAAAAGAATCCGGCAGATAAAACTGGTCGTAAACATATGAAATACCACTGGAATATAAGCAAATATTGAAGTAATATTGGAAAATGGAATTTTATGGGTAAGAGTGAGGATACGACATGCAACTAAACATGACAACAGATTACGCAGTACGCATACTGCTTTATCTGGGGATAACCGGGCGCATCACATCATCCGGTGAAATTGCGCACGAAATGGTTATCCCGGCAAACTACGTGCCGAACATCATAAAGAAACTGCGCGACAAAGGTCTTGTCAGCGCACGGTACGGTCCAAAAGGCGGATATGAACTCGGCAAGGATGCCAATGACATTACGCTTCTGGATGTGGTGGAAACGATGGAAGGCTCGATCAAGATCAATCGCTGCCTCGAAGAAGACCAGTACTGCAGCCGTGATGCAACAGCGCATTGTGCTATTCACGACGTGTACGCATCGATTCAGAGCGGACTTGAGAAGACGCTTGCTGCAAGTACCATCGCGCAGCTTGTGAAAACATCAAAGGCATCCTGATCGACTTGCATCAGGGACACCAAAAGGCGGAATACTCCGCCTTTTTTTTGCGTGCGGCAGGACTACAGGTACTTTGCAGCAACAGGACGACAGGTACTTTGCTACAATGGGAACAAGTATAGATTCATGATGGTGGAGGCGCTGAGACACGATGCGTATTGGCCTTTTTACTGATGCCTTTCTGCCACAGATCAGCGGCGTGGCTACTTCGACTGCGCTCCTGCAGCAGGCACTCAAAGATCTGGGGCACATGGTTTTTGTGATCACGCCGCGTGATCCGGACCAGCCTGAGCAGGAAATCGATGTCTTCCGCGTACCCAGTCTTCCCTTCATCAGCGCCAAGCGCGTTTCACTCGGCATTCAGCCGGCCCTCGCAAAACAGCTGAAGGCATTGCAGCTCGATATTGTTCACAGTCAAACTGAATTCGGAATGGGTGCCTTTGCCCGTCAGATATCCGATTTGCTAGGGGTTCCGCATGTTCACACATTCCACACGCTTTACGAAGACTGGCTGAACGACCAGATCAAGTCGAAAGAAGGGGGCATTTACCAGCGTCTGACCGGCTGGTACGTGCAGAAAGAGACACGCAATTTCTGCAACAAGGCGGATCGGGTAATCGTGCCGACAAAAAAAGCGAAAACCGTCCTCTTGAAGTATGGTGTCACAACCCCGCTGGAGATTATTCCGACCGGCATCAACCTGCAGGCCTTCCGTGATGCCCGCTACGATGCGGATGGCGCACAGGCCGTTCGCCGTTCGCTCGGTATTTCGGCCAACGACAAGGTGCTCGTTTATGTCGGACGCATTTCGCGCGAAAAGCATATTCATGAATTGCTGGCCTATCTGAAGCGGATCATGCCAACGCGTCGCAATCTGCACTTCATTCTCGTCGGCGACGGTCCGGCCAAGGCCGAGCTGATGAAAGAAGCGGCGACCGACGATATCTGCCATTTCGTGCACTTCACAGGACCGGTGCCATGGCAGAACGTTCCGCGATACTATGCAGCCGCCGACATATTCCTGAGTGCATCACAAAGTGAAACGCAGGGCCTGACCTACATAGAAGCACTGGCCGCCGGCGTGCCGCTGCTTGTACGGGAAGATCTGGCACTTGAAGATGTGGTGAACGACGGCGTCAACGGATTCACGTTTGTTGACGAGACGTCGTTTGCCGCACATCTCGATGATCTGCTGTCGCTCGATGCTGACGCGTATCAATCCCTTTCGGCGGCCGCGTATCAGTCGTCAGAACAATACAATGTTGATCATTTTGCGAAAGCCGTCTTTCGCGTTTACGGCGACCTGACCAGTCCTGTAACAGCCCACGGCGAAGATGTGCGCAACCTGAAGCGCACTGCTGAAAAACACCGCATTTGAGATGTGCCGGTCTTTCGACCGGCACCCCCGTTATTTCTTGTCAGACGCTTCAGCAAACACCGTTTCACCGTTGATGACGGCATGGACGCAGCGTGCCGCCGTATCATGAGCCGGTATTCCCCTGAACAAAATGATGTCGGCATCTTTGCCCGGTTCCAGCGAACCGACCCGGTCTTCAATGCCGGCAATAACCGCGGCATTCCTGGTGAGCATCATGAGGGCTCGTTCATGAGGCGTACCGGTGCGGACCGCTTCACCGGCCTGCCCGACAAGGAGCTCCGGATTCATAATCGGCCCGTCCGTCATAATGGCCGTCACGACGCCGCGCCGATCCAGTTCCGCCAGACACTCGATATCGACCTTGCCGCACTCGCCCGGCAGGAGCGGCACGCCGGTGGGGCCGAAAATAATGCCAACCAGGTTTTTCGCACCTGCAATTTCGTCATAGAAGTCGCTCGCACCCCAGGCATGGTCGATCGTGCAGAGAATGTCAAACTCTTCTGCGATCTGCAGCGTCGTCATCATGTCGAACTGCTCGCAGTGCACCTTGATCGGAATTTCTTTTCGCAGCACACGCGCTACATTTTCGAGTCCCTGATCGTATTCCGGCATTTTGGCCGGATCACCGGCCGCCTGCTCCTGCTTTTGCAGGTAGGTGCGCGCTTTGGTCAGCTGCTCGCGGATGACATGCGCAATCCCCATGCGCGTCATCGGCATCTGGTTGCGTTTGCCATAAACCCCTTTCGGATTGCCGCCGAGCGCCATCTTCAGGGCGACGGGATTTTTTATGCACATGTCGCGGATTGAACGTCCCGCACTTTTGACGGCACAAACCATACCGCCGACGACATTGCCGCTGCCCGGTGCAATCACGGACGTCGTGATGCCGGCGCGGATAGCCCGCTCGAACTCTTTCGATTTCGTGTCGATGGCATAAAATGATTCGACAGCCGGCGTGGCATTTCCGGTCATCTCATTCAGATCCTGTTCGCCGCCGCTGCCAAACCCGCCGATGTGACTGTGGGCATCGACCAGACCCGGCATGGCAAAGAGGCCCGCTGCATCGATCACACGAGCGTCTGACGGGGACTCAAGTGCGGGACCGACCGCCACGATCCGCCCGTCCGCAATTTGGATATCGGCCTGTCGGATCGGGTCGCCCGTGCCGCAAAAAACCTGAGCATTACGAATTACCAGCATGATGCATACGCCTCCTTTGTCAGCACGTTCGCTCCATCAATGAAGACAGCGGTGAGCGCAGCCTCATATGACTCAATCGGGTGTTTTGTCCAGATCGTCAGATCGGCATCAAGCCCCGGCTTGATTGATCCAATCCGGTCGCCGACGCCGAGCAGCGCAGCCGGTCTTGCCGTAATCGCTTCGAGACATGCTTCCGCGTGAAGCCCGTGCTTGTGCCAGAGGATCGCATTCCAGAGCAGCGATTCGCGCCCCGCCGTCTGGTCGTCACCGGCGCAGCCGATGGCGATGTTCGCATCCCCCCACAGATCCAGCACATGCTCATAATCGGCAGGCTGAATTTTTTCATTCATCCCCTCGGTGCGGTCGCCCAAAATGATACCGACCGGCCGCTTCGTCAAACCGAGACTCGTCCGATTCACACCGTATGCACCGGTCAAAACAAGCTGCACCTGGTCAAACGGTTCGAGTGCTGTCAGCACCGCTTCAATTTCCGCCTCGCCTGCACAATTGACAAAGAGCGGCTGCTCGCCGCGGAGAACGGGCAGCATCGCCTGAGTCGCCAGATCGTCGGGATTTTTCCCGGCATCATAGCGTGTCGCTTTGGTCAGCTGCTCGATAAGAAGTGAGAACGCCCCCATTTTTGTCATGGGCATCACGTTGCGGCCTTCATACGCCTTTTTTACCGCACGCGTGATCGAGGCAATCATGGCCGTCCTGGGCCGAACCAGCATCGCATGGGGAGTCCGGCCGTACGTTTTGTAAACGGCGGCCTGACCCGCCAGGACATTCCGCGGAACGGGCGCCACACCGGCCGATGTCACCCCGTACGTATACACCTTCTGAAAATTCATGCCGTCATGGTCGAATGCGTAGGTGACATCCAGCTGCGGCGTCACAGGATGACTCAGCTCCTCATGATCATGGCCGCTCCAGCCTGGCCCGAATATGCCCCAATACGACAGGGCATTGACGAAACCGGGCAATATTTCATGACCGGCCGCATCGAATATCTCACTGCCGTCTGGCGGCAAATCCGGAGCAACCTCGGCGATTTTCCCGTTTTCAATCCGGATATCCGCCACTCGCACATTACCGAGGCCGTCATGTACACGGCCGTTTTTTACAAGCAACACGGTAATACCTCCTTGTTTCTTCTCAACAGAATAACGGATCGGAGGCATTTTGACACAATAAAAAGTTGCATAGATATCCAGATCTTTGAAGAAGCTTCAGATCAGCCCCTCGCAACCGGACGTTGATCAGCGGCTCCTGGTTATAGCACCGGCTTATCGCGCTTGACGTTGCTGAAATACCATAACCGCGTCCGCCGGAGCACTTCACCGGCAAAATAAACCATGGCGATAAACGCGACGTTGAGTACTGGCCGGTAAAGGGTGACCGGTCCGGAGTTCAGCTCGACCTCCTCAGCCTGAACCCAGCCAAATTCGAGCATGCGCTCGAGCCGCTCGGCAATAGCGCCTTCCGCTTCATTCAGATGATTTGAAATGTGCTGAACGGAGCACGGTATCATTCGGCGGCTGTAGAAAAAATACAAAATCGCCAGTTGAAGCGGATCCCCGAGCGTCGCAAAAAGATCCGAAAAGCGCGACGAATCACCAAGCAATGACAGGTAGCCGTCCGCAGGTTCCGGGAGAATGAACATGCTGGCTGCGCCTGTCTCCCCGGAGCCATACGCAAGCCCGTCGTCGAATAGCAGATGGAACCGCGTGCAGTCATCGGCTGCGACTTCATGCGGCTCCGTGAACTCCAGATCCTGAATATTCGGAATGGCAGCCAGCCCCTTCATGGCAGCCCAGACGAGTTCAGCTGCCCGATTCATGCGCTTTGCCTCCGGCGTCTTCGCAAGTTCCTGCTGAATCACCACCTCGAGACTTGCATCTCGGATCGTCTGCGAACCGAACAAACGGTCAACGGAAACACCAAAATAATTCGCAATCGTCGGCAGCAGCTCAACATCCGGTGTACCGCCGCACTCCCACTTTGACACGGCTTGCATGGACACGCCGACCGCCGCCGCAAGCTCAGCCTGCGTCACACCGTGATTTCTGCGCAGGTTTCTGATAGTTTGACCAATTATATGAGACATGCACGCCTCCCTGCAAATGATGGTTGATTATAGCATGAATTACTACAAACATTGGATTAGTATCCCTGTTTATATGAATGACGTCAAATGTTAGTATGAGTTTCCATGCTTGAAAATACATGCAGGTGGTCTCATAATCTTAACACCGAAGCTGATCCGGTGAAGTCGCATATTGGAGCGGCAAGGCGGCTCGGGTTCATGAGTCGATGAGGGGGGTTCTGGAGTGTCACGTTTTGTTGTGAGACGATTGTTCAGCGGATTGCTGACGATCCTCGTGGTGTTTACGATTAATTTCGTCATCATCAGGTCCGCACCCGGCAATCCGGTGCGATCAATTATAGGCAAGGAGCGGGACGATCCTGCCTTGCAGGAAGCACTGATGGAAAAATGGGGATTGAACGATTCCCTGCCCGTCCAGTACGCCAGACAGCTGACGAACGCAGTTCAGGGTGACCTTGGCACGTCGATCATTTATAACCGCTCGGTGAACGAAATGATCGGCGAGCGCCTGAAAGCCACCATAAGCCTCGGACTTCTCGCTGCTGTGCTGGCTCTGCTTGCCGGTACCGCGCTCGGCATATTCTGCGCCCGAAACGAAGGGCATCCGGTTGATCGGATACTTTCAACCGTCACATATGCTCTCGATGCAATGCCATCGTTCTGGCTCGGTCTTATGCTGATCATTGTGCTGTCGCTGCGACTCGGGCTGCTGCCGACACAGGGCATGTCGGACGTGCGTGCCGGTCACACCGGATTTGCGTATGCTCTGGATGTCGCAAAACACATGATACTGCCAACCCTGACGCTTGTTCTGATCACCCTGCCGGGATACTTTCGCATCGCCAAGAGCTCGATTCAGCAAGTCACGAGTGAAGATTTTATCGTGACCATGCGGGCGACCGGCATGTCTGAGAGAAAAATCTTCAAAAAATATATCTTCCGCAATGCGATTCTGCCGACCGTCACCTTGTTCGGCATCACGCTTGCGTTTCTTGTGACCGGAGTCACGCTGATCGAGATTGTTTTCTCGTGGCCCGGCACGGGCCGTCTCACCATGACGGCCATTAACCAGCGAGACTATCCGACACTGATGGGAATATACCTCGTCATGAGCGTTTCCGTCGCCGTTGTCATGGTGCTGGTGGATATTGCATACGCGATACTTGATCCGCGTATAAGGTACGAACGATGATCCGCGAAACAACGATGCCGCGCAGTACATTCTCGCGAATTCTGAATGCGTTCAAATCAGACCGCCAGCTTCGCATCGGCACGATCGGCATTGTGTTCCTCCTTCTCGTTATTGCCCTGGCCCCCTATCTTGTGACGCACGACCCCATGTCGTTCGGCAGCAACCGTCTGGTGGCACCGGGTGTTGACGGCCATATACTGGGTACGAATCACATGGGACAGGACGTCTTTTCCATGCTGATTTACGGTGTCGGCACCTCGTTCAAGGTCGCTGTCATCTCCGCATTCATTTCGGGAGCGCTCGGCATCCTGATCGGAGGAATCTCTGGCTATATCGGCGGCAAGGTTGACACCGCGCTGTCCGAGCTGATCAACATTTTTCTCATGATCCCGACATTCTTCCTGATTCTCCTGATCATCTCATTATTCGGCAATTCAATTATCAACGTCATGATCGTGATCGGTGTCACCACGTGGCCGGGCAATGCCAAGCTGATGCGCGCGCAGGCGCTGTCGCTGCGCGAACGCACATTCGTGCGCAGTGCCATCGCCTTGGGCGAGACAAAAAGACAGATTCTCTTCAAATACATCCTGCCGAACGGCGCCTTCCCCGTCATCGCCAATACGACGCGCGGCATGGCCGGCGCCATCCTGACCGAAGCAGCACTGTCCTTCCTCGGCCTTGGTGATCCGAACATCATCTCCTGGGGGCAGATGATTTATCAGGGCAAGTCCTACATCACGACCGCATGGTGGGTTTCAGCCTTCTCCGGCATCGCCGTGATCATCACCGTCATCTTCTTCTACATGGTAGGCGACGGGCTCAATCACGTGCTGAACCCCAAATACAACTACGGGAGGGGCAACTGATGTCCAGAGTCCTGCAGTTGAACAACGTGTCCATCACATATAAGAACAAGAACAAGCGCGTGTATGCCGTGCGCAATGCAAGTCTCAGCCTGAACAAGGGCGACTCGCTTGGCATCGTCGGGGAATCGGGCAGCGGCAAAACAACGCTGGCGATGGCGGTCCTCCGCCTGTTGCCGGCCTCTTCGATCGAAGTATCAGGCGAAGCATTATTTGACAACGGACCCAATCTCCTCGCGATCGGTGAGAAAGAAATGAACGCGCTGCGCTGGGTCAAGATTGCCGTCGTCTTCCAGAAAGCAATGAACGCGCTCAGTCCCGTCCACCGCATCGGCACCATGATCGAGGATATTTACCGGGTTCATGTCCCGAAGGCCACCTCGCAGGAAGTCAGGGAAATCGCACTCCGGCTGTTTCGGCTTGTCTATCTGCCCGAACGCGTCTACCGGCTGTACCCGCACGAGATGAGCGGCGGCATGCTGCAGCGGGTGGCAATCGCCATCAGCCTTTTGCATTCGCCTCAGCTCCTCATCTTCGACGAAGCCACGACGGCACTCGATGTCGTGACGCAGGGACAGATCCTGAAGGAGATCGTCGAGATGGAAAAGGTACTGGAGACGACGCGCATCATGATCACGCACGATATGAGCGTAGTCGCCTCCAGCTGCAATAAAATCGCGGTGATGTACGCCGGTGAAATCGTCGAGCTGGGCTTCGTGAAAGACGTGATGGTCGATCCGCAGCATCCTTACACCCAGGCCCTGATCAAGGCCTTTCCGGCGCTGAAAGGCGAAGCGAAGGTGATGGAGTCAATCCCGGGACAGCTGCCGGATCTGACGGAAGACATTACCGCCTGCGTCTTTGCGCCGCGCTGTCCGCACGCGGGCGAGCGCTGCCGCCGTGAAAAACCGCATCTCGAAACGGATGCGAACGGCGGCGAGACCGCCTGCTTCCTCCATCAGGGAGGTGTCCAGTGAGCTACATCAAGATCAACGATCTGGCGAAATGGTATCCGCATAAAACGGGCAAGCTATTTGCCAATATCGGCAAACCGAAGCCATGGGTCAAAGCGGTCGACGGCGTGACACTCGACGTTGAACGCGGTGAGATTCTCGGCGTCATCGGCGAGTCCGGCTGCGGCAAAAGTACATTGGGGCGCATTCTCACGCATCTTGAGGATCCGACGCGCGGTGACGTGCTGATTGACGGCGTTTCGACAGCCAGCCTGATCAAGGAGGATCCGCTCAAGTTCCGCCGCGCGGTGCAGATCGTCTTTCAGAATCCGTTCGACAGCTTCACCCCGCGCGACACGATCAGAAAAATCCTGCTCCGTCCGCTGAAGCACCACAGCATCGGTGCCGACGAGACCGAACGCCTGGCCATCATCCGTGCCGCCCTTGAAAACGGCGGTCTCAACCCGGCAGACGACATCATGCAGCGGTATCCCCACGAGCTCTCCGGCGGACAGCTTCAGCGCATTTCAATTATCCGGGCGATGTTCCTTGAACCGGGCTTTATCATTGCCGACGAACCGGTCTCCATGCTCGATGTATCCGTACGCGCCGATATCATCAACATGCTGAGTGCGCTCGCAAGCGATCATCAGGCGGCTGTGGTCTTTATCAGTCACGATATCGCGCTGACCCGCTACATCTCGCACAACGTCGCCGTCATGTATCTCGGCCGAATCGTCGAGTACGGCAAAGCCGACGACGTGATCCAGAGTCCTGCCCACCCCTACACACAGGCCCTGATCTCGAACTGCGCATCGATTGACCCGTTCGAAGAATACGATGTGATCACGATAGAGGGCGAACCGCCGACCCCAGTGAACCCTGGCCCCGGCTGCTACTTTGCGCCGCGCTGCCAGTTTGCAACGCCGGCCTGCTTTGAATCCTACCCGGACAAAGTGGACCTTTCCGACAGCCATTATGCCTGCTGTATCCGCATCCCTGCGGCCGCGGCGGCGCATTTGGATAAGAAACCTTAAGGAGGTTAACATGAAAAGAACATTTACCCTGTTGCTTGCGCTGCTCATGCTCGTATCATTTGCAGTGCCGGCCCTCGCCGCTGAACCCGAACTGAGCGAGGAAGAACGGCAGGCCAGAATGGGCGGAACATTAATTCTGCGTGAAATGGGCGATCCGATGTCATGGTGCCCGAGCGCCGCGGCCGACGACAATGCCTACGCGATGTACCAGAATATGTTCAACCGTCTGACCAAGCTGGACGCCGCCAAGAGCCCCGTACCTGACGCCGCAGAGAGCTGGGACGTCTCGGACGATGCACTCGAGATCACCTTCAACCTGAAACAGAACATGACCTGGTGGGATGGCGAACCGCTCGACGCTGAGGACGTGAAATATACGTTTGACTACATCAAAGAGCATGACACGTGCTATTTCAGTTCCTCGATGGACATCGTTGACTCAATCGAAATCATCGACCCCTACACCGTCACCTTCCACATGAACACGGCCGATGTCAGCTTCATTGCACGCATCGGCTGGTATGCAACCTTCATCGTGCCCGAGCACATCTACAACAACGGCGAGGCATGGGAAGACAATGAAGCGGCGAAGACGACGCCCGTCGGTTCCGGCCCGTTCATTTTTGAAGAATACAAACAGGGTGAGAGCACAACGCTCGTCAAAAACCCGAATTATCACGACGGCGAACCGTATCTCGACCGCCTCATCTTCCGCATCATTCCGGACGATACGACCGCCACGCTGGCTCTCATGAACGGCGAAGTCGACAACCTGAACGTGGTCGACGACTCGTTCCTCGAGCAGTTCCTGGCCGACCCGAACCTCCGTATGGACCGCAACTACTATCCGTCCCCCTGGCGCTTTATCTTCAATCTGAAGGCTGATGTCGTCAGTGATCCGGCGGTACGAGAGGCGATCGCCCTGTGCGTCGACCGCAATGACATTTCGGACAAAGTCACGGGCGGCATTATGCCTCCGGAATGGTCAGCCTACCCGGCACTCGTCGAATGGGCAGCCAACATGGAAGACATTTATCCTGACGTCGATATTGAGAAGGCACGCCAGGTTCTGGAAGACGCCGGCTATGAGGCCGACGCTGACGGTTACTACGTGCGCGGCCTGACCTGGGACGTGTTTGAAGGACAGCTGGTTGACATGACCCGCCTGATCATCGCGAACGCGGCTGAAGCGGGCATCGAAATCGAGCTGATCGTGTCCGAATACAATGCCTGGGCCGAAAAAGTCGGTCCCGGCGGCGATTGGATGATCGAATCACAGGGCGGCTTCATGGGTCCCGACCCGGCCGCGCTCTCATCGCGCTACGGCACCGGCTCCGGCTCGAACTACGCGAGCTATGAGAACCCGGAATTCGACGAACTCTGCGCTCAGGCTGCGGCCGAAGGCGACCAGGAAGTCCGCGGCGATCTGTACAAACAGGCGCAGGCGCTCCTCGTGCGCGACCTGCCGGCCGTCAACGTGCTGGCCTATGCCGGTTATGAAGCGAGTGTCGCCACCCTGAAAGACCTCCCGATCGACGGTGCAGGCAAATGGGGCTGGCAGGAATACACCTTCACGTATTTCGATCCGGCGAACTAAAGCAGACAGTCTGCCCCGGCGATCGTCCGCCGCGCAGGACGATTGCAAAATGGCACACAAGGGATCGGGCGGGGCGCGGCTCCGCCCGGTCCATTTTGTTCAAAAAAACGAGGAGAAAAGATGGAACGTAACGATTTGAGCTTGCTGGAGAATATACCGGACTATCAGGTTTTTCTCACAGCCGATGAACTGGACGACAGTTCCCGCCGGCTGGCAGAAAAGTACCCGGATGTTGCATCAGTCTTTCAGATTGGCGTCACAAAAAACGGCACGCCGCTTCTATGCCTGAAGATTGAGGGTGGTGCGGACAATGCCCTGATGTTCGGGTGCCCCCATCCGAATGAACCGATCGGGACGATGATGCTGGAGTATTTTTCCGAGCAGCTCGCCGCCGACAAATCGCTGCGGGACCGTCTCGGCTACACCTGGTACATTGTCAAGGCTTGGGACCGCGACGGATTGGAACTGAACGAGGGATGGCTGAAAGGCCCTTATACGATCGAAAATTATTCCCGCCATTTCTTCCGTCCCGCCGGCCACCGGCAGGTCGACTGGACCTTTCCGATCCAGTATAAAGATTTGAATTTCAATGCGCCGGTACCGGAAACAGAGGCCATGATGCGCCTGATCGACGAGATTCGGCCGCATTTCATTTATTCACTTCATAATGCCGGCTTCGGCGGCACCTACTGGTACCTTTCCGGACCACTGCCCGACACGGTTTATCGTGCCTTGCACGAGGCGTCGGCCAGAGTCGACATCCCGCTCAATCTGGGCGAACCGGAGGTGCCGTACATTACGCCGCTGGCAGATGCCATCTATCCCGCGCTTGGCCTCGCCGCCGAATATGACTATCTGGAACAGTACGGCGAAACAGATATCGCCGAAAAAATTACGTGCGGCACGTGCAGCGAAGAGTACGCAAGCAAGCGGTATGGCTCCTTTACCCTGATCACGGAGCTTCCCTACTTCTACGATGCCCGCATCATGGATCAGTCGCCGGGTGACCGCACGCGCCGCGAAGCTGTCACGGAACGGCTGGAATTCAGTGAAGCCGGCGACCGGTACATCAAGGGTGTGCTGGAACAGACAAAAGACATAATCGATCCGGAGAATCCGTTTCGCCTGGCGCTCGAAGCGTTTTCCAAAGGCACCGGCAATGACAGCACACGAAAAATGATTGAGACCAATCCCGACTACCAGCGTCAGGCGACCGTCGCGGAAGTATTCGACAACACGATCATGTCTCAGTTTTACAAGTGCCTGTCGTATGGCATGACAATCCGCCTCGCCGAATATGCTCTGGAACACGAAACGGATCTGGCTGAAGCCGATAAAGATGTCCTGAACTCGGTTAAAGATCTGGCGCTTGAAGAGCACAAAAAACTCTGTGCACATCTCGAAGCCGAGCTGGATTATGAGGTTGTGCCGATCAGGAAACTTGTGTCCATCCAGCTGGAGAGCGGCCTTGCCGTTTGTGAGGCTCTGAAGCAGAAAAAGAAGACCCCATAAAGGAGAACGGAAACACGATTGATATGGATGAAAAACTGAAACGATATCTGACGCTTGCGACCGAATCAAATCCGGTCTGGCTCGCCCGTGATCAGATCGCCTACATACGGCGGGACGATTCCGGCACGAACATCTGGCAGCTGAATCTGCAGACGGGCGAGCGCACAAAACGCACCTCGCGGGATACACGTGTCTGGGCCATCGCGGCGCTGCCGTCGACCGGCGATCTGTTTTATGCACTCGATGAAAACGGGCATGAGTGCGAACAGTTCTACCGTCTGAAACCCGCTGCAGCTGAAGCCGAACGCCTCACCGATGCGCCGGACGTGCGTCATTTCTGGGGCGGCGTCACGCCGGACGGACAGACGATAGCTTACGCCTGCAACAGGCGCACGCCGGAAACATTCGACATCTGGACGAAGGATCTGGCATCGGGCGACGAAACGCTCGTGGCCGAGCACAGCGATAATTACAACTGGCCGGCAGCGGGCGGCTTGTCACCGGACGGCCGCTATCTTCTCTACAATAAGCTCCGCGGTGAATCCGACAACGCACTCTGGCTGACCGATCTAGAGGCAAAAAAGTCCTGGCGTGTGCCGGCTGACGATCGGATCTCGGCCGAAACAGGACCGGCCTGGCGTCATGACGGCCAAGGTTTTTATCTCCTGACGGACCGTGACGGCGAGTTCAACTCGGTCTGTTACTACGACATGGCGTCGAAGACAATGGAATCTGTCTTTAGATACGGCTGGGATGCAGCCAGTCTCGCCGTGTCCGCCGATGACCGCTATCTCGCGGTTCTGGTCAATGAGGACGGCTACACCGCACTCCATATCCATGACCTCGTGACCGGCGGTGAAGTCAACACCATCAAGCCGCCCCGCGGCGTCCTCAGTGATTATCAGCATGCCGTCTGGTCGCCTGAGGGGCATCGGCTGGCCTTTACGCTCACCTCCGGCACCCGTCCGGAAGCACTGTGGCTTCTTGACCTTGACACGGATGACATGAGGCGCCTCAGCCGGGATGAAGTCACCGTTTCCGAGCGTGCGGCTTTCGTCGAACCGATCCTCTGCCGCTTCGCTTCGTTCGACGGCCTGGAAGTGCCCTACTGGCTCTACGTTCCGGCCGGCAAGGAGGCGAACGCACTGCCCGTCGTCGTTGATATTCACGGCGGTCCCGAGGGACAGGAAATGCCGTCATTCAATGCCTTCATCCAGTATCTTCTCGGTGAAGGCTTCGCTGTGGCCGCGCCGAACGTGAGAGGCAGCACGGGCTACGGCAAAACGTACACGCATCTGGACGACGTGGAGAAACGCCTGGACAGCATCCGGGACATCGAGTCCCTGGTCGCCCATCTTATCGAGACGGGTACGGCCGATGCCGATCGCATTGCCGTCACCGGCGTCAGCTACGGCGGCTTCATGACGCTGTCCTGTGCCGCCCGTCTTCCCGATCTGTGGGCGTGTGCCATCGCAACGGTCGGCATGTACAATCTGGTGACGTTCCTCGAAAACACGGCTGAATACCGGCGCGCACACCGCGAAAGCGAGTATGGTTCGCTCGAACGCGATCGTGAACTTCTGCGGCAGGTCTCGCCGGTCGCCAAAATCGACCAGATCGTCTGTCCGATGATGATCGTGCAGGGCAAAAATGACCCCCGCGTCCCGGTGACGGAAGC
>LSQX01291665.1_pt1 | contig 15738 bp, 14 predicted proteins | sample 654561 | NCBI WGS metagenome assembly LSQX01 (sample SAMN04489861, study PRJNA283612) | anaerobic digester metagenome | isolation source: 4 biogas reactors fed with cattle manure at either 37C or 55C with and... | place: Denmark: Kongens Lyngby | collected 2014 | reverse complement strand
CCGCAAAAAGCCGTGGAAATCCAGGAAGCCCTGGGGGCGGACATCATGATGTGCCTCGACGATTGCACCCCCTACCCCGCCGACTTCGCCCGGGCCAGGGATTCATTGTCTCTGACCCTTTCGTGGGCCGGCTTGTGCAGGCAGGCAAAGACAAACCACGGCCAGGCTCTTTTCGGCATCATTCAGGGGGGCACTTATCCCGCATTGCGCCGGCAGGCGGTGGAGCAGATTGTGCCCATCGGCTTTGACGGACATGCACTGGGGGGCCTGAGTGTCGGGGAGCCGGTGGATGTCATGTATGCCCTCGCTCAGGAAATCACTCCCCTTTTGCCCGCCGAAAAACCGCGCTACCTCATGGGGGTCGGCACACCGGCGGATATCGTACACGGCGTTTCATGCGGTATAGATATGTTCGACTGCGTCATGCCGACACGGTCGGCACGCCACGGATTATTGTTTACAAATAAAGAAAAGATTGTTATAAAAAACGCCCGCTGGCGGGAAGACAATCATCCGATTGACGAAACATGCGATTGCTACACCTGTAAAAACTATTCCAGAGCCTATTTGAGGCATCTGTACATGGCCGGTGAGATTCTGGCCATGGTGTTAAACACGATCCACAACGTCCGGCATTATATGCGCCTGATGGAACAGATCCGGGCGGCAATAAAAGAAAACCGTTTCACGGCTTTTAAAAAAGATTTTACAAATAAAAAGTGATTTTACAAAAAAATCTGCTAAAGAGCAGTTTTCAAGGAGGGAAGTAAAGTGATAGCTAAAGCATACGCAATGGGCGCCAATCCAGGCGCGGCAGGAGCTCAGGGGGGCGGAGGTTTAGGTGATTACAGCTTCATCATCATGATGGTGGTGATCTTCGCCATTTTCTATTTTCTGATGATCCGCCCGCAGCAGAAAAAACAAAAAGACCTCAAATCGATGCTGGAAAACCTGGCCTACGGCGACATGGTCATGACCAGCGGCGGCATTCACGGAAGAGTGACCGGCCTGGCCGATGCGGTCGTTACACTGGAAATCGCCGACAAAGTGCGCATTAAAGTGGCGCGCACCGCGATTGCGGCGGTCCTGCAAAAAACCGGTTCGCCCGCGCCCGCGACAAAGCCATAAATCAGAAAGGGGCATCCGATGTTCAAATCCTTGAAAGTTAGATGGGCCATCACCGCCGCCGTGACGCTCGTGTCTCTTTATTGCCTGGTGCCGACACTGGTTCCGGAGCTTCCTTCCAACATAGGCAAATTTGTGGTTACAGACAAAATCCGTCTCGGTCTGGATCTGCAAGGCGGCATGCATATGATTCTGGAGGTGGATGCGGACAAGGCGCTCGAAACAATGATGGAAAGAACGGCCGACGATCTGAAAGAATCGCTCATGGACAACAAGGTACGCTTCCGCAGGCTGGCAAAAGCACAAGACGCGACAATCACCATGGAGCTGACCGAGGCGGAAGGCAAGGCCGCGCTGGAAAAAATTCTAAAAGAGCATCACCCGGAGCTGGAGATCGCCTCCTCTACCGTGCGCGAGGGAGGGCAGTTCGTAACGCTGATCTACAATGAAAAGCGGGCAGCCGATCTGAAGAAGCTGACCGTCGAGCACAGCGTGGAGACCATCCGCAACCGTATCGATCAGTTCGGCGTAACCGAGCCGGAAATAATCCCGGAAGGAAACGACCGCATCATGGTGCAGCTTCCCGGTATCAAGGACCCGGAGCGGGCTAAAAACCTGATCGGAAAGACCGCCATGCTGGAGTTTAAAATCGTCGATGAAGAACATTCCCTGGACGAAGCCCTGCGCGGGAACATCCCGGAAGGGTCAATCATCGCCTACGGCTCCCGCGACGACGGAAGCGGGGCTCGCGGCAAGGTGCCCTATCTGCTGAAAAACAAGACCCTGCTCACCGGCGCATCGCTGGAAACAGCAAAAGTCCAGATCTCCGACCGCTTCGGCGAGCCGCATGTCTCCATCAAGTTCAATTCCCAGGGAGCGGCGGATTTCGACCGCATCACCAATGAAAACGTTCGCAAACGCCTGGCGATCGTCCTCGACGGGGTTGTCCATTCCGCCCCTGTCATTCAGGAGAGGATCTCCGGCGGACAGGCGCAGATTACCGGAAACTTCACCATGGAAGAGGCGCGCGACCTGGCTATCGTTTTACGCGCCGGCGCTCTTCCGGCCCCGGTAAATATCCTCGAGGAAACGACCGTCGGGCCATCACTGGGCTCGGATTCAATCCGCCAGGGCGTCATTGCCGCGCTGATCGGGTTTGTGCTGGTGATCATTTTCATGGCCATCTACTACCGCCTGTCGGGGCTGGTGGCTGATTCCGTTTTAATTCTCAACATCATTGTCCTTCTGGGGATTCTCGCCGGCTTCAAGGCCACGCTGACACTGCCGGGCATTGCCGGCATCGTACTGGTCATCGGCATGGCGGTGGACGCCAACGTGCTGATTTTTGAACGTGTCCGCGAGGAATTGAGAATCGGCAAAACGCCCAGCGCCGCCATCGACGCGGGCTACGGCAAAGCTTTCATCACCATCCTGGACGCCAACATCACCACGCTGATTGCGGCTTTGTTTTTGTTCGCCTTCGGCACGGGGCCGATCAAGGGATTCGCACTGACGCTGAGTATCGGCATCGTGGTCAGCATGTTTACCGCCATTTTCGTCACGCGGGCAATCTTCGATTACTTTCTCTGGAACAAAGGCATCAAAAAAATCAGCATCTAGCGACACAGAGGCTCTCATATACAGGAGAAGACAATGGAAATTATCAAACCGGGAACAAATTTTGATTTTGTAGGAAAAATAAAAATCACCACCGGCATATCCGTGGCGCTCATTATCATCAGTATTTTGTCCGTCGTCATGCACAAAGGGCTGAATCTGGGAATCGAATTTGCCGGAGGGACTGTAATCCAGATAAAATTTTCCCAGACCGCCGCCCCCGATGACATCCGCAAGACTTTCGCGGACATCAAAATAGAAGATGCCATCATTCAGGAAATCGGAAAAGACGAGGTGATCGTGCGTACCAACCACCCGGCCGACAAGGAGTTTCAGACCGCCGTGAGCGAGGCCATGACCGGACAGTTCGGCGAGGGTAACTTTGAAATACGCAAAATCGAGTTTGTCGGCCCGAAGGTCGGGGCAGACCTGCGCAACAAAGCGATCCTGGCGATTATCCTGTCATGTCTGGGCATGCTCATTTATATCGCCTTCCGTTTCGAATTCCGCTACGGGATCGGGGGCGTGCTGGCCCTGGTTCACGACACGATCATCACCATCGGCGCTCTTTCCCTGCTCAACAAGGAATTTACGCTGGCCTTGGTCGCGGCGCTGCTGACGATTATCGGCTATTCCATCAATGACACAATCGTCGTGTTCGACCGGATCCGTGAAAACCGCAAAAAGGATCTGCGGACAAAGCTGGCCGAAGTCATCAATGCGAGCATCAACGAAACACTGAGCCGGACCGTTCTGACGTCTTTGACGGTTATCCTGGTTCTGGTGGCTTTGTTCTTTTTGGGCGGGCCCGTGATCCACGACTTCTCATTCGCGCTTCTGGTGGGCGTCATCGTCGGGACATACTCGTCTATTTTCATCGCCAGCCCCCTTGTGCTCTTTTTTGACAGACCAAAACTTCCAAAAGGAAAGGGGAAAAAATAGCTTGTCATTCCTGGCCGGGGCAGGATTTGCCGTATTCATACTGATTTTGTTTGCGGGAATCTATTTGAGCCTTTTCGGGCTGCCCGGAACGGTAGTTATTTTCCTCGATGTGCTGGTTTATTCTCTGGCCACCGACTTTAACCATATCGGCTGGAAAGCCCTGCTGGCCTTACTGATTTTTGCCATCATCGCCGAGACAGTCGATTTCCTGCTGGAAAATACCCACATCCGCGAGGCACGTGTTCGCCGCAGCCCCCTTTGGGCGGCGCTTGCCGGTTCCATAATCGGGATGTGCATCCTGACACCCTTTCTTTGGGGTGCGGGCATCTGGCTGGGCTTTTTTCTCGGCGGAGTAGCGGGAATTTTACTTGCGGAAATCTTCCAGCAGCTTAAATTAAAATCGCCCTACCAGTCATCGGGCAGGATTTTTTTGACCATGATCGGCAAGAAAGCGGCCAAAGGCTCCTTTTCCGTCATCATGATTTTTGTGGCGCTGAGTAATATTTATTCCTAGGAAGTGTCATCTGACATGAAAGAAAACAAATCGCAAAAAAATGTGCAAGACCGCGGCAGAAATGACGCCGCTCAGGAAAAGTCGAAATCCAGGGTGCAGGAATATATCGAAGTGATCATCATCGCGATACTGCTCGCGGTGGTTATCCGTACATTCGTCGTCCAGGCCTACAAGATACCCTCCCAGTCGATGGCGCCCACGCTACTGGTGGGCGATCACCTGCTGGTGTGCAAGTTCTTCTACGGCGTGAAAATACCGATCCTGCGCAGAACCATCATCCCCGTGTCGCAGCCGCAGCGCGGCGACATTGTTGTTTTCGAATATCCCATGGACCGCAGCAAAGACTACATCAAACGCGTCATCGGCATCGGCGGAGATAAAATCGAAATTAAAAACAAGAACCTCTTTATCAACGGCGAGCTTTACCCCGACCGGCATGCAGTTTACACCGATCCCAATTTTTACCCGGCAGTGGTACAGCCACGCGACAACTACGGGCCGGTTACCGTGCCTGAAGGCTCGCTGTTCGTCATGGGAGACAACCGCGACGCCAGCTACGACAGCCGCTACTGGGGCATGGTCGAGCTCAAGGACCTCGAAGGAAAGGCGCTGGTCATCTACTGGTCCTGGAACAGCGAAAACGCCAAAAACCTGTTTGCCAAAGTTCGCTGGGAGAGGCTGGGAAGCATCCTGAAATAGCAGCTCCGACTCATCGTTTTATCTTGACAGAAAGCGCCTCAAGATGTATGAAATCGCCATTGACCTTTTAACTTGATCCTGCGAGATTGAAAAAGGAAAAAGATATGAAAAATTTGAGCACAGTGCTTGTCCGGCCTTTCTCCGCATGGGGAAAGGCTTTTTTTGTGCCTGTTGACCAGGCGCGCGCAGGGCTTTTGCGCCTCGCCTGCGTAAAGCATCAGATTAAACCGCACATTGGCAAAGAGGGAACATGAAAGCAAAAAAGAGGCTCAAAGTAGTGATGGACAGTGACGGCATTGAACGCTGCCTGACGAGGATCGCCTATGAAATCCTGGAAAAAAATAAAGGCATGGACGGCCTGGTGATTGTCGGCATCCGCACGGGCGGCATTTACCTCGCTCAGAGGCTGCAGAAAAAAATATCCTCCATCGAAGGCCGGAAAATCCCCCTGGGCGTCCTGGACATCACTCTTTATCGCGACGACATCGCCAAAGCGGGAAAAACATCGCCCCCGGGAAAAACCGACATCCCGTTCGACCTGACCGACAAGAAAGTTGTCCTGGTGGATGATGTGCTTTTCACCGGCCGGACCATCCGCGCCGCGATGGACGCGCTGATCGATTTCGGCCGCCCCAGGATGATCCAGCTTGCCGTCCTGATCGACCGCGGACACCGCGAACTTCCCATACGCGCGGACTTTGTGGGAAAAAATCTCCCGTCGTCCCTGTGGGAGGCGGTCAGCGTCAACCTGAATGAGAAAAACGGCACGGATGAAGTAGTCATTGTGGAAGAAAAGTAAGTTACGCCACCGGCAGGGAAATATCTATGATGAAACTGGCTAAAAAAGACATCCTCGGCATCCGGGATATGAGCAGGGAAGAGATCAATCTCATCCTGGATACGGCTGAGTCCTTTCTGGAAATCTCGACGCGCGAAATCAAGAAAGTACCGACGCTGCGCGGCAAAAGCGTGATCAATCTTTTCTACGAAGCCAGCACGCGCACGCGGACATCCTTTGAACTCGCCGGGAAAAGGCTCAGCGCCGATACCATCAACATTTCCGCCTCCACCAGCTCCGCGGTCAAGGGAGAGACGCTTATCGACACGGCGCGCAACCTCGAGGCCATGACGCCGGATATCATCGTCATCCGCCACAGTGCGGCCGGCGCGCCCCATCTGCTTGCCGGACTGGTCAGGCAGTCGATCATCAACGCGGGAGACGGCTCGCACGAGCATCCTTCGCAGGCTCTTTTAGACATGCTGACCATCAAAGAGAAAAAAGGCAAAATCGCCGGGCTGAAAGTGGCGATTATCGGCGACATCGCGCACAGCCGGGTAGCACGCTCCAACATCTACGGCCTTTCGAAAATGGGCGCCGAGGTCGTTGTTGCCGGCCCTCCCACGATGCTGCCGCGCGATATCGATAAGCTGGGCGTCAGGGTCTGCACAAAACTCGAAGATGCCGTCGCGGACGCGGATGTGGTCATGATGCTGCGCATTCAGCTCGAGCGCGAAAAGCAGAACATCTTTCCGTCGCTTCGCGAATACGCCCGTCACTACTGCCTGAACCGCAGGAATCTGGGACTGGCCAAACCTGACGCCATCGTCATGCACCCCGGCCCGATCAACCGCGGCGTGGAAATCTCGCCGGATATCGCCGACGACCCGACCTGCTCGGTCATTCTCAACCAGGTCAACAACGGTGTGGCTGTCCGTATGGCGCTTTTATATCTGCTCACCGGAGGAAGCGAATGAAGCTCTTCTTGAAAAACGCCCGGGTGATCGACCCGGCGCAGAATACCGACGATATAATGGACATTGTGCTCGCGGAAGGAAAAATCATCGCCCGCGGCCCGGACCTCAAAGCGCCGCCGGAGGCCGAACTCATCGAACTTGCCGGACTTGTCGCCGCGCCGGGCCTTGTCGACATGCATGTCCATCTGCGCGAACCGGGGCTGGAATACAAGGAAACCATCGCCAGCGGCGCGGCCGCCGCCGTGGCCGGGGGCTTCACCTCCATTGCCTGCATGCCCAATACGGAGCCGGTCAACGACAACCGCTCCGTCACCGAGTTTATCCGCCGCAAAGCGGCGGAGGCGGATCTGGCCCACGTGTACCCCATCGCCGCCATCACCGCCGGCTCGGAAGGCAAGCGCCTGGCCGAATATTGGGACCTCAAGGAGGCCGGCGCGCTGGCCCTGTCCGACGACGGCAAACCGGTGATGGACGCGGCGCTCATGCGTCGGGCAATGGAATATGCCTGCTCGCTTGACCTGCCCGTCATCCAGCACTGCGAGGATAAAAATCTTTCCGGCTGCGGCCTGATGAACGAAGGTTACTGGAGTACGGTGCTGGGCCTGCCCGGCATCCCCGCCATCGCCGAGGAGGTGATTGTGGGCCGCGACATACTGATTGCCGAATACACCCGCACGCGGATTCATATCGCGCATGTCAGCACCGCCGGCTCCGTACGCCTGATCCGTGACGCCAAGAAACGAGGTGTTCAGGTTACGGCCGAAGCTACGCCCCATCACTTCACTCTCACAGATGAAGCGCTTGCCGGCTACGACACAAACTATAAAGTCAGTCCCCCGCTCAGAAGCCGGGCAGATGTGGAGGCGGTTAAACAGGGTCTGGCCGACGGCACCATCGATGCCATCGCCTGTGACCATGCGCCGCACGCGCGTACGGACAAAGAAGTCGAGTTTGAATACGCGGCCTGCGGCATCAGCGGCCTGGAAACTTCGCTGGGATTGAGCCTGGGGCTGGTCCATGACAAAACGCTCACACTTGCGCAGCTTATCGCCAGGATGAGTCTGCAGCCGGCGAACATACTCAAAATCCCCGCCGGAACTCTGGCTGAAGGCGCTGACGCGGACATCACGGTCATCGACCCGGCACTTGACTGGACGGTGGATGTGCAATCTTTTCGCTCACTGGGCAAAAACTCTCCGTTTCACGGGCGTAAAATGAAAGGACGCGCGGTTTTGACTATCGTGAAAGGCACCGTAAAATATGACGGGCGCGCGCCCCGGCCATGAGCGCCCGCGAAAGCCATAAAGCTGCCGGCTATCTTTTGAAAAGCCTCAGCTACGGGGAGTCGGACCTCATCGTCACCTTTTACACCCGTGAATTCGGCAAGCTAAAGGGTATCGCCAAAGGAGCCAAAAGAAGCAAAAAACGCTTCGCCAACGTCTTTGAACCTTTTTCGCTGGTCGAACTAAACTTTTCCAGAAAAAACCGAGACGGCCTGGCTTTCATCGAATCGTGCGACATTATCGATCACTACACACTCATTCGACAGGATCTGGAAAAAACGCTGGCTGCATCATATTTCATCGAACTGGCCGACCATTTCAGCCGGGAGGAAAAATCCAATGAAAATCTTTTTATGCTGCTGCACGATTTTCTTGACTGGCTGTCACGCGAAAACGTATCGGATGCGGCCGTGCGTTTCTTTGAAATGCGGCTTTTGAAAGTCACGGGATTTGAACCGGCGCTGGCCGCCTGCGTACACTGCAAGGCTCCAGTGACCAACGGCGTTTCCTACTATTTCCTGCCGAAGGAGGGAGGCATCTTCTGCGCCGCGTGCGCCCGGCCGGAAAGATACGACCAGACCGTCTCCGCCGGCAGCGTGCGGACGTTGCTTTTAGGCAAGGAGATGGACATCGAAAAAATGAAGATGATTTCCATGCCTGAGCGCCTTGCCTGTGAATGCCGCACTATCCTGTGCGGCTTTATTTCCCACGTCCTGGGAAAAGAAGTGAAATCACTCAAGGTGATGGAGCAGGTGCGCAGGTACTGTATCTGATGACGTTTTTTACGAAACGGCCGGAACTTTTAAGCCCTGCCGGCAACCTGGAAAAACTGCGCACGGCGCTCCTTTACGGCGCGGATGCAGTATATACGGGCGCGCCGGGCCTGAGCCTGCGCGCCGCGGCGGCGGAGATGTCTCTCAATGAGCTGGCAACCGGGGTGAGTGAGGCTCACGCCAAAGGGGCCCGCATTTATGCCGCGCTGAACATTTTCGCCCGTGACGCGGACATAGCCAAAGCAAGGCAGGTGCTGCCCCTTTTGGCCGAAACAGGCGTGGACGCTCTTATCGTGAGCGACCCGGGCCTTGTCCGTCTGGTTCGTCAAATCACACCGGAAATACCTGTGCACTTGAGCACACAGGCCAACACGACCAACAGCGAGTCCGTGCGCTTCTGGCGCGACTGCGGCATAAAGCGGGTTATCGTGGCCCGCGAGCTGAGCCTTGAGGAAGTCGGCGAGATTGCCCGTTGCGTTCCTGAAGTCGAGCTGGAGATCTTTGTCCACGGCGCGATGTGCATGGCCTATTCCGGCCGCTGCTATCTGTCGGCGCTGCGCAACCGCCGCAGCGCCAATGAAGGAGACTGCACCCAGCCTTGCCGATGGGAGTATCTTCTTCACGAATCATCGAGGCCCGATGAACCGTTCATTGTGGAAGAAGACGAACGCTTTTCCTATCTGCTGAGCTCAAAGGACCTGTGCCTGATCGAATATCTGCCGCAAGTGCTGGCCGCCGGCGTGTCCGGCATCAAAATTGAGGGACGGATGAAATCAGCCTACTATGTGGCTGTTGCCACCCGCGCTTATCGTCAGGCGCTCGAGTCCCTGACACAGCAAAAAGAAAAACACTTGTATGACCCGCGCTGGCTTACAGAGCTCGAGACGATCTCGCATCGCGGATATACAACCGGCTTTGCCTTTTCGGATGAGAAAATAAACGAAACCAGCCCGTCGGTCAAAAGCATTCAGTCGCATAAACCTGCAGGCGTGGTGCTTAGCTTCGACGAAACGCGCGGACGCATATTGGTTGATGTGCGCAACCGCCTGCGGGCGGGAGAAAAAACAGAGCTGCTCTTCGCGGATGACAATATCCCGATCGACACAGCCGTCATGTTCGATGAAAACGAAAACATTACAGACCGGGCACACGCGGGCAGCCGCATTTACCTTCCCTTTTCCACCCCGGTGCCCGAAGGGACAATTCTGCGTAAACGGGCTGTCGCTGATCAATGACCTCATCCCGGAGATTAAGATGGAAATGTCCATACGGTAACCACAGAAAAAGCCCCCGCGGTATTACCGCGGGGGCTTTTGTTTCAGGAATGCAGCTTGCAGGCTGACAGTCACACAGCTAATTTTTCTTGATGGTGTACTCGGCGGTTTCCGCTTCCACACGGCGGTTCTGAGCTCTACCCTCTCTCGTGGCATTGTCGGCAACCGGCCGGTCCATACCGTATCCGATCGCTTCAAGGCGACCGGCGTCAATGCCACCCTTCTGGATCATGTAGTTCATGACGGCTTTGGCGCGGCGCTCGGAAAGACCCTGGTTGTAGGCCTTGTCGCCCATGTTGTCAGTGTGCCCTTCGATGGTAACGGTGAGCTCCGGATACTGCTTCATGACGGCTACCAGATTGTCGATATCCGCCACGGAATTGGTTTTGATAACATCCTTGTCAAAATCAAACAGCACTTTCAGTGTGGTTCTGCCCTTTTCCAGAATTTCCGGAGCGGGAGCGGGCGCAGGTGCGGGAGCGACCACCGGTGCAGGGGCAGGGGCAGGCGCGGGTGCAGGGGCAGGTGCAGGAGCAGGAGCAGGAGCGGGAGCCGGAGCAGGAGCGGCCGCTGCAACAGGCTCGGCCTTTTTGGCTCCGCCGAAGGCAAAGGTCAGGCCGACCGTGGCCAACAGATTGTTATGCACATCGCCAAAGGGGATGACATGGCGCACATCGGCGCGCACAGCGAGGTTTTCCGACAGAAAATATTTCAATCCGCCGCCGTAGGTCGCAGCAACTTTATTTTCTTTATTTTCGGTTGTATCTTCATAATGGCGGGAATAATGCATTCCAGCGACACCGGCAGCCACAAAGGGCACAAGACCCGTGCCGGCAAAACCATCGGGCAACAGATTGACGACTGCTTCAAGGCCGTAGTTGACAACGTTGAGCGATTCATTTTTGTCTATTAAAAAGCCGTTTTCCACAACATTCTCACCAACTTTAGTGGGAATCCACTGGCCGTAAATTTCCGCACCGATATATTTGGTGAAAAAATAGCCGGCACGCACGCCCAGCGTAGGGGCGTTTTTCATATCTTCATTGCCTTCAAATACGTAAATGCCGGCATTCGGGGTAATGTTAAATGAACCAGCCTTCACCTGCGCGTATCCCGGAACGGCCAAAGCCGTAATCATCAGGACAGCTACAACCCAAATCATTTTTCTCATGTTTCTCTCCTTCGTGTTTTTATTTTTCAACAGTTTTGTAGACATTAAACCATCATCATTGACAGTGCCACTTAATGCGTGCTCAAAATATGATCTGCCCGTTTAACCGAAGCTTACTTATAATCAGTCACCCCGCTTATGTCAACTCAGTTTTTGAACTTATAATTAGCCGTCACCCTGCGACGCGATGGATTGCGACAAATATTTGACGAATTGTTTACACACTGAAGCTGCAGGCTACAGGAGACAGGCTGCAGGCTACAGGCTATGGGCTTTCCATTATCCATCTGCCATCCACTAACCACCCATTCCCTTTTTCAGAAAAGGCACAGGCCTGTCCAGACGGTAAACAAGCGACTGGCAGGTGGCCAAAAGCTTCTCCCGATCATCAGTAGCCCTGATGTCGTAAGCGGCGGTTCTTCTGGTTTTGTTGATCTCTTTGGCTTCCGCAATGAGCTTTGCACCCGCGGCCGGCGACGCCAGATAATTGATGTTCATGCTCAGGGCCACCGCCATGGTGCCGTGTGAGTTGGATGCGACTTCGAAAGCTGCATCCATCAGAGAAAAGATCGCGCCGCCATGGGCCATACCGAACATATTTTCCATATCGGGCGTGAAATACATCTCGACCCGGGCATAGCCGTCATCCACTTCCAGAAGGCGGATACCCATCTTTTTCCCGAAAGGCTCGTCCTCGAATTGAGCAAGGATTGCGCTTCTCGTCTCTTCGTTCATTTTGTCTCCGGATAATCAAAAGGTGTTGTGATCAATAAGCAAAAATTACAGCTAAAGTCAAAAAAAGAAAACGCGGGCGGGCAAAAAATAAAGCCGCCGGATGTATAAAAAAGAACTGCACCGGAAGCAGTCTCTGCATACGGTCTTTTTTCATGAGGCCATCCCCGGTAATTTCTATTCGCCCCACTGAGTGAAGCAAAACATACGTCTGTATTCGCATGTAATTTTCCGTCCGTAAAACGCCATACTTTTCAGAGACATAGCCACCTCATGCTTGTTGATTATGATGCAATTGATCAAAATGCCTTGACAGAGAAATTTGATTCGGTTAGACGAAACAAAACAGGCGTTTCTTGGGTGACAACCGGCTTCGCCTGTATTTTGAATTTGCAATCAGAAACCGCGGGCGCAGGCGGGCTTCCGGTTTGCGCCTTGTAAAAAAACCGGCGCGGAGATGCCGGAAGATTATTTCCGACCAACTTGCCTCGCCGCCTTGTTTTCAGGCCGATGAAGATGCTCCGCGCGAGCCGAAATTCATTGACCATGAATCCCGGCAATTTAAATTATTATTTCACAACAGGAGGAAGTCATGAGCACACTGAAAAATATTTTGTCGCCTCTGAAAATCAGGTCGATGGAGCTGCCCAACCGGGTCGTCATGCCCCCCATGGGGACAAATCTCGGCGCCGGAGACGCCACCGTGAGTGACGAAAATCTGGCCTATCTGGCGCGCCGCGCGAAGGGACGTCCCGGCCTGATCATCACGGAGATCACCGGCATCCATCCCGACGGTGTGGTCGGCCCCAGCCAGTTGGGAGCTTATGACGACAGGTTTATTCCGGGGCTGAAAAAAATGGTGGACGTGGCGCATCGAGCCGGCAGCCGGATTGCCATGCAGATTCATCACACCGGCCGCGAAAGCCTTTACCTGCTCAAGCAAGGGCGAGCCATGGCGCCTTCGCCGATTCCGAGCATTGTCTTCAAAGGCGAGCCGCGCGAGATGACGCTCGAAGATATACAGGAAGTCATCGCCGCCTACGGAGCGGCCGCCCGCCGGGCACGCGAAACGGGCTTCGACGCGGTGGAGATTCACGGTGCCCACGGCTATCTGATCACGCAATTTCTCTCCGCTCTCACCAATCAGCGCTCCGACGGTTATGGCGGGGCAACGCTGAAAGAACGCGCACGATTCGCGCTGGAGGTGATTGCGGAAGTACGCCGTCAGGTCGGTGCGGACTATCCCGTCTCTATCCGCCTTTCCGCGGAGGAATTCATCAAGGACGGTTATCTCGTGGAGGATATCCAAAGTATCATCCCGGATATGGTGCAGGCCGGCATCGATATAATTCACGCTTCTTTCGGCACGCATGGCAGCCCGGGCGGCATCACTCAGGCGCCTGCTGAATATAACCCGGGCTTTAACATCGGGCTTGCCCGAAAAATCAAGGAAGTGACCGATGCACCGGTGATCGGTGTGGGCAGATATACTGATCCGGCGGATGCGGACGCGGCCATCGGCCGCCTGGACGCGGATCTGATCGCTTTCGGGCGGCAGTTTCTGGCGGACCCTGATTTTCTGGTCAAGGCACAGCAGGGGCGCACGGCGGATATCCGTCAGTGCATTGCCTGCAACCAGGGGTGCATCGAAAGAGAAATTTTAGGCGAAGGCAATATCCGCTGCTCGATCAACCCGGAGACGGGACAAGAGACGATCTATCCGGCCGCCGCTGAAAAGCCGCGCAGAGTCTGGGTGGTCGGCTCCGGCCCTGCGGGCCTTGTCGCCGCTTCCGAGGCTCAGCGCCTCGGGCACAAGGTCACGCTTTTTGAGAAAAATAAAATCATGGGCGGACAGATCCGCTATGCGCAGGTGCCGCCTCACAAGGAAATTTACGGTCGCTGGATCGACTGGGAAATCGATCAGGTGGAAAAATCCGGAGTGGAAATAATGAAGGAAACCCGTGTGACACAAGAACTTCTGGCAAAGGAAAAACCGGATTATGTCATTGTGGCCACCGGCGGCGAAAAACTCATCCCCCCGATTGCTGGCATAGACAAGCCTTTTGTCTGTGACGCCTGGCAGATACTCGACGGGCGTGTGGCGCCGGGGAAAAATGTGGTCATCATCGGCGGGGCGCTCATCGGGATGGAGGTGGCGGACTTTTTAAGCGATAAAGGTTCCCAGGTGACGGTTGTGGATATGCTCCCACGCTCGCCTGTCCTGAAAATCACGTCGCACGGATATATGCTGCACAAACGCATGCGGGAAAAGAGCTGCCGGCTGATTTTCGGTGTGGAGGTCAAAAGTATCGGCGACGGTTGCGTGGAATGCGGGATGGGCACAGAATTGTCCACCATCGCGCCGGTGGATCAGGTGGTTATCGCCGCCGGAATGAAACCGGTCAATGATCTGCAGGATGCCCTGGAAAAGCTGGGGATAGAATACGCGTTGGTCGGTGACGCCAAAAGCCCGCGCAGGATCATCGAAGCGACGGAAGAAGGAGCGCGCGCTGTCTGGAAGCTGTAATTGCTCGCCCCCTCAATCATGATTGAGGGGGCGGATGTTTTTCACCGCGCACGGGGAAGTTCACCCGGGCATTCATGCAGGGGGAGTAAACATTCTCTCTGCATGAACAAAACAGCAGGCGCCGGAAATAAGGTTTATACCGGGCCTGTGAAAAATCTTTCATAATGTCCGGTCAATATTTCCCGGACCACCGCATTCCGGAGTATAACAGGTAACATTTTTAAATTCACATTTCCGGAAGCACGATGGACATTGCTCCGGGATTGTCAGTGATTTCAGTATAAAGCCGCACTCGCGACATTTCCAGAATGTCTGTCCGCAGGAAGGACAGATATCGTCTTCAAATTCCGTGCTGCTTGAAAATCCGCAAATCGCACATTCTTTTACAGGCATGGCCAAGTCTCCTTTGACAAAATTGACGTGATCATCAGGAGTTCATATTGACAGCATTTCGGAAAATGTCAACCGGTTCGGATGACAAATCCCAAAGCGGGCGGGGCCTTGTCTTCTTGCCTCTCGCTTTTTGACAGCCTTTTATCTGATGTCTATTTTACGCGCCGTGTTTTTCAATAATCACGGTTGATTTTTTAAGACCATGCAGGTAGTTTGCGCAAGCCGTAAAAACCGTTCCACAATGAGGAGATGAAAGATGGGTTCGTGGGAAACGATATTTGTTGTCGGGGTGATGCTGTTTCTGGCTTTTGCCATGCGTATGGTGCCCAATGAACAGCGCATCGCGATTTTCCGGCGCGGCCGTTACCTGGGGCTGAAAGGACCGGGCATGGTCATGGTGATGCCGGTTTTGGATCAGGAATGCAAAATCCGCATTGGAGAACATGGCGAGCTCGCCGCCGGGGGCATGGGCAGATTCCGGGAATTCCTGCTGCCGGTAATTATACACACTGATGCGAAACCGGGCGCTGCCCTCAGAGTGACAGGCTTTACCAAGGACGCGCTGCAGGTGACGACTCCGTAACAAACTCAGCAGCGAAAGGCAGCCCGGCCCGGGTGCATTTTCACACAGGGGCCAGGCCGTACAGACAGTTTTTATGTTCTATTCACGGTCCGGGTCGTAGGCGGCGGCAAGCTCCGGGCTTGTCTGCAAAATATGCTGGGCCCGCTGTGCTTTTTCTTCCAGTGAAAGGCTTTCGTCTTTTTCATTCGCCATCAGATAAAGCAACTGAAGAGTGATCTTCTCTTCAGCTGCGTAAAAAGCAGAGGCCGCGTCGGCGCCGAAATAGGCCAGACGCAGATCATGCATGCCCCGGAAGCGCTCGAGCATGTCACCGAGCGACACCGGCTCCACTTCAGGCGGATAGGCTTCCA